>Ga0070735_10000183_pt1 | contig 75886 bp, 155 predicted proteins | sample Coa_R1_FD_66443 | JGI IMG/M metagenome (GOLD analysis project Ga0070735, IMG submission 66443) | Surface soil microbial communities from Centralia Pennsylvania, which are recovering from an underground coalmine fire - Coalmine... | ecosystem: Environmental > Terrestrial > Soil > Unclassified ...
GATGCTGGTCGTGAACGTGAGAAGGCCGAAGTTGAAAAAGCAACTTCCCAGATCAAGTACGAACAAGCTCAAATTGATGCAAAGACCACGAAAGAGAAAGCTGAAGCCGAAGCATATGCCAAGAAAGTGGTGATGCAGGCGGATGGTGCGCTGACTCAGAAACTGAATGCATGGGTTGAGAGCCAGAAGGTCTGGGCATCTGCCGCACGCCATGCTCCGGTTCCACAACTCATCATGGGTGGTAGTAGTGAAGGTGCAGGTCGTCAGAGTGAAATCCAAACCATCGCTGGACTTGTTGGTGTAAAAGCTGCCAAAGACCTGATGCTGGACCTGAACGTCAAGCAATAATTCAATCAATTGAATAAGGAACCCGGTGAAAGCCGGGTTTTTAATATGAAAAAGATACCAAATCTGTTCCTAAACGGTTATGTTGCAATTCGTAACCAAGATGCGTTTCAATATGGTCTTGTCGGTCATAGCACAGGTGTTGTCAAACGTCGATTTACCGATGGTATGAAATCCCATTACATCAAGTTCGATGCCCAGACCGACTTTGGATTGTATCAACCAATCAATCCGGTAGCCCTCAAGGGCTTTCTGAACGATATGAAAGGCGTCAATGTCAGTTCGGATGAGCTGATTCGGTTGATGTTGGAAAACCTAGGTTGATCGTTACTGGAATTGGCTCTAGGGAAATTGATACAATCCAATTTGAGATTTGTCAGAACCTCGCTACAGTCCTCGCTAATAAAGGCTGGCATTTACGGTCTGGTGGTGCTAGAGGGGCAGATACTGCATGGGAATTGGGGTTTACTGGATCTGATCGAAAAACGATCTATCTCCCAGAACGCAATTTCAATGGTCGTGGGAATGCCCCTTATTTCAAAGTTCCATCGGATTGGCATGAGCTATGGTTCGAAGCTCAAGAAATTGCCCGTAAAATCCATCCAAGATTTGATGCAATGGCGGAATTTGGTCAGAACGCTCATACCCGGAATGTGTTTCAGGTACTCGGAGACGACCTAAAGACCAAGGCTGATTTGGTTATTGCATGCGCAGAACCAAACGGTCGGTCTGTTAAGGGTGGTACTGCTACAGCATTCAATCTGGCAAAGGCGCTTGGTGTCACCACATTCAATGTATGGCTACCTCAAGACAGAGAAACCATCTATAAAATTTATGCACCCGAACTAGATGGTCAGGATCTTAGAACCGGGCAAGTCTCGTTATTAGATTGAACCTCACAAAACTAGATATCGACAAAATAAATCTCGATTCTGTTTATTAACTCCCAAAACTGATATAGAATAGGCTTATGAGCACACAAATTACTTCGGCAATGATTCAATATTGGTCACTGACCGATGCACAAAAAGTCAAATTTCCAGCGGGTGAAATCCGGGATCTGATTGCCCGGAAAACCTTCTACGAAAGCTCTACAATCTCCGCGATTACCATCCTTGGCTGGATGGCGGATAACCTTCAAATTTCGTTTGAAGAACGGAAAAACATTCTGTCTCTGATCGAAGCGGTAGAGAAAGAACCACGTTTAACCAAAACCGAGCTGACTGAACAGCTTAATACCCTGTTGACAATCGTCAACCATTATACCAAATAAGGTAATTTGATGAAATCTAAAAATTTCATGTCACCAATTGAAGTGATGATTTATAGTGCTGTACTGGTACTGATTCTTCTTTTTGGTGGTGCTAAAGCGATTCTGTACCTTTCCACCGGCAACGATGTGAACGTGACGGTGACCGACAAGGGCGAGCGTTGTAAATCGGTTGGGGACTGTAAGTACCTGATCTACACCGATAAAGGCACCTTCGAAGATCGCGATTCGTGGTTGAATTGGAAATTCAATTCCAGCGATATCTACGGCGATATCAAACGTGACACCAAGTACACCTTCCATACCAACGGGATTCGTGTTGCATTCCTGAGCTGGTATCCAAACATCGCATCGGTACAGGAAGTCAAGTAATGGGAACTTTTCTGGGTGGTATTTTCGCTGTATCTGCAATGGCTCATCAATTTGATATAGACAAGGGCGGTAAGGCATATTTCCTGCATTGCATCACGGTAATGGAAAATGCACGAAAAATGGGCGTCACGAATGAAGTGAGTCTTGCACTCGCGGTTTCTCATGATGTCGGGGAAGATCACCCGGAAATGGTCAAGCATCTTTTGATGCATGCCAGAGCCCATGGTGTACTGGAAAAGTTCGAATCTGGGCTGGACTTGTTGACCAAGCGTATGGATGAGCCTTATGAGGATTTCATCAAACGCATCATCGATTCTGGTCGGATTGATATTATCCGCATCAAAAAAGCTGACCTCAAGCACAACTCCTGTATCACAAGGCTCAAGGGCGTGCGTCCTAGCGACATTGCTCGGGTGCAGAAATACCACAAATCTTGGTTGGATCTGGAATTCGCGGAAGTCAATCTGAATGTTAGTGTCTGAATATAAAAAACTGCTTGCAAGTCACGACTGGTTCTATCAGAATTCCGATGACCACGGGGAGTGGTCAGCCGGGAGGGCGGTGTTTTACACGCTTTGTCGGCAACAGGGGATTTTGGATCTAGACGCTTCGATCTGGAACGAGTATTGCCCTGCGGAATTCAAGTTGTACAAATAATAACCAAAATAGGATATTGGGGGCAGGATCAAAATGGGTGCAGTTGCAATTGTGGGTGATGTGGATAGTTCTTGCATTTCCTTTGCAGATGATGTAGTCAAATTTGATCTGTCCTACGACATTCTCGTACTTCAAGCAATCATCGAAGTCAAGAGTGTTCAGGGTGATACGCACAACTTGCCGAAGAATTTGATTAAAATTTTCGACAAGTATGCAACCAAGCAGGCGCTAGGGTGTGAGTTTACTCCGGTCGATGGCGTAGGGGATAGTGGGTACGACATCGAATTTATCTCCGAAGTGTTGGGTAAGTGCTTTACTTTCCTCGGGAATGGCTCGTTCGCAGAGGTGTTTAGCCTCGGTTCAGAGTGGGTTCTAAAAGTCAACTGTCGAGATACTTTTCATTCGCCGGTTGATGGTGGGTTTGGCTGGATGAAGACCTGCACCAAGCACCAAGGGAATCCATATATCCCTAACCTTTCGTCGATTGAACAGCGTGGACATTTGTACATTGCTGTGGTAGAGCATCTGCATCTTGGGGTCGGTCTGTCGTTCGAAGATGGATCGCTTGGGGATCTGTCCGATGAATCCTACACCCCAGATTTTGATGTAATCACCTATATGGATGAGTCTGAGTTCACCTTCGGCCAGTTCATCAAACACAGCCCAAAAGATGCAATTGCCGTGGCACGAGTGTATGAGTCACATCGCCGGGATGTACGCGGCTGCGACGACATCAGCCGAGACAATGTGATGCATCGTGGTGGGTTTCCGGTCCTCACAGACCCAATCTGTGACACAAAGAGTGGATATACGCAATTGGAACAAGGTTCTTCGTTTTCATGGATGTCGCGGAATTAATCAAATGTCTAGGTGTTGGTGATTTGCGAGGGGCGATGGTTTATGCCCCTCGCGTTTTCCATGAAACCCTAGAATTGCAACGGCTATTGCCGGACGGTTGGAAATATCACGGGACAGGCTTCTATTCGCTGGTGATAGGTCCGACCGATTCAAATATGGTGTTCAAGCTATCGTGGAAGGGATCTGATCCATGGATTCAGTACGCAGAGCACGTAACCCAGCAACCAATGGACTCAAACCCATTGATGCCCAAAATTTACAATCTGTTTGTAGACGATGGTCGGGCAATTGCTGTCATGGAACGTCTCTATGAATCCGAAATTGTCCATAGTGTTGGTATGTCGAATGTTGTAAAACTCTGTAGAAATCAATGGTTTAGCAATCAGTTTAAAACTCTGACCGCCAAGCGAAAGAAAATTGCAGATTTTTTACGATATCAGTTTGACATGCGCGGGAACCGCAATTACAATACAAACAACCTAGCTGATATCGTGATTTGGATGGCTGGGTTACCGGATGCAAAAGTGGATTGTCACGGGTCAAACTGGATGATTCGCACAACCGGACAACTCGTACTTACCGATCCGATTGGATAAAAGGAAATATCATGAAAACTTCTATGTTGGTTCTTGCACTCGCTCTTGGCACTCTGGCCGGTTGTGCATCGAAAGCTGATATCGATCACAGTGAAGCTCGTACCGATGGTACGCGAGTCTTCTACAACTGTTCGTCGCTGATTCAGAAACAGTTGGTGATTCAACAGTTCAACCAGTGCTACCTGAATGGTCCGAAGACCAAGGAGAATCGGTTCGACTGTGAAGAAGTTGCCCGCTCCATGGCGTGTGACCGAATGGTCGAAGTCACCCAGCACGCTCCGGTTGCTGAAATCAAACCATAATTTCACATCACCTCAAATGGGCGGCGATTGCCGCCTTTTTTATTGCTTGGAATAAATTGATGAAACCAGTTCTAGATTACGCCGACCGTGAAATCATGGTTGGTAATTTCGTTGCCTACTCCACATCAACAGGTGGTATGGGCATTTACAAGGTAGCGAAACTCAATCAGAAAGACCCTGATTGGCCTAGTTTGTCTGCTACGGAATATTTTCAAAAAAACATAGGCGAACCATTCTACCGTGGGAGTGATAAGACTGTGTGTCTCAAATTCCCGCATGCTGCCATTGTCCTACCTGATGGATTCTTCAATACCAGCGAAGAATTGTACTCGAATTTGGTTTGATATTCTGTTTCGGTATGGTAAGATGGCTCTATCGAAACAGAATGGAAATTGGCAATGCTCATTGACCGATATGGTAAAGAAGTTTATCCGGGTGAATGGTTTATTCGGATGGATCAAAATAACGAAGGGCGGGTGTATCTCGTTGAAGGATACCCTAAAGAGGGTTATGTAGCTGTTCATGAACACAAGCCAATCTATGACACGGTGTCAATGTTGGTTATTCTGGAATTAATTCCAGCCCGTTTGAAACAAACCATCAAACTCCCGTCCGGGGTACTTTGGTATCCTAAAGTGCTTCTGCCAAAGGTAGGTGCCCGTGAGCAATAGCCGCCGCAAATTCCTCTGCATGGATTGTAAAGTGGATACCGGTAAAATCGGTGAACATTACATGCTGGCAGATTCAACGTGGAATTTGATCCATGATTCCAACAAAGGTATGCTCTGTATTGGTTGCGTCGAAACCCGATTGGGTCGGCAATTGATCAATACAGATTTCAACGATTCTCATGTTAACAAACCGTTTCCGGGGAAATTTTTCAGTGGACGACTCCACAATCGAATTAACAATATCGAAATTGATGCAAATCGAACAGGGCGTCAGGGCACTCGATGCGCTGCATGAACTGCTGTCGTTGGGTAAACCTGTAGATCAGGACCATATCGACCTGTTGGATGCTGCATTGTTCCGAATCAACAAAGGGTTGGAAAATTAAGTAATGACTAAGATTTTTGGTGCTGCATGGTGTGGCAACTGTTCGACAGCTAAAAAAGCTCTCGATACCATTGGGTTTGTGTATGAGTACGTCGATATCGATACAGATATGGATCAAGCCCAAGCAAACAATATCCGTTCACTCCCAACGATGATTACCGAAGCCGGTGACCGTCTGATTGGCTCTGCGAAGATTATCGAATTTGTCAATTCTCAAAGCAATTGATCGCGCTTACCGGGTTTCTCAAGAACGCAAATATGATCGTATCTACTGGTCGTTAGACCTGCATGGTACGGTCCTGCATGGGAACTATCTGGCTAACACATATGAATGGATTTCACCAGAGATTCCGGGACTTCTGAGAAAGCTCTCAGAATTTGATGAAACCCATTTCATTCTCTGGAGTTCTCTACACCCGGAAGAAATTCCGAATGTGTTGAGGTTCTTCCATGACGCTGGTATCCATGTATTCGCCGTCAATGGCAACCCACTGGAAGGTAACACCCAGACCGGGAACTTTGATGCAAAGTTCTATACCTCGATCATCGTAGATGATAAAGCTGGGTTCGATCCTGCGGATTGGGATCAGGTTTACCGGGCTACGATTCACTACCGTGAACGCTACGGCTTTACCGGTGGGAATTATTACCCACATCGATCAGATATTGAGAAATGGCCTCTAGGCTGGCAATACGTTTAATCAATAGCCCGGTATATCCGGGCTTTTTATTGCTTAGAGATTGATTCGAAACAGAATTTTTGTTTTGAAAGTGTTTAGAATGCTCTGAAACTGATGTATGATGACCACATAAGCAAATAATCAACAGAATAGGAGCATATGATGTATTCAACCAATCAATTCAGTCGTGACCTCGCTATTGCTACCTATCGGGAATATCGTGACCCAAATCTGAGACGTACTAAAGTGAAATCCCTCTACGATAAATTTGGGGTATCCGAAGTTCTGTTCGATGGCCGTATTATTGGTTGGAATGTTGGACAAAATCAGTTTGTATGTTTCAAGAAACGTTATGCCACCGAAGCCGATGCGAGACTGGTTACGTCTGTAGGTATGATCAAATCAAAAGGTCGATTCGCTGCCACTGGAGTCTATCACTGCAAGAACTGTGATGGTTGGCACGCGACCAGTAAGGGTCATATGGCCGGGAAGTATAAATGATTCTTTACCAAGAATTTGATACAATGATCGAATGCAATCCCTCCCGATCTGTAATGGAAGATTTTTCTGTTCGCTTGGGAGTTGCTGTAGAAGATTTGATGTTTTCTGACGTTCAATCCATGTGTCATGATATCGCGGGCATTATCGAACGCGCATTTGACTGGTCTGAACGCATTACTGATCGTATGGGAGAGTAAGAAGTATGTTTGATATTCTGGCTAAAGCAGTTCGTATGAGCCTGTCCACTACTCCACATGGTCGTAAATTGATGTTGAGTTGGAAAGACTCTCAAATCAAAGCAGAATTGAAAGACCCATGCTTCTTTGGGGTAAAGAATCCCATCAAAGTAAAAGAACATGCTGTAAAGCATTTTGAGAAATTGGCGGAACTTCGAAAATAATGGAATACAAAGACTATTTGGGCATCCCAATTAACCCCGGTGATTTTGTAGTGGCGGCGACGAATCGCGGCTCCCTTGAAAAGTGTATCGTAATTGGCTACACACCAACCATGGTTCGTACAAGTTGTGGGTTGTATGGGCCAAAATATTGCATGGTTGCAAATGAACAGTTGCAGATATCCGGTCAACAGGTTTGGATGGATGCAGAACGCCTGAAATATCAAGACAAACTTGATCATAAGATAGAAAAGCCAAAAATCAGTTGGCGCTATCTGGTTGGGGTTTTTACTGATACCTCAACCGGAAACAAGGTTGGATGTGTCCTAAAGCTGGATGGGACCACGATTGATCGGTTTAAGTCTGCCCGACAGGAATGGGTTAAAAATCGTGGGTATAACCCGGATACTGCATATTATTTGCAGCATGTTTACAAAGGTTATAAAGCGGTTCCCAATGGGTACATCGAAGAGTTTGATAGAGGATACAGTCGGTACGATAAAGGTGATTCATTAGCCACAATCAAAATCCACGGTATGCAAGATTGTATCGATAATCCAATGCCACTGGACCAATTTATGGTGGCTTTCCCAACATTCAATTTGGATACGCTTCGCAAAGACGGTAAAATCTGATGAGCAAACGAATTCGAACTAAAAGATACTGGTATTTTGTGACTCAAGATTTTATGGGTAACAAAATGGATTTGTATCCACGGCTGCCTCACTCCGCAGGTGAAGATGAACCGCGTGTTAAACGCATCTGTGTTGCGCCAACTGCTGGACATTGTATGTCGGCAATTGTGATGCACCCAAGTGATCCGATTTATGTATATCGGACTGCTAGGCGAGTGACAGCGGAAAAGGCATGGGATGTTGGTGATTCGCCAATTACCCAAGAACATTTCATACGCCGTAAAAGTAAGTTCGAATTCGTTTCCGCAATTTCGCCTGAATGGGTCCGCGTTTACTCAAATCGTGGGGCATTCGATGATCGGGGGTACAAGCCCGGAGACAACGGCTACAAGGAACAGAAACGCCAGAAGGAACAATTGATCAGGGCTGTTGTCAAACTAGATCGGAGATTAGGTATTATCGCCGAATCCAATGAACTATTCCGATTTGAAGGTGAGCGAAAGCTGTTGGGTGATGTCTGGCCCACTCAATCACCTTGGAATGACATGAACACCCGTGATTATGTTCTGGAAGTGACTGGGCTCAAGCCACCTCAACCTCCTAAGCAACTTGATGTGAAAGGGATGCTTGAACGCTTGAACTCACACATTTCGGCGAGCTTAGAAACAAAACTACAGAATTCTGTTTAGATTTTTAGAAAACAGGTGTATGATGCACCTTAGCAACCCAAAGCGATAGACGATAATTTGGGTAAGGAATAATATCGGAATAAAATCAAACTAACGGTGAAGAAAGATGAGCATTTATAAAAAGAGTTTGCATTACATCAATATGACCCTATCCATGATAGGCATCATGTTCAGTCTGTATATCATTGGGTGGGTGCAGGAAGACCATAATTTCATGATTGGTGCGTCGTGCTTCTTTCTGTTTTTGGGTTGTATGGTTGCCAGTACCCTTGGGTGGCTGAAATCTATACCCAAAAGAAATACACCGGGAGTTTGATGTTATTAGCGCCTGCAACGAGCTATAGCGCCGATACACAAGCTTTTAAAACAGACCCTATGCGTTGGTGTAGGGTATTTGATTAAATCGTCTATAGAGGCTCACAGAGCCTTATAGGCATTGTGAGAATTACATCATGTTCAAACTAGAAGAAGTCTCCCAGAAAATCGCTGATCATTTGACCCGGCAGAAGGCTGTGTCTAAAAATATTGACGAACACTGCAAATATCGCGGTGATAATGGTCTTATGTGCGCAGTCGGCTGCCTGATTACCGATACCGAATACAATTCAACCATCGAAGGACAAACCGTCATCGAACCCGGTGTTATGAAAATTGTATTGAGTTCAATCGCACCGGAACTTGGCGCAGCAGCAATGTACACAACCGGGGTTGATAAACTCACAGCTTTGCTGGGCATGTGGCAGGATTACCACGATAGCATTGATAGTGTTGAATACCAGCAATGGATCAAAACTCAAGATCCAGTCAACAGCCCTCAGACCTTCCATGAAACCCTGAAATCCAAAGGTTGCTTTGATGTCTAATTTGATCAAAATGTCGGAGACAATCCGCGACCACCTGACCAAGCAGCGGATGAAATCCATGGCAGCATATGGTGGAAATATGACACAGGATTGTGCATACCGTGGTGGAAACGGACTTATGTGCGCAGTCGGTTGTCTGATTACCGATGAAGCATATTTTGAAGGTTTGGAGGGCCATTGTGCAGACGATAACCGTGTCGTTGAAGCACTGTTCAATTCTCTTGGGTTTGAATTGACCGAAGATATGGTCAACCTGTGTATGGTCTGGCAAGGGTATCATGATGACACTCATAATGGTTTTAGCTATCGTGGCTGGATTGACTACCAGCTTGACCGTACCAGTCCTGAAATGTTCCATATCCACATGATGGGATGTCATTCCTAATGAAGCTTCTGATCGGCAACAATCAATGGACAACTGTTTGTGATGGGTGTAATCGAACCATCCACACCGGAACCTATGTTGTCGATCAAGACCTTTGCACCTATTGCATCAATATGGGGAATATCCGAAATGTCTTGGCTCAAGTGGCAATCCGGTCGGCAAGAGAGCGGCTACTCCAAACTCCTGCTATTGCAAGGTAAGAAATTCGATTTCTGGCTCCTTCGGTTCACGGAAGGTTCTTGCATCAATTGGCATGTAGATAAAGTCTATGCAGGTAGGCATTTCCGATTGAATGTTTATGTCAAGAGTGCTGAGATTGGTGGTGAATTCCGAACCACCGGATCAATCATCAAGAACAGATTCTTCTGTTTGTTTCGCCCGGATATTCACCGACATTCTGTAACGATGGTCAATAAAGGCTCTCGTTATGTATTATCATTTGGTTTTGTTTTAAAAGAGTAGATTATGATAACAATTCGCAAAAAGACTCCCAGTAAATCGTGGAAATTGATTCGTCAGAAAAGTACCGGTAATATTTTGACCGATGATCATTGTCTGTATCAGCAAGATCCGGCATATATCAAAAAACTGATCATCGAAGCTCATGATGCAATCGCCAACGGTGGTACTGCACCCAATCATAAATTTGGCGCTTATTACTACTCGTTTACTGGAACTTTCGAAGACTACGAACAACTGGATCATATTCCGGTAATGCGTGGTGAATTCGAATTTGATAGTATTCACAACGGCACCAGTAGCATTCAGATTTACTTCAAATCTCGTGCCGGTGGGAAATATACCCTGAAAGGTAATGATGCGAACAATTTCTTTCAGAAAGTTGGTCAGGGCAAAATTCGGATGTCTGGTGATGGGTTCTATGAATTCAATTTCACTTTCACCAAATCGTCTACCAAGGTTTTCATGATCCTTGAGCCAGATAATGCTCATATCTAAACCGACCTACGCCTACACAGGCACCGGGAAGAACAAGGGCGGCGTGTATGAATTGGTATTGGATTCCACGGAACACAATACCATCAAATGCGCCGGGACTCTGAAACACATAGAAGTGGTTATGTATCGAGATACCACAACCCATCAGATTTATCTGAGGGAAAAATCCGACTTCCACAACAAAATGAAGCTCATTCAATGACTATATTAGTAGGTGGTATCGGTCGTTACGAAAAGGGCCGATACGCTGGGTGGTCGAGTGGTAAGAATACCAAAGAGTACAATTTGTGGGACTCAATGATCAAACGTTGTATCCCATGTGGTTCTGAGCAAATCCGCCATCCATCCTACATAGGATGTTCGGTTCATCTAGATTTTATCAAATTCCAAGACTTCGCTGAATGGTGCCAACATCAAATAGGATTTGGTAATGACGGCTGGGCATTGGATAAGGATATTCTCGTACCCGGTAACAAGGTCTACGGACCTGATACCTGTGCGTTTGTGCCACGGCAATTAAATCAATTGTTAACCCACAAACGTTCGACTCAGGGTGAATATCCAACCGGTGTAGATCATCATAAACGCACTGGGAAGTATCGAGCTAGCATCGGGATCGACGGTGTGCAGACGCACATTGGCTATTTTGAAACCCCAGAACAAGCAGAATGTGCTTATAAACAGGCCAAGCTATCGGATATCCGTAGACACGCTGAAATCTGGAAATCCAAATTGGACCTTCGGGTCTATGAAAGGCTAATGAACTATGAATAAAGTCACTACGAACACCGGACTGGAAATTTATGATATCCCAAAACTCGAACGATCCGATTGGGAACATCTGGTCCCATTTGGATTTGCCTGCGGTGAATATATGTTTCGCTGCTCCGGCTGCAAGGAATGCTGGGAAGGTGTTGATAAGCGATCTTCTTATTGTTTTGAATGCGCCAAAACCAGACATGCCGAATATCGAGTCGAAATCGAAAATTTCGATCCGCTTGTTGAAATCCAGAAAGTCTCCCGAATCGTCGGGAACACCCGAGAAAACCAGAAAGATGTTCTGGCTAGCGCCCTCGAAGAACTGGGAGAGCTTTCCGTTGAGGTTCGAATCGCCCACGGAACAAAACCCGGACCTGCCGGGGTTGATGGCATCGTAGGTGAAGCAATTGATGTTATCCTTTGCGGCTTCGACATGATCCATACCGAGCTTGGTGAATTGAACCCGGATGTCATCTATCCGATCATGAAAAAGAAGCTCGCCAAGTGGCAGAGAAAATATTCGAAATAAAAAGCTTGCACCCGGAACAGAATGCTGTATTCTGATCGAAATCAAACACAGCAAGGAATGAATGATGACCTCGGTTACCCCAATCTTCGATGCATTTGTTGAATTCTGTTCCGGTCGGCCCATGGCTCAACCAATCGACCATAGCTCCTATACCACCTGTGCGGTAGGCCAGTTCTGGGTCTATAACTACCCTGATGGGTCCAACCATGACAACATCAGTGCATCTAGGTTGATGTGGAGAATGGTAGACGAAATCGGATCGATTTCGTTGGAATTGATGAAAACATTCAACCAGTACATCGGCAATGCTGCGATGACTGGAAATATCCCAACCTTCGGCCATCTGGCGGCATGGTTGCATCGATTTCAACATGATGTAAAAGAGGCTTCGCAATGATTATGTGGACAATTGGTTACCTCCTGATGTGGGTAGTTGTTATCTGGGTCGGGTGTGTTGGTGTATTCGCAGCATTGGTCGGTAGTCAATTCCAGAAGGAATTGGGTTGGGTTGGGATTGTAATGATCCTTATCAGTGCCGGATGTGGGTGGAAATTGATGCAATGTATCAACATCACAGTTAACCTGCCGGTTTAAGGAATTGTATGAAAACCGTAAAAATCAAAGATTTTCGTCAAGGTAAAACCTTCTACTCCGTGATGGCATTCCCTCTCGATGATCGGATGAGGGGAAATGCTGAAGTTCAGGTGTATAACATCGAATCGATTGCCCATAAACATCCAAGTCGCGGCCCATCTGATACTATTTCTAGTTTTCTGAGGGATACCCTCTGGTTTAACACTAGTGAGTGGCGTAAGGATTATTTCACGAAGGTTCCAACACTTCGGAAAAGTTATCATTCCATTACCGATTCTGGTGTTGGTGTTGGCAAGACCAATTACAACTTCCACCGGGTGTTTAATACCCGGAAACAGGCCCAGCGGTATGCAGATCGGATGAACTCCGGCTGCCTCACTCATGAAGAACGTATTCACGCTGAACATTTGAATGATCGTCGTATGATGGTTAGTTGGTACGACTAATGCACGTTCCTTATTCGATGGATGATAGCGAACCAGATTTGGGGTGTGGGTTTGGCGGTATCACTCAAGATGACCACAAAATAGGTTGGCGGGATTATGAAACCGTTCATATCCCACCGGAACCAAAGCCTGAATTTGTGTTCATGACTGAAATGGATTTGGTGAAATCGGATGTGTTTATGAAGCATATCCGAATGGCGCTGAAGGGCAAAGATCGACAGATCCATGAACTCCGGCTTGAAATTCTTGAATTATCGCAAAGTCTTGGGCGGAAAATTATTGATAAGGGATAATTGCGACGAATTCATATTATTCGTTGAAGAATGCTCGTTTGATGGTGGTATTGACATATTCGAGCGGATCGCAGATGTAAACTGGAATAAACCAAATTCCGACCCTGATATCAGAATCACTCGTATGTCATCTTATGGCCCTCAAACTCCGGGTGGTGAATATCATGGTGAATTTGATATAGGGAATATTACTTTCTGGTTTCATCTTGAATCCTCAAATATTCGGGGTGATGTAATGCACTCATGGGAAATGCACGAATGAAAACTTGGTTGCGAAATCTGGTGGAACGTCCCCAGAATATGATGGAAATCGGAAATGCTGCTATGATCGACCTCAATGAAGTGTCGGCTGTCTACAAAGAAGGGTTTTCACTGGTAATTCGAATCGGTGGTATGGGTGTGATCAAGCTCGAATCACGCCAGTTGTACCAATCGGTTGATTACACCTATAAAGCTATTGCAGAAAGGTTGCTGAAATGATCATCAATAAAAATTCGTGGCACTACAAATTGGTCTGCCATTTCAGTTCCGGTTGGGCTGTACCTGATAGTTTGTGCCCATATGTCCGGGCACTCATTCTGTACATGCTCCTGTGTGTGGTAATGGCCTTTGGTGCAATTGCATTGGTAGTTGTGTTTATTTGGGGTCCGATCCAAACTTGGTTGGGCTGGGCTGGTTTGATGCAACTGAACGAAAACCAATATACTGCCGGGATTGTAGTTCACGGCATTTATGTAATGGGGTTTCTCAGTTGGCTCACCAAGAAGTTTTGGATTGACAAACCAACCAAAACTTCACCGCCGAAGGAACCATCTATTTTTATGGAATACCTCAAGGCCAAGAAACAAAAGCTGTGCCCGATGTTGACTTTCAAGTAATTACAGGAAATTAGAGAATGAGTACAATTTTTACAAACCCAAAAGGTGAAGTTGTTTGGGAACATCACGAAACCTTTACCCCACAAGTCGGGACCATGTATCAACAAGATGGTTGGGTATTCAAGGTTGATCATGTGGAGCTGCGGGTTATCGAAGATACTTCCGGCCCAATGGTGTTCAAACAACTCAAATCGTTTGTCAAGTTGGTATAATGAACCTTACCGGGAACACCCGCTATCGAAGTAACTGGTTGGGTAAGTTGATCCTTCAGGTTGAATATACCTATGAAGAATCCGGTTGTTATGATATGGATTGGCGTACTGTTATTCTCTGGAGAGACGCAAAGGTCGAAGACCTAACCGGTATTAAGGTATTTTTGAGTAATCAAAATGATCAATGAAACTCTGTACACCTGCCATGCATGCAACGGCCATAGTCGATTTGAATACGATTTGAACCAATCGATTGATTGTGCTGTGTGCAAAGGTGAAGGTTACGTTCCTCTCGAACTGCTGGACGTTAAACCAGTCAAAGAATCGATTGACGAAATGTTCCAATGCAAAGGTATTTTAGCGATGGCTGGGGTAACCGAATTCTCCCAAGGTATGAGAGGGTCGATCCCATTCAAGATTGGGGATAAGTTCAAAACCCTGCGCGGAATTGAAGTCGAATGCATCCAGCTCAGTGATACCAAAGGCTATGAAACCGCCCGGTTCTCTGATGGTGGATGGCGATATAATCGGGATAGTGATCGTGGACGGGCAACCGCCAGCCGCTGGGATGACCCATGGAACATTTTACCGAAATACCCGGAACCTACAGAACCTGTGTGGGGTCTATGTCCACACAAAAAACAATCTGGTGGATGTAAATTCCACAACCTTCAATGTGGGTATCCAAAATGTGATACCACACCAACCGAGAAATAAAGAATGATTATCGCCCTCGCAATTTGCACCGACAAACAACTGTTCCAATTCGTTCGTGAACTCCCATCTGATTATCCGACTGATGACGAAACTGCATCGGTGATTGCTGGATACGCCCTTGACAATCTCTCGAAGTCGTGCGACCAAACCGAAGTGTTTACCAACGCAATGGTTACCACTCTTCAGGTAGAAGATCAAGGATTTGCAAATCTGATTCGGAATTGGATTTACAAACACCTCGAAGTCGAACCGACCAAGGTGTCCGCAGTTCATACAGCTCAACAAGCTGAGTGATTTGATAAAAAAGCCTCGGGAAACCGGGGCTTTTTATTTTGTAAAAGTGTTTGTATTCCGAATCAATCGTGGTAGAATTCCCACATCGAATAGGAGATTCCAATATGGCAGTTAATCAAATGCATCCTTGTATGTGGTGTCAATACCCACTGCATCAGATGCAAACAGATTGTCCAGAGTGTGATGCTCCAGAAAGCCCTGAACAAAAAGCTTTGGTTGACAAGGTGATTCGATCTGAAGCCGCTCTGCGCACCGTTCGCAATTTGAAGCTGAAACAAATGAGCATGGATAAAACCCGTGCGGAAAAGCTTCAAGGTACTTATCCATCGGATGGTGAATATCAACCCGAATTCGAGCTATGTGATGCTTGGGGTAATATCATCGTATGGGAAGTTAGTAGGCAGCGTTGGGCGATTGTTTCTCTGACTCACTGGGATCTGTACAAGGTCTGTTATCCACATTGGGCATATCTGCCCCAAACCCCGGAAATAAAATTATGAACATCGACGGTTATGTAGTAATCAGCGGCGACGAATTGTCTACGAATGCTGCCAAAATGTTGGATCACTACCAGCATCGAAACGAACTCCGGGTGAAACTGGATCTTGACAATGAATTGGCGTTCAAAGCCTCTCAGGATTCTCTGGCGATTGATTTGGATGATTACCGGGCATATGGCCGTGCATGGACTGATTACCTGATGGCAGTTGATCGTGCGACCATTTATGAGCCTATCAAGCTCTTTGGGTTCATCCCAGTTGGTCGCCGAGAAAAATTCAGTGCGGTTAAGTGTTACCAATCACTGAAAAATACCAATGACAACTTCTGGCGACATATCAGCATTTTCAATCTTGAATATCTGACTGAGAATGAAGTTGCCAATTTCCGAGATTACTACCTCGGTAAACATCCTGCATATACCAACAAGTTTAATCTTGAATTCCTTCAAGGTTTGATCGGACTGCCTAAAAAGGAAGTTGTGTATCTGAGTATCACCGATTACCAAACCTACAAGAAATGGTGGACTGGTTATCGTTCTGCCGGTGAAATTCAACCATGCGACCTGCTTGTTGAATCTAATGGTGACATTGTATGATTACAGCACAGGAAATTAAAAAAGAATTACAGGTGATCAACCAATGTCAAGGGTTGGATGTCTGGATTACCGGCACCATCAAGCCATTGTTCATCCGAAGTATGGGTACTCCTATTACGGTTGATACCAAATTGGTAAGTTGGCCGCCAAACCCATTCGAAGCTGCCATGCGTCTACGTGGGTTTAATGTGGCATGGGAATGTGCGGATCGACCTTGTTCCAGTCCATATTGGACTATTTCGTTAGATTAACAGCGTTTTCATCAAATAGAGATTAGAATGAATCAAGAACACCCAAAATATCCGGGCTTTTACTTTGTACCTCTGGAAACAGATCCAGATTTGATCGAATTAACCTTGGCAGAACGTCAAGTAATGTTGTCCGAAGAAGGCAACTATGCGGTCATGCTGGCGGATATGTCCAATCCAAGTTATCAGACTGACGTACACTGTGCGTGTGATAACGCTCGAATCCCAACCCATCGTCACAAAGAAAATCTGGTTCACAAAACCGATGGTTTCAAAGATTACCTGCAACATCGGGTTGCTGCGGTATTGATGCATTGAGTATATGTGACCATAAATCAGATGACTGCACATGCCCGTTTGCATTCACAATGGCATCTGAACAGGCTCAGAATTACGGATGTCTCCCAGAGCCGTGGGATATCCGTAATATGCGGTTTCATCATGGTAAGACATGGGCATGTCATTCAGACCCAACCAAACCTTGTATCGGTGGATTGGAGTTCCTGAAAGAACGTAATGAACCTTACAAGATCATTGATACCGTTCTTCTGACATTAGACGATGATTGGTCAAAATTTGTACAACCGGTGCCTAATGAACATTAAAAATTTGCTGTCTTTGTTGGGTGAAGCCCCGGATGGTCAATTGGATCATTCGATGGCGAGCAAGTTCGCTGAAATGGCGAAGCGTGATACCAATCCAACCGCCAAAGAAGTTTGTGACATCTTGGATCAATCTGCATATGCCTCCTTGGCGAGTGGGTTTACCATGATTGTTATGGACACTCTATGGAAACAGTTGTTGAAATTAGAGGCTGCGTAATGGGCTACGTCGAATGTACCCGATGTCCTTGGTGGGCTCATTGGAAATTCATGGGGCCGAACTACACATGCCCTAAATGTGGATCTGCTACAAGGAGTTTGGATTGATCCCATCATTCATGCTGCCTATGCCGCCTAGAAAATCCAAAGAACAATTACTTCAAATCGAAAAGGATTTGATGGCGGCTAAGATCATGGAGTCCTTGAAGAAATACCAACCAAAAAAGACCAAGAAGAAATCAAAATGATCTATAAAATGTACCTAGACGATGTTAGAGATCCATATAACGACTATGTGTTGGTCCGATCTATGGATGCTGCCATCAAATACATCAAATCAAATGGGTTCCCGCAAGTGATTTCGTTTGACCATGATTTGGGTATGGTTGGATCTAAAACCGGAAATCTCTGGGTCGGTGCGGAAGTCGAAGCTCCAACAGGATATGACTTCGCCAAATGGTTGATCGAACAGGATATGAATGATCCGTGGATGCTGAAAAACAAATTCAGGTTCTATGTCCATTCCGCGAATCCGGTTGGTGCGGCCAATATCAAAGGGTTATTGGTGAATTACATCAATTACATCAACCGCCCATAAGAGCTGTAACGAAATCGTTACAGCAAAAAGTCTTGCACCCATCAGCGAATCGTGACAGAATTGGTCACATCAAAAGGAATCGTAATGAATATCAAATTTCGTGAAAATCTGAATCGTTATCAAGTAGACGTGATCGTCAACGGTCAGGTTGTGTATTCCAATAACGAATATCGTGGGGCCGCTGAATGGGCCAAGCTTCGATATAATCTGAGTGACCGTGATCTGGAAATGATTTATCGCGATTACAAAGAAGACCTCGAATCCGACGATGATGAGGATTGATTGTGGTGTACATGTCTTGTCATCAATTACGGGCTGAAGTCAAAAAACTTCAGATCCAGCTTCAAACGATGACTGAGTTACACCAATCAGCAGTTGAACATATTGAACACCTTGACAAGAGGATTGCATCAATGACTTCAACTGCAACGGTAATCATCGAATTGAATGATGAACCGAACTACAATATCACAGGTGGGTTTATCGATGATTACGTTAGCAACTCTTAAAGATGCAACCGAGCAGCAAGTCTTTGATCAGGTTGCAATCCATATGATCAAACAAGGTAAGAAATCTCTCACCGGTGTTGGGAATTGCGCGTACCGTGGGGTTGATGGGTTGAAGTGTGCGGCTGGATGTTTAATTGCGGATGATGAGTACAACCCCGCATTTGATATCGAAAATAATTCATGGTATAAACTGGTCGATAATGGTTATGTACCAGATTACCATAGTAAATTGATTATTCAGCTACAAAGACTTCATGATAATTCCCCTGAGCGTCATTGGGAAAGTGAGTTGAGGGGTATGGCATTTGGTAGGGGTCTATCTGATGAGGTGTTGAATGATCCGGTATAACATTTCAGCGTATGTCAATCACACTTATAGTTGGGGTGAACCATCCCAACAAGCCGTTATAGCAATTGACGAATCCGTTAAAGGTGATTGGGTAAAGTTTGGAGATGTTGAAAAATATATCCGGGCGGAACATTATCATCTAACTGAAATCTCGGAATTACGGGCTCAATTAGATCGTGCTAATGCAATGATTGCCCTATTCATGGAAAATGTTAAATGACATACATTCTTGTTGGCATTATCGTGATATTGGTATCGGTAATCTTTGTTGCTGGTTTTATGGTATGCAGATTCATTAGCAAGTTCAAGGCATTCAAATGAAAATTACGATTACTGATTTGGATCATCCAACTAATGCCGAAAAGGAAAGCAGGATTTCTGTCGGCGCTGGTAGTATTCAAAATGGCATGGTCGAACATGCTCTATTTTTCAAGAGCAACGGCCAAAGTCTAACCACGATTACCGACCGAGAATCGCTGGTAAAGCTTCGGGATGGATTGGATCAATATTTGAGGGACCATCCAGAACCTAAACAACTCGGTGCAAGAACTGATGGTCTTTACACATGGTTCTAATGGTCGGTGCATGCATCAATTGTTATAAATTTCGAAGGTGAGTTTAAATGAAATATATTTTGATTATAGCAGCACTTTTGATGCTAGGTGGTTGCGAAGGCAAATCCAATGCGGAAATCGCGATTCACTACTCGGAACATGGTCAGAAAATCATGGATCGGGCAGGTGAAGTTTGTAAGAATTGGGTTGTATATTACTTCGTTGCCTATGACCGTGGTGGAATGTTGGCACCCGCGTTTAATCAGGATTCCACTGTTAAAACCTGTAAATGATTGAATCAATCCATACCCTTGTTGAATAAAATTTTAGAGAATATAGAATGAAAACCACTGTACAAGCTTTGCTGAACGTTCTGGTTGGCCGTGACCCAAATGAAGTTGTCATGATTGAAAATAACGAACTTCGAATTGTTGCTACCATCAATTTGCTTGGTGCTCAAGAACCGACCCCACAAATCATCTGTAATGCGGATACCAAAACCGACCCGGTATTGCGAGCCGCAGTGAACCCAGAGCCGCCAGTAGGCGATGTTAAAGTTGAAACCCGTGGTCGTCCGCGTAAAGCCGAAGATGATCCAAAATCGCCGTATGTAAAACGAACCACCCAGAACGTTGCCAATGGCAATCGTGCATGGCAGGTTGAAGATATCACCCTTATGGCTGGATTGCGTGCTAAAGGTGTGAGCTTCCATGACATCGGTAAAGTCTTTGGTCGCACTGCCAGAGCGATTGAATGCCAACTACATTACCTGCGTCACCCAGAAGCTCGCCCTACCCCAAAGCCACGGGTAGTTCCGGCTGATAGTAATTCTGTTCAATTGATGTAATAGGTAATAAAAATGTACTATTACCAAAAAGCTATGGACCTTCTTCAAGAAATTTATGATAATTTCTCGGAAGAGGATAAAGTCTGGTTTCAATCCGAGAAGCCAATTGCAATGCATTCGACCCTTGGGATGCATTTAAGAAACCACTGTAATATGTGGGACTATGTATGGGTTCCTGAATTGATTGATGGTGTAGATCATTCTCCTAATCATCCAGATGCCATCAGTCAAAAGGCTATCAAAGACTTTCAAGCAAAGGTGTTGGGATGAGTGATATTGAAGCCGGTGATATTGTCACCGGCTATCACACAGGCTATTGGAAAGTAATCAAGTCGTTTCAGAATCAAATTGAATATCAGCGAATTGACGTTGTATCCAAGAAACCTGTCATTAAATCCTGTCATGTTAACTATTGTACAAAAATCGATCCAGACGCATTACGCATTGAAATGATTGCCGAAGCTGATCGGATCTATGACCTAATCAAGAGGGCAACAAATTGATGGAAAGGACAAAAGAAGCCCTTGCGGCTAAAATCCGTGCATGGGAATTTAATGCCGGGGAAAGTTTCATTGACTATTACATGCACGATAATGTCAAGAATGTTTCTTGGGCATTCTGGTTGCTTGGTAAAGGGTTTACCGAACGAGCCAATTTCTTGATCGATCTGATCCAAGCCGGTAACAAGTGCATCGATCAAGAACTGTTGTACGAGCTTTATAACAACCCTGAAGATCCTGCTAACTGGTCCACAGCTTTGTATCTGAAAGATGTTCTGCTATGGGCGGAATTCCTTGTAGCATCTGATCGGTACTGGAAAGCCATTTGTGAATGGTTTGCAGAAAATGATGCATAAAGAACCAGTGGCGTATATATCCGAAGTGTCTTTATCGTTTTTGAATCAACGTAAAGACATCGGTAATATATCATGGCGTCTAAACTTGGCTACTAGCCCATCGGGTGATGAAACTGTTGGATTATACACCAACCCAAATTTGATATTACCAGACCTACTCGATAAAATAGATGAGGTTTTGCGTCATGCCTCTGGGGTTGAACAATGCATCGGCCATATCAAATCTGGTGCCAATGTAACCCCAAGTGAATTGTGGTCTGCATGTGATTCATTGGATCAAGTTTTTGCCGCCATCAGAAAGGCGAAGGAACTCTTAAAATCATGAGCCTAGAAGAAATCGAGAAGCTGTACCCGGTTCTCCCTAAATGTCCATTCTGCAATTCCCCAGCGTCTCCTAATTCCCATTGGGGTAGATGTTGGGTGGAATGTCATGAATGCGGTGCAAGGGGTCCAAAGTTCTCAATGAAGTTCGATTCAAAACTTGCATATGAGCATGTTATTAAAGCATGGATGGTAAGATTATGATCAAAATCGATTATCAACTCTTGAAAGAAACCGCATTAGCCACATCAGGTGATATGCCAATCGATCCTCAAATTCTCTTGCAGATATTGTGTGAACTCCAAGAGAATTTGAGGATTCGTGATATAATGCGGGATCAGCTAATAGAAAAGACTTCCAAGATAACCAAAATTCAAAGGATATTGGGGAAATGATAGAAATCGAACGCAAGTTTTTGGTAGATGCATCAAAGCTGCCGGGATGTTTGATTCCTATCAGAATCGCCCAAGGTTATTTGAATCAAGATCCTGATAGAACGGTTCGAATTCGCATGGCCGGGGATAAAGGATTTCTTACCATCAAAGGTAGATCCAGCGACAATGGCTTATCCCGGTATGAATGGGAAAAGGAAATTGATTCAAATGATGCCAGAGATTTGTTGGGGATGTGTTCCAATGTCCTTGACAAGTCCCGCTACCATATGATTCATCAAGGCAAGCTCTGGGAAATTGATGTATTCCACGGAATGAATGAAGGATTGGTTGTCGCTGAAATAGAATTGACATCCGAAACAGAATCCTTTAATCTACCTGAATGGATTACCCAAGAGGTAACCGGGGATTCGGATTACTACAATTCGAACCTTTCAATCAATCCCTATAAGCTTTGGATCAAATAATGAAACTTTATGTACTTGACACCGGTTGTGAAACAATCCAAGTGATTGCCAATTCCAAGGATCATGCGGTAGAGCTGACTAAAGAACAAACTGGAAATGATTACGGTCATATGCATTGGGATGAATATGAACCCGGTGTAGTGGTTGGTGGTTGGTAATGGCAATCAGAAAATATCCAAGTGGTGCAACCCATTGTGTCTATCCGGGGCATCATTATGATGAAATCTATTTCCGAGTAGCCAACTCCGGGGAGTATCTTGAATACTTTAACATGAATCGGCATGAATGGGTTAGAAATGTCCTACATCCGATGTCATGGTTGAATACCATCCATAAACTCGAAGACCCTGATGCGGTGAACGAATGAAAACCACTGTACAAGATTTGATGAACGTTCTGCGGGCGATGTTTGATGAAATGGTTTCCGAGGGTATGTCTAAGGAAGATTTCCAAGAAGCTATCAGCCAACTTGAATTGAATTGATCAATAATGGTAGCTCTAAGTTCATGATCAAATTGATTCGAGCACATTTGGAGAAATTATGATCCATATACTAACAGCAGCCGAGCGGATAGAATTCCTAAATGATATGATTAAGGATGACATGCGAAAAGAAGCGTCCAAGGATTGGATGATACAGGAATTCACCAACTATCGGTTCTATAATCCTGAATGCTATGGGCATGATACCGACGAAAAGATCCATGATTATATGAATCGATTTCATAAGAAAGTTCCTAAACAAGTAGCCACCGAGTTATGGGAACAATACAAGGTGTCTGAGTAATGGTCACAAAAGATTTGTTTGATAAGATCCTAGCAAGGATGGGCACCCCGGAAGAACGATTAGCCAATGCCAGAGCACGAACCAAAAAGATCAATGATGAAATCATCCGAAGAAATCGTTGCCCGGAATGTGGTGTGGATACCATCAATTATTCCCATACCTTCAGATGCTCATGGAGAGGAATGTAATGAAATTGGAGAGTAGAATAGACTAATGAATATTGTATAAGAATCTAGTTGCTGGAATAGGCATCTATGAGAAAGGTTTGTATCCAAGAGAGTTGGCCGGTAAGCGGGTATATTCAACTTGGAGTGGGTTGTTAAATCGATGTTATGGGATTAAGACTGGGATTAAGAATCAATCCTATAAAGGTTGTTCAGTCCACCCAGATTTCATCAAATTCCAAGACTTCGCAGCGTGGGCGTGTAAGCAGGTAGGATTCGATAAAGAAGGTTGGCATCTGGATAAAGACATTCTAGTACCGGGTAACAAGGTCTACGGGCCGGATACGTGTTGCTATGTACCAACCCAAATCAATTCCCTAATCATCAAACCCACACTACCCGACGATTTACCAGTTGGGATTACATACTACAAACCAACTAATAGATATGTGGCGTCCATTGGTATATCTGGGACTCGAAAGTATCTTGGGTGTAGCAATTCCATAGATGAGCTTATGCCATTGTATCAAGCTGCAAAGTCTGAATACATTATTCAGGTGGCGAATCAATGGAAAGATCAGATTGGTTGGCGGGTATATGTGGCGTTGATTGAACTGGCTGATAACATTCTCGGGAAATATGTAGGAAGAAAGATCGTGGATTCTGAATTTTTACAGCAGCGATTTTTGATAAGACGGTAGGGAAACTTTTTAGAGCAAAATTTGCTGTGAAAAATTTTTTGGAATCGACCATATGGAAAACTTTTTAGAAAAATCTGTATGGTGAAAATTTTTTTGGAATCGGGGGAGTGGTCTTATAATTCTCTCGATCCCACTAAACTGCCAAGGAAACCCCCAAAAAGGGACCCTGATTCACCCTCCCCCCGGCCCTCCCGGACACTACCCCCACCATCCATAATAGAACAGAATCACTAGTCACCCCAGTGTATCACAATCAATTCCGAAACACCATATAGTTTCGAACCATCCGCAATCGATTCCCAATCCTTTGCATCATATCCAACCCACTCTATAAGCTCCTACAAGGGCCATAGCAGCCGCGATAGCATCAAACCCTACCCAATGCATCAAATAGTATTCAATCAATCTCCTATCAATCCTATATCGATTCCTATGTATTGAAACAAATTGATTGCATCAAATGCTTGACAACCTATCACAGTGGTATAGAATGATGATCATCCAAACCAATAGGAGATACCAAATGAGTTACAAGGATCTAGAAGCCGAGATAAAGGCGTGGGCGAATCTGGAGGCTTATGCTCATCAGCAGAAGCTAGAAGCCGAGGAAGCTAAGCGACAAGCGAAACGGGACAAGCGGGATAAGAAGTTGGGGAAACCGGGGAAAGGTCTGTTGGTAGCCAAGCTTCCCGCTCCGAAGTTAGACCGACCGACCAAGATGTATAAACGCATTACGATTGAATGCAGGCCGATACAGCACAGGAAGTGGGGCGAACCGGTCGAGGTTACATATGAGGTTCAAGCCTTGACAGATGCGGTTGCCGAGGTGGCAGCGATCAAGCAAGCAAGGGTTGACGGTTATAGCTTTGATCGGGTTGTACATATAACCACGTTTGAAAAGTGAAAGGATGTAGGTGTTTGAAAAGCCTTGAGAAATCAGGGCTTTTTGGTATAGGGTAGAATCGCTGGAAAAATAAATTGATTCTACCCCTTGACATCACAATAGAATCAGATAATCTTACCACAACAAAGCAACATTCATTCAACCACCCAAACGGGTTAAGGCTTTACTAATCGATCAAGGGGAATACCATGCGCCAAGTATCTAAAGCAGCTCAGGCAGAAACCATTTCTACTAACGTACTCGAAACCGCATCGACCGCCCTGTCACTGGCCGAAGATGCGTTGATCAAAGCAAAGGAAGCTTTGGCCGCTGCCGGTGGTTCTGGTGGGTCCAAGTCGGGAAGGGGATCGAAAGGTAAAGGTGGGGATCAAACCCCTGATAACGCTTCCAAGGGCTCGGCGGGTCGTAACCCTTCACCGGAACAGCTTGAGATTCGTTCCGCAATTATCGAAGCTTTGCAATCCGGTGAAATCAAGTTCTTTACCATCGCCGAAGTGACCGAAGCCATGAAAGCTGACCGTATCCAAACCCGGAACGCGGTCAACTATCTGGAAGCTCAGAACATGGTTGTTCGGTACGGTGAAAAACTCCCAGAAGGTCGCGGCCAGCGGGAATTGATCTACAAGGCCGGAGTAGTTCCAGTCCCGGCCTAATGGGTTGGTAATGTATAAAGCCCCTTAACCGGGGCTTTTTGTTGTCTAGGGTTCTAGGGATTTGATATAAACCCATATAGCAACATTCCCCAGTAATCCACACCAATCATCAGATAGACTCCTAAACCCTCTCAAATCCCCTTAGAATCAACCAAAACCATATAGCAACATTCTAACCCTAAACCCATTCCCACACTTGACATTCGGAATTGATGGTTTAAGGTATAGGAACATTCCAGAACATATAGGCATCACATGAAACTCTTCTATGTAGCAATCTTTCTGGTGGTAGCAAGTCTCCCTGTAGGCTTTATCGGTATCTATGCAGCTTGGGACAGAACACCACCTCAATACCGCTTATTGCAGTTGGATCAAATCATGCATACCGGTGGAATGGTCTATCTCGCCATGGTCGCCGGATCGGTTCTGCTGTTTCTGGTCTGGTTGTCCCTTCCACTGAATCGCAGGGATTATCGGGTTTGATTTGATTGGGTATTCAATAGGTGAAATATCCCTCAATTTGATGGAATACCAGTGAATTCTGCTGAATGCTTTCGAGAGTGTTAGGGAATTTGTGTGGTATTTGATGGAATTACGGGATTTGATGGAATTTTTGTTGCATCAAATTTAGCGGACGAACTTGGACTAACGAGAAAGTCTATCATTTAAGTGTAACGTTTTCATTCCACTGGAACGGTTTCGTTACACTTCCCAGAATTCCCAAACCATTCAATATCTCTCAATCATCCCAATGATTCTATAAGGGTTTGGTTCTATTATCAATCCCCTTAATAGTATCTGCTAAAATATCAATTTGATTGATTTGATTATATTTTGATCAATCCCAAAACCCCCGCTAATTTATTTCAAAATCCCCCTTGATTAAAGCTTGATTCTGTTTCGATTCCTGCTATTCTATACCTATTACCACCTATCAACTATTACCTACCAGCTTCTAAGGGGTTTCACATGGCTAGCATTATGGAACAATTCAAGGCTTGGGTTAACATTCAAGCCACCGATGATCCTGATCGAATCATTGACCATCATTCATGGGTTTCCTGTGCTATTGGGGAGTTTGCTACTCACTTAGGTTATAATGGGTTTCCTGCCCATCAAGTGAGTGATGCTTTCAAGCGTCATTATGGAATTGATGCATGGAAATTATTGGGGAATGCTGGTTCTGTTTATAGTGGCTTCGGTTCCGGTTGGAAAATGGTTGTTGATATGACCACCTATAAGGATTTGGCGGATTGGTTGAATTCTTTGAATCCCTTGGAGCCATTCTAATGCATTGGGTTGGTTCGCTGATTATTATAGGTCTTTTGATGGCCTGTACCGGAATGATGGTAATTGGCTATGGTGATATGCCTAAGCATTCATTTTGGTATGTGATTGTTTTGGATTCATCTGTTGTCTTGATAGGGGTTTGTGTTCTATCATTGATTGGGCTGTTGGGTTTCTTGAAGGTATAGGGGAATTTTATGAAAGCATTATATCATGTAACCGCAAAATCTAAGGGGTTTGTAGTTCATACCTCTTTTCAAGTGGCTGATAGTGTGGAATCCGCTATTGAAATTATAAAGGAGTTTTATGCGGTTGTTCCGAAGGATTCCCAATGGTCTGCATATAAAAGGCGGGAATTATGATATTGGTTGAATCCATTGTAATTGATGGTAAATTGATTGGGGCGATAATGATGGATTATAACGGTTATTTCTATCGTCCTAATCAATTAGGGGTTTTGGGTTGGTTGAAATATATGTTTTCCGATATCTATTACTTCGGATCTATCTCTGAGCTTAAAGAGTCCTTATTGAATTGATGTAAATGCTAATATTTTGATGCTTTGGGGCGATTTATACCAGAATATTAGCATTTACTATTTTGTTTTGATTCTTGCTTGAAATGGCTTGACTTTTGTTTTGATTCTGGTAAGCTTCTCCCATTCCTTAATTGAGTGATACAAAATGACTATCCAATCCGCCGATTTGAAATTGATCACCGAATTCCGCGACTTCTGTGCATCTAAAGGTAATGAGCCTATCCAGCATCGGGATGGCTGGGGCCATGCGAACTGGAATACCTGTGCTGTTGGACAATTCGCTAAGTTCAAAGATATTCCCAATATCGATGGTGACCGTATGGCCGGGATGTTGAAATCTGCGTTTAACATCATTCAAAATACCCCATATGGTTTCATGATTGATTTGGGTAGTGGTGACTCGGCAGAAGAACAATATCCGACCTATGATAAGGTTGCGGATGCTGTAACTACCATCATCAATAAATTTCAGGGGGTTGTATGATCCTTTCAGAAACCACTCGTGATGAGGCGTTGACCCTGATCACTGAGTTCCGGGACTTCTGTTTGACCCGTGGTGATGCTCCTATTCAACATCTGAATAGACTGGGTTCCGGTTGGGATACCTGCGCAGTGGCCGAGTTTGCGGCAACCAAACAAATCCCCGCCCATTCTCCGGGTAATGTAATGGCTTGTATGTTGCGACATGCTTTTCGCACTATCGATAATACTTCGGTGTTTATGATTGAATTGGGCTTGGTTTATAGTGCTCAATCCAAGTATCCAACCTTCGACAAGTTGGCCGCAGATTTGACCACTATTCTTAATCAATAAGGTATATCATTAACATGAAACCACATAACGCTCTGAAATTGATTGAATCTTTCAGGGACTATTGCTTGACCCGTGGTAAAGATCAAATTGTCCACAAAGTACCGGGTGGTTGGGCAAGTTGGAATACCTGCGCTGTTGGTCAATTCGCCGATTACAAGAAGATCAAAAAGGGCGATGCCGGGCGTGGTAATAACATGTACGAAAAATTGCTTACAGCTTATAAAGCAGTGGGTATTTCGTATGGTATCGGGGTGCTGTTGTATAAATTGGGTGATACACGAACCGCCGAAAAACATTATCCAACCTTCGACAAGCTCGCCAAAGCTTTGACCAAGGATATCAAAACCGGTATGGGTAACATCAAAGCCAATAAGGTGAAGGCATGAAAAGCAATCAAAAAGGTTTTACCGCTGTTGAATTGTGGATTTGCATCTGGGGTGTTATCTGTGTTGGTCTGATGGTTGGTGCTATCGGTATCGGCCTGCATTTCATCATGAAATTCTGGTAATTTCAAAAGTAATTTGACATTTGATGCAAAGGTGCTATCCTCTAACCATCACTAAGGGGATTGCATCATGTTAGATATTCATGTTGGTTCTGATCTGTTCAAAGCTGGTGTTACCGAAGATGGTCAAGACTTCATAGGCGAACGCTGGTTTGTTCAAGCCGAAGCGGTCAACGGTCAACGTTGGGTGCATATAGCTCGCTTCGATTCAACCAAGGCGGTTGATGGTGAGGATTGTGACGGGATGGTGTTCTTCCCGGACAACCGTGTAGAGGCTCTGGGGCGTGCTGAATCCTTGGCGGCAAATGTTCGATTGTTCCTGAATGCTGGTGGTAAGTTGACCCCAGAGTTTTGGATTGAGGTCGATCCTAGATATGGTTCGATTGCATATCAAACCCTTGACAATCAAGGGTATTTCAAGGATCTAGAACGCAAAGCTGAATTTTGATGAAAAGCCTCGGGAAACCGGGGCTTTTTATTTGGGGTTGGGTATTGCATCAAATCCATAGGGTGTTATACTGACCCTACACCAACCGAGGGGCAGACCATGAACCGTAAAGAAGCATTCCTAAAGATCAAATCCGTAGCGGCGGATGATGGGTTTACCAAACTGGATGTTCTGCCGATGTTCAAAGGTGTAGCACCTTCGGTTGTTAATGGCTATTTGAAAGCCGCGTATGAACTTGGGTTCATTACCCTGAATGCAGGCAACCCGCTGTGCATGTACCCGACCATCAATCTGCGCAACCTGAAATAATTAGGAGGTAACCATGGAAATTTTGGTTCATAACAGTATCAATTTCGTTAATGGTTTGGCGATGAATATCACCAACCCAGATACATTCTCGGTCCCAAGCCTTGACGAAAAGCTGGCGGTAAAACCGGGTGGTCATATCAAGATTGGGGTTAAGGTGAACTCCCATAACATCAATTGCGAACGGTTTTGGGGTCGGGTGGTTCAAAACGATACCGATAACCATATCATCACAGTGATGATTGACAATGATTTGATTTGTACCGACATTCATGGGCTGCGTTATGATGATTGTATTCAAGTGCCCTATGATGTCGTGTTAGATGTAATTTGATCAAATAGGGGTTTGCATTTGATGTAAACCCTTGCTATACTGCTATCACACCAACCAAATCAAGGAATACCAAAATGGCTATCGTCAAAGCTGTTGCAAACACCCAAGACCTGAACAAAAACTGTGTTCTAATCTCAAAGGTTGTTAATCAGGTGGACGGCAACACGGTGCTGGTTTATATCCTGTTCATCAATAACAAGCCGGTCAACCACACTGCAAGCTTTGACCGCGCACTGGGTTGGTATGACAAGAATGTGACCGACGTTGTTAACCCGGTTGAAGTGGTTGAAATCGGCCATTATGCGTGTGGTACTATCCACATCAAAGAAACCCGATAAATTTGATCAAATAGGGGTTGCATTTGATGTAACCCCTGCTATACTAACCCCATACCAACCAAATCAAGGAATACCAAAATGTCTATCATCAAAGCAATCGAAATCAAAATCGTCAAAGCTGGCACTGAACATTTGGTCCACCATCAAGCGGCGATAACCCTTGAATTCGCCCCTCAGTTTGTAGGCGATATCATCAAGTCCATTTGTGGTTGCGAGCTGGACGATGACGACCACAACGATTTGAACGACTTGCATGTTTATGGCGTAATGGCGAGCCGGTTCGGTAAAGATTGGGAATTCTATGTAACTGCCAAGGTTACCTACCCCGATGATATCAATTTGGATTCCAACGTGGATTCGGATATGTTCGCCCGCAAATATAAGAACACTTTGTAATGACCAAGCGAAAGAGGCTCTATAAGCTGTTGCGGAAGCTCTGGAAGTTTCTTTGATGGTATCCAACCCGGTCTAATCAGCCGGGTTTTATTTTGCCTAGACATCTTGACAACCATACAAAAAATATGAGAAAATGAATTGACGACCTATATTTGTGGTTGGCATGAAAATTTCCGTGAACTATTTGATGCAAATAGCTTTAAACCGCTTGTATTGCATCAAATTAGGAGTATACTGACCCTACACCAACCGAAACAGGGAATTCAAACATGAACGCTTTCACCCAAGCCCACACGATGACTAAAGAAATCATTCAAGCTGGTGATAACTACGCGGCCACGTTTGCCCTGTGCCTGAAACACATCAAGGGGTCTATCATGACAGAAGCTCAGAAGCTGGCAGCACAATTCATAGCCGATGCTAAAGCCCGCATAGTCGAGTTGGAAGCGTTCAAATCGACTAACCCAAGCGGTTATGTCGTAATCACCGGGGAAGATGTTAAAATGTCCCTGCAATTTGATGCAGGTTCGGTAAAGGTTTGCAGGATCGAATCCGCTACCCGATACAGCGAACGCCGCATAGCAGACGCTATCGCTTCTCAAGTACGGAATGGTGCCAATTACAAGGCCAAATCCATTTGGTTGATTGATCAGATTGTAAATGATATCGAATGTCAACAAGACCTGATCCGTCAATGTGAATCGATTTAAATCGATTTAAAATAATCGAAATAGGGGTTGCAATTTGATGTAACCCCTAGTAAACTGCAATTACACCAATCGAAATGGAAGTTGGCAAAATGATCATCATCAAAGACGAGTTCACTAGCGGCGCTCAGGTAAGCATGGAAATGGATAAGGACGCGGGCGAGCTGTTCGTTTTCCATTGCCCTGCCGGTCAAGGCTGCAAGGTCAATAAATGGCCTTTGGATAGCTATCATATGCCCATTGCGATGGCGTATTACACGGAATGCTGCACAATTGAACAGCCAGAACCAGACGACATCGATTCAACTTTTGCATGCATGTGTGACGAATAACCAGCGTCAATATAGGGTTTGCATTTGATGTAAACCCTTGCTAGAATCTAATCACACCAACCAAATCAAGGATTATCGAAATGGCTACCGAAACCCACCTGACCCGCGAAGTGTTCACCCTCAATAAGCAGTCTGTTGGCGTCAAAGTTGCTTATAATGGTTGGTGTGCCACCTATAACGGTGACGACTGTTCGTTGTCTGATATCCCGGCTCAGTACCACGAAACCATCCGTAAGGTGGTGACCGTAATTTGCCTCGAAAATAACTGGGTTGATATGGGGGCGGTGTAATGAGAGAACAATTAATCAAATTGATACAAGCGTGGCAAACTTTGGGGTTTATTAATAGTACCCTAATGCGACCTGTCGATTATGATAGGCTGGTGTCGTCCAGACGTGCTATAGAAGTGGCTGTTAAAGCGCTCGCCGGGGTTAGCAGTTCGGCCAGCATCATTGAAGCTATGCAGGTCGTGGGTATTACCCATGATGACCTTGACCATCAATAAGGGATTTGATCATGGCAATCGGCGAACGCAAAAGCATCAAAGGGGCACCATCACTCAAGGTTTTTGAATCGGTGATGATTAACCCACACGGTCGGGCAATCCGGTTGGACATCTGGAAGACCGACCAGACCGATGTTAATGATAGTATTTTCGTTTTCTGTGCCAATGATTTTATCCAGACCTACGACACCGACAAGACCCTTTTGCTTGTCGAGCTGGCCGCGTACATGGTGGATAACCTGTAATTTGATGCAAAAGGGGTTTGCATTTGATGCAACCCCTGTTATACTGGTATCACACAAGGGAGATACCACCATGTTAGACAACAAGTTTTCAAAGGGCGACAAAGTTCAAGCCGATGGCCCTTTCTGGCTTACCGTCACCGAAGTGCGTGCTAATGGCTGGTATAGCTGCATTTTCGGTGCCATCGGCGGTTATGCTGGTTCTTTCCGTGAAACCCAACTTTCAAAATATACTGGAGCATAACATGGGCCTTCTCATTAGCGTTTACCGTTCGGCTGGCTGTGACTGCACTAACAACGGTGTGTCGTCTCGTTATGATCAACTGACCCTAGTTAATGTGGGTGGTCCTTTCGAGCCATCCAATACCGCCCCGGCTGCGTGGTTGGTCAAACATCGTACAATGCCGGGTGTTGTGTATATCGTGTGTGAAGACCCGGCAACTAGCAAACGTGCCCATATGGCTGGTGGGAACTTCGGCGGTACGAGTGATTCCCGGTTTTCATCTGAAATGGCAAAACTTACCGGCTGTGCAAACTGGCACGGTGCTGCGAAGATTCACGACCGATACGAATAACCTACCACAACTTTCAAAATATACTGGAGCATAAACCATGTGGTACGAAATCAATGTTTCACTAAAAGGTAAGCACTTTTTCGCAACCGCCAAACGTAGCATTACCGACCGGGAGCAACTGAAAAAAGCGTATACCGTGTTTGCGGAAAAGTTCCCGGCAAGTGAAGGCTATGAACTGACTGTTACCAACTATGCGGTATCGGGTTATACGGTTGACCCAATGACAGGCGAGCCGCCACGGCAGACCATCGGCGATATGGAACTCGACAAGGATTGATATGAAATGCCCAAACTGTAAACAAGAATTGATGTTAAATTCACCGGTAGAATACAACGTGGAAACCTACCGAAAACCCGCTGTAGGTGTTGCGTTATGTTGTGGGGTTGGTATCAGGCTTGAGGTTGTTACTACCTTTAAAGCTACGGTATACACCGGTAAGGCCATCTTTGACGACTGGGGTTATGAAATCAAACCAGCGTAATACAAATAAACCCGGCGAAAGTCGGGTTTATTTTTGCCTATTACTTGCATTTGATGCAATACCTGCTATAATTTGATCATAACCCAGATAAGGAATATGATCATGAAAGCACTACTCAACCGGGACCGTTCAAACGTTGATGATATCGGTTTGATTATGGTATCTGTTCTGGCGGTTGTCAGTATCCTATGGACCATCAGCTAATTTTGTTTCAGGGTTGCAATCTGGTTTGGATGTGCTATTCTATAGTTACTGGGGCGGCTCAGAGGCAATCACCGAAGTACCCTTGAATTTGAGTTGGCACGATTCTTGTCATAGCAATTACAATGCCAGAATTGAAACAAATTATTTTCAATTAATTGCATCAAATAGCTTGACCACGCTTCTAGATGCTGTAGACTGACCATATCGAAACAAAACATCAGGAGTAACAAACATGAAAGTAGTAGCCGATTATCCAGCTTATCAAATCATCGATATGGAACAGGATGTACTAGACTGGCCGGAAGATACCAAAATCAATATGGCGATTGCCTATGAATCCCGGCAGTATGGCACCATGTACCGGATGTATTATATTTCTGGTGTGGCTGCATATGTTCGTAAGTCCAATAACGAAAGCCCGGAAGAGTATCACAGTGACCCGGAAGCCGCTGTAACTCGTGCAAAATCGATGGGTCAGGCCCTGTATTGGGTAAGTGAGTGCTCTACCAGTATCACCGCGTGGAACCGTCCTAAAGAAACCCATATTTTGGGTAAGGTCTGGCAGAAAATCCGGTTTGATGGTAAGTTGTTCGAACTGGTACACAATCGCGCCGAATTCTATAGCCTGAAAGAAATTTCGGAATAGCATCAAATAGGGGTTGCATCAATTGCAGCCCCTGCTATACTAACCCCACACCAACCAAATCAGGATTACATAACATGCAAATTTCTAAAGACATAACCGCAAACGTTCTGGCCGGTGTAATAACCTCCGATGTTAAACGTGTAGAGGCTGCCCGTGTATTGGGTATGTTCCGGGTTGTTCTGGTCGAGGATGAAACTTACAGTTTTGAAGACCTGTGCGGCGATATGTATAACCCGGAAGCTAACCCGGATGTTGATGTAACGGTGTTGGCTCGCCAGAAGCGTGCATATCGTGCCAGAGTGAACCGCGACGGTGTGTATGGTTCATTGGCTCAGGTACGGAATACACCAACTGGGTTATGGGTCACGGTTGAATCAATCTGGGGTTTTGTGGGTGAAGATTTTATCGGTTCCGGTTATGAATCGGACTTTATCGAAAATGCAAGTGAGTGGTTGTTTACAAACCTCGATTTGCCGAAGCTTCAAGCGGCGTTCAAAGATTTGATGTAATTTGATCAAATAGGGGTTGTATATGATGCAACCCCTTGCTATAATTACCTCACACAAACCGGAGTACATAACATGCACAACATCCAAGCGGTCAACGACAAACTAACCGAAGGTAAAGCCACTGACCTACTGTTTACCGGGTTTCGTCAGGCCATGCGTGATGGCATGAACTATGCCCATTTCAATAGTGGGTGTGATGCGTTCGGGTTGGATGTTGTCGAAGTCCCAAGGGTCAACCAACTTAACGGCCAAAAATATTGGTCCCTTCGGTTGTATTGCGATTGTAAATTGGTTGCAACCGCCTACGCGGATGAACATGATTTGTAAGGGCTTGACAATCCAGTTACACCTGATAGGCTGAATCACTTTTTACCTTGAGGCGTCACCATGCAAACCACGACCGTATCTCAAACCGCCTATAACCCCTCTCAGGGCGTTGTAAGCAGCCAACCCATGCAACCGGCCTACCGTGCCGAGTACAACCCACTGTCGGCCCGCTGGATGGTTCTGAGCGAGTTTGATGTATGTGTGCAGGCTGGTTTGAGCAAAGTTGCGGCTATTGCATTAGCCGAAAGCCTCTAAAGATTTGAAAAGAGCCCCGAAAGGGGCTTTTTGTTGTCTAAAAATAATTTGATGTAATCATTGACATAACAATTCTGTTCTGTATAATTCAATCCATACCAACCAATCGGATTAATCAAAATGCTTACTCAAACCAGCCTGAAACATCCAGTAATGCAAGACCGCATCCTGTCCGGGTTGATCGAAGCCCAGACCAAGGCCGAAAACGCCGGTCATGGTCGCGCCTACGTGGCTAATTCGAAAGGTAACAACATCATGCGGGTGGACGTGTTCAAACCGGGCCAAGTCGATTGGCTGCCGAAGGGTGGTGTTATTGTGTACGGTGAAAGCTCCCGGACCATTACCAACATGGTGGAATCCGCGTTGGGTTCTAAGCTTTCCGACTTGATTTGATCATAAGCCCCTGATTCTAGGGGCTTTTTATTGTCAAAAAATATTTGCATCAAATGCTTGCAATGGTCTGAAATGGGTGTAGACTACCTATATCGAAACCAAACAGAGGATTCAATCATGGCCCGTCGCGAAATACAACTGACTTGGAAAGGCGAAGATGGTGTAGAATTCACCTCTAACACCGCTATCAATGGAACAGAAGACGAAATCATTGATTATTACATGAATAATCAATTTAACGTTGGTAAGGGTCCGAACGATTATATGGCGGTTTGTGTTGCACTGGATTTTACCGATGTTAAACCGGTTGATGTATTCGGAATTAATAACTCGTTTGGGGGTCTGTGATGCTCTATACATTGCTTGGTTTGTACCTGATGACCGGTGCTACTAGCCCAACTGATACTGTCGAGAAAATCGAGGGCATGCATTTGGAACAATCGGTTTGTGTTCAACGTGCCAAAATTCTGGCGGATGAATTGGGTGGGGCTCGCTGCCGACCAGAAGAGGAACTAGACGAAAACACACCGTATCGGAATACCCTCACAAAGATTCAATTGCCATCGGGTCGGGTTATTGAGTTGTGGTACACCCGTGGGGTTTGGTCTTATCCTGCTGATTTGGTTGATGAGGATCGGGAGCTTATCGAGCAATACACCCAATTCGAATACAGCCGCTGAAAATAAAATCGGAATAGGGGTTGTATTGCATCAAATTGAGATTATACTAACCCCACACCAACCAAATCGAGTAAAGATCATGAAAACCGCGACCAAGACCTACGCCATAGTTGACGTTAAAAAATGGTGGTTCTCGCACTTCACCATCAATGGCAATGGGGTTTATAGTTTCACCATCCAAACCGAAACCGGTGAAATCATCAGCGGCAAGACAGCTCCCGGCCTGAATCAACATCTGTCGATGAGTCCTGCTAAGCTGGCAGACGTGACCATCAGCACAACCCCGACCGGTCGTATCAAGATGACCAACGCCAACCGGGCCTAAAGAATTTGATGTAAGGGGGTTGCTAATTGATGCAACCCTGTTATAATTCCAGCACACCAACCGAAATAGGGATTCAAAAATGGCTATCGCACACGACATAACCTGCAAGAACTCGACCAATCCTAAAGGCTTTCACGTTAGCTTTAATGGTCGCCGGGCTGGGGCGTTGGGTGTTACCTATGCCGTGCAAATCAACGTTTACGCGGATACCGAAGAAATGGCACACACCGCCATCTATCAGGAATATGAACACCTGATGTTCGTCAAAATCACTCCTATCAATGGTGATTGATATGACCACTAATCGGGTGTTCAAGAAGGGTGACACCGTAGGTTTAAAGGCATCGGTTCGTAAAGGTTGGAAGTGTCCAGAAGGCCGAGAGGACAACCAAACCGCCGATATCAGAGCGACCTACAGCGATAAAGGCGAATGCTGGTTAGACCATGATTTACACGGCTGCAAGTATTGGAATCAAGAGGATTTGATTTTGATTCAAGCGGTTGAAGACAAGACGCCCCAATAGGGGCTTTTTGTTGTTCAAAAATATTTGCATCAAATGCTTGCAATAGGTTGGAAACCGGTTATAATGAACCACACCAACCAAATCAAGGATTCAAAAATGAAAACCCAAGCCGAACTGATTCAAGAAGCTGTTACCAACGCCGCCGAAGGTTGTGCAATATTCAATGCAAAAATGGTCGAACTGTTTCCGGTGTATATTGCACTGGCACGCCCTCGTAAGTTGCTGGGTGATAACGTAGAAATCGAATTCGCCAACGTTTCCAACCGTTCCGAATGCTCTAGCGGGATTCTGATGAATGCTAGTGGTCATATGCGGTTTATGATGCAACTTAACGAAGGTGTTAATACCGTCGCAAATTCGTTTGATATTGACTTATTGACGTGGCATCATCAAGCACGTAGTGTTTTGAAGTTCCGTCGAATCAAAGGCAAGACCCCAGCCGAAGCCCTGCAAAAGTTGGCGGTCTGGTTTGAAAAGAATCAGGACATTATCAAGGCAATCTAATTGGGGTGGCTATGGAAAAGGATTTGTTAGCACCGTGTGACAAGTGCCCCAGCATCACCGATAAGGAAGTGGGTTATATCGCTGGGGCTTCTGTAATGCTGTTTAAGACGTTCAACGGATCAAGCCGATATGTTTATCAGGTGCAAGGCCGTAACGTCGCTGTGATGCATATAGCGGCTGATATGAGCAAAGCTGCTAGGGTTGTGTCGGTGTATGCATTACCAGATTATAAAAATGCCGGGTTGTTCCGAAAGTTGTATTACAGTGCCATGAAAGATCATGGCCGGGTCAAGTTAGGTGATGAATTGTCTAACTGTACTCAAGTGCTCGACTTAATCCACGAAATCAAAAACATCTAAGGGCTTGATCATGTGTCGCAAATTCATCAAAAATTCTGATATGCGGGAATTGGTCAACTTTGCCGAGGGGATCGGCTATAGTGTGGAACTAACCAAGGGTAAGCACCTAAAGTTTACCCTTCCCGGTGTGTCGCCGGTCTTCACAAGTTCAACCCCCAGTGATTACAGAAGCTGGGCTAACTGTCGAGCACGCTTGAAGCGGTTGGTGTCTGGGCTGATGGCGGCCTAAAAATAATTTGATGCAATCCCTTGACGGGGTGGTTAGGTTGCATCATACTGACTACACAATCAAAGGAGCTACACAAATGAAACTTACACCATTGCAAGCAAGTAAGAAAATCCGCGAACATCTGAATCAAGGTAACGGCATATACATTGATGGTCGTTACTATGATGTCAGGGTACATGCTGGAATGTTGCAGGTTTCCGACTTTCGAAGCTGGTTTGTTGTGCAACCCGGTGCCGAGTTCCGTAACAGCCACGGTCGTACACTCTTCACCTATGAACCGATAGAAGGGGCTTGACATGGCGAACCAAATCACCGCTATGCAAACTCAAGTTGATGAGCTTACAACCCGCATCAACTTAGCTGATGACAGCTTGCAATCATTCCGGGCGTATCTGTCAAGTCCGAAATTCACCGGGGACAGTGAGTTACAAGGTTACATATCAATTCAAGATGTTGAACACCATCTAGCCGCTATCTGGCGGGAGTTACACGGTTTGAATTGATCCAAGCCCCTGATTCTAGGGGCTTTTTATTGTCCAAAAATATTTGTATCAAATGCTTGCATTACATCAAATAGCTGTTAGAATGAACTCACACCAACCGAAACAGGAATTCGAAAATGGTCATGAAACTGGAACAAATAACCGAAGCTCTGAAAAACAAACATTTGGAAACTGTCAAGAAGGAACTATGTCGGTATGGTGATATCTTGGATGTGCAGGACTGGGAAGACCACCACGGGGCACATCGTTGTTATACCATTCAATACCAAAATGCAAGTTTCGATATATCTATGTTGAACGGTGCAACCATCAATATCAAACAGGGTTGAACATATGAAATTTCAAGACACCTTTACAGACCGGCTGACCGGACAAAAGTTTACGGTTGAAATTGAAATCAACCAAGGCGAAGTGTCGAAATTGTTAGCCGCTAGGGCATGGGGCAGCAAGTCCGGGAAAAGTCAAGCCCTGAATGGTGATATCAAATGCAAAATTATTAAACGTGAATAGCATCAAATAGGGGTTGCATTTGATGCAACCCCTGCTATACTAACCCCATACCAACCAAATCGAGTAAACATCATGGCACGTCAAACCCGCTACACCGTACAGGCACTACGCGCAGATATCAAAGAATTGAACGAGACTTTGAAGGCAACCGGGTACTATCTGGGGGTTGAATGCCGCAACGGTTACACCGGGTTGGACGAATACCGGGTTAGTACAGACCCGGCTAAGCGTGATACTTGCGTTCGCAATATCGAATGTGGGTCGCCCCGCGATTGTTGGGAAGCGGCTCGCCTGTATACCCCACGCGATAACAGCTAAAATAGTTTGATAAAGGGTTTACATTTGATGTAAACCCTTGCTAGAATCTAATCACACCAACCGCTTTAGGAGCTTTCAAAATGAAAAATCTGATTCTTGGTATCGCACTGGTAACCGCATCCTTCGCCGCTGTTGCGGATGGTCAACAAAAATGCGCAGAATTGGTTCACACCAGAACTCTGGCCCCAATCTCCGAATTCTCCGACGCAACCGCCGCCACTCCTTATTACACCGTGGCTCGCCAAAAAGGCGGTTCGACCACTACCTATCAATGTGATGGGATGGGTAACTATCGGCAGTTGATGGATTACGGGTGGTCCATCTGGCGCACCGGTAACGAATGGAACGCTGTTCACTGGATGCAGGGTTGATAAAAAGGGGTTGCAATTTGATGTAACCCCTAGTAAACTGCAATCACACCAACCGATAGAGGGTCCGAACATGTCTTACATCGTCGCCAAAGCAGCAAAGGCCCTCCTAGACAAAGCTCTGGATGAGGCGTCGGCGGAACTTCGACAATTCGATCAGTTCAAGGGTGCAATGGGCATGACCCCGGACCATATCAAAGCTACCCCGGAGTTTCGGAAAGCAAAACATGCATTTGATGTAGCTTTTCAGACTTCCCGGAATTTTAACGGGGACTTTAACAAACGGTACAAAAAAGAAATTGCCGCCGACCGTCGCGCACGCTACAATCAATCCATTTAAGGAGTTACAACCATGTCCGAATTGATCAAAGAACTATCCGCCGCTCTGGACTTCGCCACCGAAGTTTTGAATACGGCACCCCCGCAAATCTGTCAGGTCAAACTGACCGCCGAACCGGGTAAGGTTTGGATTCGTCTGGTGTATACCGAATTGAACCGGGACGGAACTGTAAGCGACCGTAGCCGCTGCTGGGGGTTCATGGATGCAGACGGCAACCTCTGGAAGTCGGCAGGCTGGAAGGCCCCAGCCAAAAACAAACCACGCGGAACACTGGCGGATTTGCACGACCCCAAGAAGGTCGAAAGCTGGCGGTATGGTGGTGTGCAATAACCGAAATTGATGAAAAGCCCCTAGAATCAGGGGCTTTTTGTTGTCCAAAAATATTTGCATCAAATGCTTGACCGGCCCTCAAATTGATGTAAACTAACCATATCGAAAGGCAAAACGCCTTTTCCAAGGGAGTCAAGACCATGGCAGTAGTAGATAGCAAAGACCTGTACACCTTCATATCGACCGGCGACAAAGTGGCTATGTACACCCTGCGGGTTATGTGTCTGTGCCGGGTTCAGGTGGGTGATTCCGCATTCAATGAAATGCGTGACTATTACATTCAAAACCTGTCGAACGACAAGGCAACCGCCGAAGCGAAAGCGGCTGAAATGTCCGGCCTGATGAATCTGGAATTTAAAGGGAACGCGGATTTTGAATTGAATGAAATCCGTCGAATCCGTGACGAAATGGCATCCGAAAAACGTGAAGCGGCAGAACGGGCGCATCAAGAGCGTATCGCCGAATGGGCGGCAGAACGCGCAGAACAGATTCAAGCTGGTGTGTTCATCATGGGTAAACATACCGGTAAAACCGCCGCCGAAGTCGCTGTAGAGGATTTGGGGTATCTGTTCTGGCTGGCCGGTGAAGTGGAAGCAAACGGCAAACTAGGGATTTGTGCGAAAATCGCCGCTAATTACATCCAGTTGACCGGGGTTGAACTCCCCGGCTACATCGGTGAAGTTGATCAACCAATTGAAGTAACCGCAACCCTGAAGCGTGTGTTTTGGACCCAATCCCAATACCCTACATTGATGCACATTGCAACTACCGTACAGGGTAACGAGATTGTGTTTTTCAGCGTTGCTCAGGGCTTCAAGGAAATTGAAATCGGCCAGACCTTCACCATCACCGGCACCGTTAAAGAACAGAGAGAAGGCTGGGGCGGTACTAAACAGACTGTTATCGGCAAACCTAAGCTCCCTAAGCCAGCCAAAGCGGCAAAGGTTAAGAAGGTGGTTTGACAGGACATCAAAGCGGGTCTAAGGTGGTGTTAAGCGTACACGGATGTATGCGGTTGTTGGGCGTCCACTCCCAACCGCCAGCCCCTTGCCCGCAAGTCTAAAAGCTTCGCGGGCATTTTTATGTCAATTTTTAGAGTATCGAAATGAAATATCATCAAAATTTGATGTTGCATTGCATCAAAACCTATGGCAAAATGATAGTAATCGGAGCATATACCCCATTTCTGGCGGTCATGATCTGGTCTGAAATCAAAAACATTTTGGGTTGATTTTAAAAAGGAGTTTGATAGAATAGGAAGGGTAAGACATGAAAGCCAAGAATTTGATACATGAATTGATTCCAGCGGAAAAACGGCTGGCTAAGATTGATGAAATCGACCGGGAGTTAGAGCGGCGGTTAGCAGCTCAGGAAATCACCCTTGTCGAGTATTTCGAAACCAAACAACCCTTGACAGTCAAGCGGTTTAAAGAGTTTCGGTTAGTTGCACGGGCTCGCGGTTGGAACCTGAGCGAAAACCTTGATGTACCCGAGGTGTCAGAAGCTCTAGAAGAACCCGAGGTGTTAGAGGTTCTGGAACCAGCCAAGCCGGTGCCCATTCGTCAAAGGCTGTTAGGCTTCTTGATTGTATTACTGATGATGTGTGCTGTTTCGTGGGTTTGGCGGTGATACATCAAACCCAAAAATGATGCAAAAGTGCTTTACAACCCAACTGGGTTTGATATAATCAACCTACTTACTTAAAAGGATGTACATCATGACCAAATCGACCGCTACCCAAGCCGCCAAACCAGCTAAAGCCAAAACCACTGCTGTGTCGGCACCCAATCTAACAACCGTGGGTCCGGTTGTGGACAAGACCCCGCCGAAGCGTGTACGCAAGCCAGCCGCACCCAAGGCGGTCCCAACCACACCGGTTCAAGTTGCCCCAGTTGTTCCTGTAACGCCTGTAGCACCTGTGATCGTTATCCCGGTCAAAACCGGTGCAGGCCGTCCAATCTCGGCAGAAGCCGCGAAAGTTCGTCGTCGGGTGGTGGGTGTGTGGTTCAAACTGGTCGCGGCTGGTGAAACCGAGGTGACGGTTAAGGCAACCGCCAAAATTGTCAAGCTCAAAAAGGTCACTGTATCCAACACTATCCGTTGGGCTGAATCGGTTGGACTCATTACCCGAATCGGTTACAAGTTGAAAGCCGGTCCCGGTCGTAAAGAAGTGTTCTATACCGTCAACCCGGCCAAGCTGACCGAAATGGTAGCGATTCCAGAGGCGGCGTGATGTTCTGTCGCATTTGTGGGGCTCGCCTGTACGTGAAGGGGGTTTGCACCATCTTTTGCCCTAACCGTAAGTGTGGGGTTGGACCACCCTTTACATAAGACACCTGAAACCAAATCAAAGCCCCTTAACCGGGGTTTTTTGTTGTCTGTAGAAAAGTGGTTGACCTAGTGACAGATTCGTGTATAGTGCCGCCCATTCTGTTTTGAATAGGTGACCCATGAATCAAAATACAATCCTAGACCTGTTCCGACATCATCAGGACCGCAACCTAACCGATTACAGGGCGCTCAAGTTGGCTTTCTGGTATGACATGCAACAAGCCGGGGCCGAGCTGTTAGGGGCCGGATGGTATAGCACGGTGTGGGCAATTGGTGGGCGAGTGTACAAGATCAATTCGGGATCGAACGGCGGGCGTGATGGGTTTGTGCATTGGGTTGATGGTATCCGTGGGTTTGATTCCAACCCCCACTTGCCTAGGGTTGGTTCAATCGCTGTGGATTATGAGAGGTATTGCATCGAATTAGAGCCCCTGACCCCTTTGCAGCCTAGCGACTTCGAATTGATGGGGTTTGCTGGATTTGATACAACTGTTAAAGGGCTGGCTGATTATGTCCGGGGATTGCCTGATTTGGTCGAGGCTATCGAGCTGGCGTATGGGATCGTACAACGGGTGAACCCCGAACATGACTATGGCCCTAACCCTGATTTGTTCTGTAAGCTGTCGTCTATTGACTTTTCGAACGGTTCACGGTTCCCTAATTTGATGAAACGCGGGGATACACTGGTACTTAACGATCCGGTTGCCTATAGTGCTGAATCAATCGAGCCCTATAACATCAAATTGCGTCAAAGTCTAGGTCTAGCGGCCTGATCTTTATTTGATGAAACCTATTGACCCCGGTGAAAGCTGGGGTTATAATTTGATCATGAAGTAGCGGGGTTGTGAACCCGGAGATAATCAAGGAGGGTGGACGTCATTTGAGTTGGCATGATTTTTGACTTGCGAGATTCATGCCAGTTTTCTCGAAAATATTTTCAAAAATCGTGAAAATAGTGGTTGACACGGATCTTGGGGTATGCTATTCTGAGGGGTTGACCCGACGCCCCCTTCTGAAAATTTTTCCGCCCTCCCCTCTCGATTTTTGCGTTTTTCGAGAATTTTTCTCATTTGGATGTTTTCAGGCCCCCTTCTGATGGAATTCTGTTCAATCCTATGAATTTTCTTCTATATAGTAGCTGCCCTTCGGGTCACATCCGCAAAGCGTCTGTGATTTGTGATAGAATTGATTTGTACTATATAGAAAGGATTAGAAATACAGGCGAGCCGTAGGCGAGTCTGTATCCCCGAAGGGGTGGTAGGAGGCTTGGAAGGGTTTGTATTATATATTCGGTTTGGCAGAATTAGTTCTAGGGTATCACACTTTTCAGGAATTCTAAACACCTTGGCAAAAAACTCGACCGGAAACTACCTCGACGGATACTTGCTCGACCGAAAAAGACCACCACCGGCAAAAAGCTCGACCGATTCTGTTTAGATTCTGAGTCGGTGCCTATATAGTAGCTACTCAACCACACCGGAACGGGTTCAAAATAAAATCATCGATTCTGTTTAGAATGACCTGAAACCGTGCAATAATAGCTCCACTGAAACAAACAAACCCAAACAAACATTGTGAGAATGAAATTGAGCGCGATTAAACAACTGAAAGCCCAAGCAACCACCCAAAACGCAGCCACTCCAGTAGTGGACCTGAGCATCCGCCACCTGCTCGCCAAGGCGCTGACCGATTCCGGTAAGTTCGAGGCAGTGAACTCGAAGATGGATAGCCGTCGCGCTTCCCTGTCGATGAAAATCCGTGGTGCCCGTTCCGTTCGTAACTCCGAAACTCTGGTAGCAATCGCCGCCAAGGCTGGTTTGACCATCCAAGCCCGTCTGACCTCTTCGGATTATTCCGAAACCACTTTCAAAATCGAACAACTGGTGATTACCAGCGATCTGAAAGCCGCTGCACCGGTCAAGACCCCAACCACCAACGCACTGGTAGCCGGTCTGGCGCTGGGCTCGGTTTATAACGGTTCGGTTTCGGTTACTCTGGCCGGTGTGTCCCTCGGTTATGTTTCGCAAGAAGTTGCCAACCGAATCAAAGCTCTGGTTGCCGAAGATCAGAAACCAAAAGATCAATCGGTTACTCTGGTGAATCTGAACACCAACAAACCGGAAAACGTCATGCTGCCAAATGCCGTGGCCGGTGCCATCAAAGGCAAGGTGCCGAGTTACAATGCCGGTGAATGGTCGGTGAAAGCCACCGCTGGTATCGTTATTGTTCGACACTCGAAGACCAACGGTCACTGGGTTTCGATCTAATCGAAATTGATTCAATAAGGGGGCGAAAGCCTCCTTTTCTTTTAGAGGTATATGATGCAATACAAAACTGTTTACGGCAACCTGTTTGATTTTATGAAATCAGGTGATGCCATGATGCACGGTTGCAATGACCAAGGTGTGATGGGTTCGGGTATTGCGTTGGAAGTGAAGACCCGATATCCCGGTGCCTATGCCACGTATCGACACGCCTATGAAAATGGTGGGTTGGTATTGGGTGATATCATCCCACATTTTGATAAATCTGGTGTGATCATATTGAATGCCATAACTCAAAATTTCTATGGCAAAGATGGAAAACGATACGTCAAATATGATGCAGTAGCCGAATGCTGCCGTCAAATCCGTGGCGCGTTCAAAATCATGCTAGAACCACCAAAAACCCTCTATTTTCCATTGATTGGTGCTGGATTGGGTGGTGGTAGTTGGGCTGTCATTTCTGAAATCATCAAATCCGAATTTGATGGAATGGATGGGACCGATTTTGTTCTGGTGGTGTATAAATGATTACCGATTTGATGTATAGGGTAAAAGAGCTGACCGAAACCGTTACCAAATTGCAAGCTGAAATCAAGGAATTGCAGGATGTCACCGGTGTGACCTTCACCAGATGGAAAGCTGCAAGAAAAGAACAGAATTTGCTTTACATCCAAAACAGAATTGAATATCATCGTTCCCAAGGTGAAGGGCTGATGGGTGCCAATAAGCTGGCATTTCAAGACCTGAAAGACCTTCATCAAAAGGAACTATTTGATCAGTTTGTAACCGATCAATCTAAAAAATCTGAGGATTGTGGGAAATGAAAAAGACGTTAATCGCGTGCCTGATTGTATCCATTTTCACTGCCGGGTTGACCGGTTGCGGGAAAAGTGATAAGGAATTGAAACAGGAAGCCGCCGCCCAACATTGGCAAGATGAACAGGTTGCAAAGGCTCAACAAGCTCAAGCCGATCTGCAATCCCAACAAGCGGCTGCCGCTCAACAGGCCAACGATGACCAAGAACTGCGGGATATCGTCACGGAACTGAAAAAGGGCGACCCACTGGTCAAAGATGCCTATTACGGTTACAACGAAAAAGGTGATCGGGTGTTGCATGTTGTGCGTGATAATCCACCACAAACCCAACCACAAGCTGGTTATGGTCAACCCCAGTATCAAAACGCCTCTGGTCAACCGGTGATCATCAATAACCAACCGGCTCAACAAGCCTCTAGCGGCGTGTCTGAGGCTATCTGGCCTCTGGCCGCTGGTGTTGGTGCGGGTATGTTGCTGGCGCACGCTATGAACAGCGGTGGGGGCTACAACAGCTATTCCAGCTATCATCAACCGTATAGCACCCACAACTATTCGGATTCGGACTATCGTCGGGAACGAACCTCGGTTGTGAATAACTATCATACAACCGTCGTGAACAACACTCGGACGACCTACAAGGCTCAAGCTACGCCTGTCCAACCAACATCGAAGGTTGCACCGGGTTCGTCGAGCTACGCCCAGACTAAAGCCTTGTCGAGTCCGGTTGTATCGAAACCTGACGTTCAACCAACTGCTAAGCCTCTGGTAAATGCCCCGGTAAACTCCTATTGGAGCCAACCGAAGTCCGAACCAGCTAAGACTGCATCGGCAAGTTCGTATAGCCGACCATCCAGCTCTAGTTCCAGTTTTGGTTCTAGCAGTTCTCGGTCTAGCTCCAGTTTCAGTTCGTCGCGTTCCAGCTCTCGGCGGTAATCATGAACATCGAACGCTTGCAATTGATGTCTGATATGTTAAGTGAAGTTATTGCCGGTACTTGGCAACCAACTTCGGATAATTTACCGAAGTTGCGCGATCATATTCCAGTGCGAAATATTGCGTTCGAGTTGCGAAGTTGGTTCGGGGTAACCCCAGATTATTGTGGATATTCAGCTTGTGCAATCGGTCATGCCTGTATGGATGACCGATTCAACCAACAAGGGTTGGTATTTGGGTTGATCGGACCTGAATATATTACCGATGAAGGTTATAAAACTTCTTGGCAAAGTGTTGAAGCTTTCTTTGATATCAGCAATGATATGGCAAGGGGACTGTTTAATAGTTCGTCCTACTTTGATCTAGCAACCTCACACCTCATACAATGGCAGAGGGACGGCTCTCAACCACCAGTATCACCGGCTCAAGTGAAAGCGCGTGTTGACCAATTAATTTTGAAGGGTGTTGCATGAATATCAAACGTTTGGAATTGATGGTAACTATGCTGACCGAAGTTGTCCTTGATAAATGGACACCTGACCAAAAAGCTATGGTGGTATTCACTGGTAATAGCTCTAATAAGCCTAGTTTCAATCTCAGTTATTGGGGTCAGGATGATTGTGGTTATTCCGCATGTGCATGTGGTCATGCTGGGTTAGATCCTCGGTTCATTGAACAGGGGTTGACCATGCGGAATAACACCATTTACTACAAAGATTTCCGGGATTGGAGAGCTGTAGAAGAATTCTTTGGGGTCAACAGTGCAGTTGCAGAACTGTTATTCATGAAGAATTCAGGTAAAGATATTGGTTACTTCACCCAAAGTCATGTGATTCGCCGAATTTTGTTGTTACTTGAAGTCGGTGAGAAAAAATTTATTAAACAACTTGGATATTAAGAATGAACGTTACCCCAAAGCAAGTTAAAGCACAACGTGAACTTCTGATTAAGAAGTTGAAGGATTATGTCCCCGAAAGTTTAAGTGACCGAGTGGTTCATTGTATTGTAGGGTTTGGGTTATTTGCACTGTTTCCGGTGCTGGCCGCATCCTATCCAAGTTGCATGTTCATGGCATACATGGTGTTGTCAATCCTGTTGTGCCTTCAAGTGACTATCGTAGGTGTCATGTCATTCAGTATTCAGATTATGAAACAAATGCCGATTGATATTCGGAAGATGCAATACACCCTTCTGGGAAATGCTGATCATCGGATTGTCAATATGATCATCGGTCCTATCTTCTGTTGGGCGGTCTTTAATGCAGGGTTTCAGGCACTCGCAGTGGCAATCTGCCTGTTATCGATTCTGTTGTTTATCATCAACACCCAATATCGAGCTGTATGCAATTCAACTGAAAAGTTTTAATGCATATCGTTAAAATCAATCGGAAACAAACTCTTCGGTCAAGGCTTAAAAAGCTTTGGTCGAAGTTGTTCCCGCAAAAACCGCGACCGAAATCGGTCATTAAATTAAAAGAGCTTGACCGAAAGGACTTGTATTATGACCCAAGACAATTCAGGAAGTAAGCCAATAGAATTTACACCCCGCGAAATACTCAGGATGGCTGAAAACCCGGATGTTCTCCGGGCGTTAGCAAATGGACATGATTGTTGGGCAATGGAAGCAGAGTCTATGGGGTTTGATGATACATTTCATATAAATCGTGCAGCTCAATTGAACAAAGAAGCCGACCGACTGGATGAATTGTATGGGTGTTAAGCTGACCCGGTTAAATAGAGTTAACAATGATTCCATATGAACACGCCTCGGTATGACCGGGGCTTTTTATTTGAGCTAATTATGACAGAACATGAAACTAAACCTACCAAAGTAATATTAGGCGGTCAGCGTATGCTAGAGCCTGAGATTCCTGTTAAAAAGCCTAGAGGACGACCAAAGGGTGGGTCCAATAAAAAACGGGTAAGGCGATCCGAAATCCAATTGGCATTGGATGAAATTGGCAAGAAATCTCCTAATATCGCTCAAGCGTTGATTGATTCAATATCACAGTTTCAAGTTGATAATGAAAGAATGCGTTTTCTTACCAATGAATATGCACGATCATTTGCCGAGCGGAAACAATCCACCAGACTATTAACTAATGCGATCCAGCAAATGGCCGAGCAAAAACCTCCATCGAAATCTGATAAGATTGGTATTCACATCTTCATTCCAGTCGATTTGCATCATGAATTTCAGAATATCTTGGATAATACCCCACTCAACCGTAACGAAATCCTAACCAATTTGATTCTAAATTACATCAAAGCGCACAAGGGATTCTCCAATACTATCTTGAGGGATATCAACAGCGATTTGAGCCGGTTGGAGAAGCAAGAGTACCGGAACACTAAGATTGCCGCTGAAATGCTTGAGAACGCACCATACGACGCTGTAAGGACCGCTGGGAAGAGTTCCGGGGCACCCAAGAAGACCGGTATCCTTGTAGAAGATACAGCGGATCAACAATACATGCGAAAGGTGGATCAACCCTATACAGAAGAAGGCGTGACCAAAGCCATGAGAAAATCCAAAGGTCCGACCGTTGATATGTCAGAGTTGTTCAAAAAAGATTAATAAAAAAGGGAGCCAATGGCTCCCTTTTTGTTTTCTATCAATGACGGCTTTGTGAGCGCAGACATTGAAGTTCGTTTGCTACGATTGTGTACTTAGAGCAATCTGGTGTAACACCAGCGGCTGGTTGGTATGTTTCTGGAACTACTGGACCACCACACGCACTAAGCAAGGCAGCGGTCATCAAGACCATGCCAATAACTACTGTTTTCATTCGATATAACCCTTAATTATAATCACCAGATATCATACGAGAAATATTTATCGCTGATATTCTTCCATACACCATTGGCACGAATTGTATCAATGGCGCTATTCATTGCGGTCAGTTGTTGAGGATCAGTTTTACGAACTGCCATCCCAATTCCATGCCCGTAGTATTTAGAATCGTGAATCTGTCCACCTACGCAGCTAAACCCTTTACCTTGTGGAGTTTGAAGGAATCCAAAATCAACTTCGATCAATGGTCCCATCACACCATCTAGGCGAGTGTTAGCAGCTTCTAGGAAGGCTTCTTGTTGGCTTGTATATGATACAACCTTGACACCTTGCGGTTTCAGTACACCATTGGCATATGATTCGTCGGTTGACCCGCGCAACACACCAATGGTTTTACCAATCGGACTAACACCATCCCGCATTACTGTGCAAGATGCTTCGTGGTAATAGCTTTTGGTAAAGTCAATTACTTTCATCCGGGCGTCTGTAATAGACATCGCGGTGATGATTGTATCAATTTTCTTGGACTGTAGAGCCGGGATCAACCCATCCCAATCCATTGGCACGAACTCACAGGTTTTATGCATTTCCGCACAAACTGCAAGTGCAATGTCCACATCAAATCCCTTTACAACACCATCATTACCCATTGATACAAATGGGGGGAGGGTTGTATCAACGCCCACTTTCAGGGTGTCACCAGCGCTCGCTGTAAAAGATACCATCAATGCGGCAGCAGCCATCAAACCAACAAAAATCTTATTCATTCTCAATTCTCAAAATTAGTTAATATTACAAACAACACCGATCAGACTTGTTAGAGCCTGTGGTTTTGGGGTAGGAGGCGGATATAATGCATCCAATTCACGTTTAACCAATGTACCAATCGAAATTTGTAACATGGTTGCAGAAGCGTTGCTATCCGGTGCGATAGATTCCATATGATATGTACGTTGAATGGTGTATGGGGATACATCCATCAAGGTAATATCAATTGCATGGGGATCGACGTTGATATCAACGTTAACAATCCCGAGCGTAAAATCAACCGAAGTTATTTTAAATGTATTCATTTCCAAACAATTTCCCAATTTGCGGATATAGAACTTACCCTATGGAAATCATAGGTGGTTGTACATACCTGATCGTTCATTGCCGTGAACCGGGTTTTACCGGGCCAGATAGGCTCAAACTTGAGGATGTCAGCGATCAGTTCCTTGTACTGATATTTATACTGGTCAATTCCAACCCCAGCTTTTTCGCTAGCGTCTTTCTGTGACCATCCCTCAAATTCTGGGGTATTGAAGAATGCAATATAGCCTTTACCGGGTGGTTGCATGCCCAATTGGACCATAAATTCCAATTCGTCACGGTCCCATAGACAGCTAAAATCAATCCACCATGCAAGATTTGCAGCGGTCATAGCTACCGGTATACTATCGGTTAACGGTTTCAGCTTTTTTAACTGAACATCGGCCCAGTGCTCAGTATTTCCGGTATACCTAGCAATCAATTCTTGTGGGGTCATATCCCAAATATCGGTATAAATTTGTGGATCTTTCATATCATCCAAAAATTCCCCAACCAATATTGAATCCGCATGAGTTCCGGTGATAACCATCCCACCTCTTTCAGTGACCGAATGAAGAGATTCTAAAGTAATGTCTTCAAATTCGGCATACTGTTGAATCCACTCAATAACTTTTGGATCAGCATCAATATCTGATTGTTCCGATCTGGTAAGAGTAATCTTCTGAGTGGTTTTCATACTGCATAGGTATACCGCAACCAATGTTGAATCCACCCCACCGGAAAACATGATATGAATATCATCGTAATTGGCTAAAATCCATTTTGCTCTGTTCAAACAAGCTTGATGGAACGATATATCAGATTTAGGTGCAATTGGTGTATGAATGTATGGATATATTCCGGCGATTCTTGGAATTACGATTGCATTGTTGGTGACATCGGAAATTGCCAATCCGAATGAAGATGATTTTACCCATCTGTTATGATATCTGTATGTCATATTACGCCACCGACCCTGAATAATTACTTGTATTACCAATATAGCTACTTACATTACCCCAACCGAGATACGCATATCCAGCGGCACCCCCACCACCAGCCGGACCCGCCACGCTCCAACTACATGTAGAGCCATCATAAGAACCTGCACCACCGGGAGCACCAGCAGCACCCCAACCACCGCCCCAACCACCCCAACCACCGGCACCAGAAACACCGGGTGCAGTTCCACCGGATTGGGCAATAGCAAATCCTTGGCCGTTACCGCCGTTACCGCCCCCTGATATTAAGCAAATCGGACCACGGTCACCACCGCCGCTACTGGCATAACCACCAGCACCGCCACCACCGCCACCACCGCCGCCGCCATATACCCAACCACCGTTGATATACATGGTAATAGAGCCACCGGCAATAGCAAAAAACTGTAAAGCGTAGCCACCGGCACCACCGGCACTACCACCCCACCCAGCATTAGCAGATGCACCAGCAGCACCTAAGCCGCCATATGCTTGAATAGTCCCACGTAGTTCAATTGTGAGTGCAGTTCCAGTCGGCCATGATCCTATAACACATGCTGGATTCCCTGTAGCGTAAGAATACATGGTCCCAGATAGGATTAGATAAACTTTTGGTTGGTTGTTGTATCCATATGCGTTAGCAATTGATCGGAGATTACCATTTTGGGCATCCCCGATAGTTAGTGTAAATGTATTTGACTTGCTTTGTAGATTTGACATTGAAATCTGACCGGACGGTACTAATGCCAGAGTACGCACCGCAGTATCATTTAAACTTGAATTAGCCCGATTGTAGGCTAACCCAAGTTCGGCGTTAACATCCGAAATGGCGATTTGGCCTGATGGTGTTGTCATGTTTGTTACTCAATAGGTTGAATTTTCTAATGGTATTTATCAAATAAAAAAGGGGCCAATTGGCCCCTTATGAATTACTTGCTAATTGCCTCGATCAATGCCGCGACTTGTTGTTTTAGAGCCTGAATTTCCTTATCCTGCTCTTTAATTGCTTCGACCAATACCGGCACCAATCTCTCATATTTCAGAGTTAGATAATGTTCACCTGATTTGGATTCACCTTTAACATCGGTAACATCAAAGGGTGCCTGTTCAACCGCTTGTGGGGTTGTTGCTTGGATATCCTGTGCCAACAGACCAATTTCTTCTTTGGTTGGATCATATCCGAATGTAGCAGCCAATGCGTTAGCGTTGTAGCTATACCCAGTCCAAGATTTAACAGTTTCCAATGCGTTAGCAATTGGTTTCAGATTTTCTTTCAGACGTTTGTCAGAGTAATATGCGGTTACGTTACCGGTTGCCGCAATATCGGATGCTACATAAAACGCTTTACCACCGTAAACACGAACCCATGTAGTATCCTGCATGAAGATACCACCGCCGTAATCGTTGTTGTACCATCCTGTAGCCCCTGTAGACCTCCACCAGCTACTATTGATGGTTGTACCACTAAAGGTATGAGTACCGGTATAAGACCCTGTACCACTAGCTGTGAACGCCCCTGCAACAGATACGCTGGAGTTGAATGTCCAAGCTGAACCTGATGCAATCGCACCAGTCGCCAATGTCATGATCAATGGGCGGTTGGTGTTATATGAACCATACTGATCAGCAGATGCTGTTTGCATCAGATATAGGTTTGTACCATCATTTCGCCAGAATGTTCCGTAGTTGCCTTGAACCATTCTATAGCTGTTGATTGCACTTGATTGCACTTCACCCGCAAACAGGTTGTTTCTATCCAATTTCGCGGTGTTACTATCAATACCAGCCGTCGATGTAACAGTTAACCCAGTTTCACTGGTGATGATCGATGCATCCCATGTGCCGGTATCCCACCCGGTGGCTGTGGCCCCAGTCCATGCAAGATTTACATCTTTAACGAATACCGTAGGGTACGACCATACCGAAGTAGCAGTACCAATCAGAATACAGTTGTTAGTACCATCATGAGCAAATCTAACAGATTGACCAATCGCATTTGCATTACCGTTGTTGGTTGATGCGGATGTGTATAACCATGTTGCAGGTGCTACCGAATAGTTATACCCGGCTACAATCAACTCACTATTACTTCTACCAACCGCACCCTCATTAATACCAACCGCCATTTTCAGCATGGTGTTGTTATAACCAACCGGTAACACAATTTTCAGAGTACCTGTAATTGTTGCACTACCACCACCAACAAACTTGGATAATACCATGTCGTAAGTTTTGGTATTGGCTACCTGATGTGAAATCGGACCTGTAAGAAGTCCGCCAGTTGTTGGAAGCTTAGTCGAATCTGTTACCGTGATGTTAGCAGTCCCATCAAATGGAACACCATTGATGGTCCGTGGGATGTTAAGTTTACTTGCAGCAGTTGATAGTCCGTTGATATTGATACTGTAAGTCGATCCCGGAATAATAGCAGAAATGCTAATCCAGCTCGACCAAACACCTACACCCGGATCATATTGTCTAAATTGAACCGATGGGTTACCACTGTACAAATACGCAAATTGGAATCTAGCCGATGTATTCGAAATAGACTGCGACCAGACGGTACTGATATACCAATATGATGCACCACCATCCGGGGTATTCACATGGTTGGTTACGATCAGGTTTAATGCAGTTACGTTCGGGTCATCACCAACTAATGCAACAGCGGTATTCTGTGACATCTGAGCGGCGATTACACCACCTACTTTGTATGTATCTAATGCTTTATCAACGGTAGTGCCATAAATCTGCAAGAACTTTGCATCAGCTTCGGCTTTACTGTAAACACTCAACGAACCACGAGCGGCAACAGGGTCTGCAATATCTGCCAAGTTCTGAGTCTTTTTCAGATACGCGGAACCATGGTTAAGCGTTTCCCAAACATATTTCGCACCGATGTATCCACGATAAATGAAAGTTACCACCATACCGTTATCTGTGGTCGCATATGTAGCAGATGTTAGACCATCCAACAACATATTTGAGGTGTTTGGAACTGTGATTGTTACCGGGAATGATGCTGTACTAATAGCCGCTGTTACAATATCACCAATCTTAACTTGATCTACTGGCGGTAGCAGAATATTAGATGAAACCACACCGGATAGGGTTACCAAGGTGTTTGGAACCATTGAGCCCGAAGTCATTACAGGTACGGATTTGGTATCATTGAGATTGATAACCGCCCATTCCCCACCTTTGTACATGAATAGGGTTCTACCACGCTGCTTTATTCGGAAGGTGGTGGTGTTTTGTAACGCACCGTTAACCCGGAAATAAGCACTACCTGTTGCAGTTACTACCAACGACCCTGATGTAACAGTATCTTGATATCTGGTATTAACCTCAACCCAATCACCATCATACATAGTGGCGTTGTTAGGCAGGTTCAAGACTTTGTTGGTTGTATCCAATGTAACAAATACAGATTGGTTTGTTAATGGAGCCAACGTCTCTGTCATACGACCTGATTGGGCATTTGAATATGCCATCCATGAACCGGATACCGAATCATAGATCAGGGTAACCATTGCAGCAGTTCTGGTCATAACAATGGATGGGCTACCATTGATGTTTTTACCGTTACCGTTGATGGTGATGTTAAAGTTAGAACATTGACCCAATCCATCAGCAACTACTACCCATTGACCCTGAACCGGGTTAATAGGAAGAATAACAGTTACAGGGGATGTTGAAAGTTGAACGTTGTTCCAAGTGTTCGGGGCCACAACTGTGTTGACCGAAACCAATTGATATTGAGGTTTGGTTACACGAATAACTCTCCAAGTACCACCCAAGAATACCAATTGAGTTGTATCAGATGAGTTGATCTGATAGTTAGAAACCCCTGTGTTGTTGAATGTGTTAGTACCGGCACTCAAGATGATAGGGTTGGTTGAAGCTGTCCCTTCATCAATGATGTAAACCATATCCCCTTCTTTGGCATAAATTGGAAGGGTAACTGTCACGGATGTTGCTGCGGTGTTTAGCAATAGGCAATCGCCGGGCTCTGCTGTATACGCACCGGTAATTCTCTGCCATAGATTGAATGCGTGAATTTCCTGCCACGCTGTTAGATCAAATGGGCCTAATACTGTAGCAATCTTGGACTTGTATAAACGGTTTGATCGTTCAACGACAAATCCAATCGGATATGTTCTGGTTGGATCATAGGTTTGTACTGTGTTCTTTGCGATCAAATATTCAATATTGACTGCATCCATCGGATTGATTGGGTCACCTACGTTGATGACCTGTGCGCCGTTTGCATCAACGCCCAATCTTGCTTTAAATGGTTTTGCTTGTGGTCCGCTCATTATTACCTCGGTGTCACTTTCGACCGGTTTGTTTAGAAGCAGACGATAATCTGCTATGATATGTATATTTATAGGGGAGAATTTGATGGAAAAGGATTCGAAACAAAATTTCATCGATTCTGTTTAGAATCCACTGATCATGTGGTAAAGTGGCACCAAATGAACGAACCCAAACCAGTATTTAGTAAGGTGTCTATGACCTATAAATTTTCAGAGAGCCAGCACGTCACCTTCAACTACTCCGGGATGACAGGGGTTGGCTACATCCGTGGGGTTTCGACCACTGAGTTGCCTATCGTCGGGTGTACCTACATCATCGAGGTGTCTCGCTCGAATATGGACCTACCGACCGATGAGTATCCATTCAGCACATTGTGCATACCAGAGATTGGCATCAAGGAATTAGAATGAAAAAATCAAAATCATCCAAGCCTGTCACACCAGCGGTAGACACGGTTTGGTATCAAATCGGCGATGAGGAAGGGGTCGGGGTCTTCAAAGGCATTCAGGATCAAACCGTAGGGTTTTGCATGGTTGACATCACTGCGCACATTCATCGGAAAACTGATGCATTCGCAAAATTTGATGTAACCAATTTGATTCAACCAATTCCAATTGCGAATGTTCGACACGTATCCAATGCATATGTGTATGGGTGGATTCAGATGCAGAAAAATTTGATACAATATCGAAAAAGGTAAAAATACAGAGTGAGTTTAGCGGAATTTCTTGGTGAAGAAGAACGAAAATCGGGTTTGATGATCGTTGACTTCTCCCAAATCATCATCAGTACAATCAACGCGACATTCCGACCAACCGAAGAATTATCGGTAGACCTGATTCGTCATGTTGCATTGAACTCGATTCGTTTCAATGTCCTTTCCAACAAAGCTATCTACCCGGATATCGTTCTGGCGTGTGACCGTGGGCCATATTGGCGGAAAGAGATTGCACCATATTACAAAGCCCACCGAAAAGACCAACGGGATGAATCCGGTTGGGATTGGAAAGTCATATTTGAAGCAATGAATCAGGTGCGTGAAGAACTGCATTTGATCTTTCCTTATAGGACTATCCAGATTCAAGGAATTGAAGCGGATGACATTGCCGGGGTTCTGACCCATCAGCTATGGCACAAATATGATAGAATCCTTCTGGTTTCGTCTGATAGTGACTGGGCTCAGTTGTCCAAATTCAAGAACGTCAAGCAATGGTCACCGATTCAGAAAAAGTGGGTCGAACCTAAGCATGGGTCTGCGCATTTGCATTTGATGGAAAAGGTTATCAAGGGTGATTCTAAGGATTGTATTGCCAGCATCAAATCTGTTTCAGACCATTTGATGAATTTCCGGGATACCAGACAGAAATCCATCATGCAAAAAGAGCTTGATATCTGGTTACATAATCCGGTCGAGGACTGGGCCACCGATGAGTTCACAATCAATCGATACTATGAGAATTTGAAATTGTTGGATTTGGGTCTAATCCCCCAAGAGATTCAGGACAAAATAATGGCTGCATTTAACGAACCACGTCCAAACGGGGCTAAAATTTTTGATTATTTTGTTAAGCATCGACTAAAGGAAATGATCGGTCGAATAGGTGAATTCGTGTGACCAAATTGGTTTATGGAATTGGTATATCAGATCCGGGTCAATATTTTAGTAGGGTTGATGGTAAACACACGGATGAATACCAATTATGGGTCCGGGTGCTTCAGCGTTGCCAATCTGGTGGGTTGTTTCAGACCAAACAGCCAGCTTATATAGGCTGTTCGGTTCACCCTGATTTTATCAGATTCCAATGGTTCGCGGAATGGTGTAACAACCAGATTGGATTTGGATTGAAAGGGTGGGCCTTGGATAAAGACATTTTGATCCAAAGCAACAGGGTGTATGGTCCTGATACGTGTTGTTTTGTACCGAAGCAATTAAATCAGTTGTTGGCCCACAAACGATCGAATCAAGGATTGCACCCAACCGGTGTTAGCTATTTCAGAAATCGTGGAAATTATATAGCTCAGATAGGTATTGACGGTAAAAATAAAACTCTTGGATATTTCGAAACCCCAGAGTTGGCCGAAGCTGCTTATAAAATAGCTAAAACAAATGACATTCGTAGACAAGCTGAACTCTGGAAAACGCAGATTGATCCTAGAGTTTATGTTGCCCTTCTAAAATATGAGGTGTGAGGTATGAGAACAACGCAAGAATGGTGGGATGCGGTATCTAACGATCCTGATAAAATGATTGAATGGCTCAAAGCTCAATATCATGGGGAAGTCACCGCATCTAACAGGATTCGCGAGCTGTTGACCCAATACCCGGAAATGACAAAGTTCGAACGTGATTTGATCGAAATGATTGCGCAAGATGAAACCAATCATGCTGAATGGGTCAAAACTTTGTTGACCACTCGGGGTATTCCGGCAGAAGTCCTGACCAAAGAAGAACGGTATTGGGATCAGACCCTTCCAAAAGGTAATGCTACATTTTCTCAAATGTGTGCAATCGGTTATCATGCCGAAACCATGCGGCTTGAAAGGATCAAATTGCTGGCAAAATCTCGAAAATTTGATGATATTGCAGAAGTTTTTCTGCGCATTCTACCAGAGGAACGCTTTCATACCAAAGCTTTCATGGTGATGTCAACCCCAGAAGACATCGCGGCTGCGTTACCCGCACACAATGAAGGCTTAAATGCTTTGGGCTTGGTAGCCTAAAATTTTTGAATTCTGGTTTGATTCTGTTTAGATCAAACCAGAATCATGATAGAATTTACACATCAACACATAGTGAGTAATTAATTTAATGATTGTAACTCAAGGCACGAATGCAATAAGCAACATTGACGACCGTCACGCATTCACCATCAAAGCTAACGCAAAAGCATTCAAACTGTTGTCCAGCAACCTGTATTCTAACAAACCACTTGCAATCCTACGTGAAATCGGCTGTAACGCACTCGATTCGCATAAGGCTGCGGGTAAAGAAGATGCACCGTTCAAACTGGTACTACCATCCGATATGCATCCATGGTTGGAGATTATCGACTTTGGTACTGGTCTGGATGACGATCAGGTCAAGAACATTTTCACAACCTATTTCGAATCTACCAAAACCACCAGTAACGATTACATTGGTGCTATGGGTCTTGGATCGAAATCACCGTTCTCGTATACCGATGCATTCGAAGTGTATGCCCGCCAGAACGGCGTACAGAACACTTACACCTGTTTCCTGAACAAGTCTGGGGCACCTGAGCTATTCCTGCTAGAAACGAATTATGATGACTCTCAGAAGGGTATCAAGTTCGAAGACGGCGTGACCATCAAGGTTCCTATCAAAGCGAATGATTATCAACTGTTCCGTACCGCTGCACTACAAGCATATAAGTTCTTCCCTGTTAAACCGGTAGTTGGTGTGACCGGTAAAAACTTCGAATGGGATGAGCCGGTTTATGGGTTTGAAGGTAGCAATTTCAAGGTACTAACCGGGTCGAAACAATGTTTTGCTCTGATGGGTCCGGTTGCATATCCTCTGGATTTGAACCAATTCACTACAGACGGTTTCATGAAACGCCATATCGATGCCGGTCTTGGTGGGTTTGTGATCGACTTTGGCATTGGTAAATTGGATGTAAACGCCGGTCGTGAAGGTCTGTCGTATGACGAAGACACTATCGCCAATTTGATTGAAGGCGTGAAAAACATTCGACCAGAAATGGCCGCAAAGTTGGAAGCTGATATCGAGAAGTGTGAAACCGTTTATACTGCAATGCGATTCCGTTCGAAAAACGATTCGAAAAACCTGTTCCACCTGCAATACAAAGGTAAATCGGTTGGTGAAACCCTTCACTATCGTTTTGTAGATGATAAAACGTCGCTACCTGAATGGCAGTGTAAGGAAATCAATTCTCGATACAAAGAGAAATTGAAAGATCGCCGGGCTCATGACATCGCAATTTCACCTGCGGTTGGTGGTAATTTCGTTTTAATTGACGTGAAACGTAAGTATCAGAAGAAAATTCGATTCACCAGTGAAGATATGTCGAAAACTATCTTCCTGCAAGCATTGGATGCGGCTGAAGGTCAGGATCAATTTGATGCAGTGATTGCACGGTTGAACGTGGATGGTACTCCATACAAGTTCATTTCCGATATCGTTGATGAATCTCCGGTTATTAGTCGTGTACCGGGTGATCCTGCAACTACAGCGGCTCGGGCAAAGATTACTTACTCTGGTTTCTATAAATACCAGAAGGCGCGAGGGATTATTGCGGTTGGTCAACATACCAACACAAATGGTCTGGAAATGGATGATCCCGATACCTTTTACATCAAATGGGATACCACTGCAAAACGCTACATCTTCGGTAACCATCAGGTAGCCGGTGATGAGATTTCGGGTGTGATTTGGGGCATTATTGACGACATTCTTACCACCACCAATCGACCATTGGTAATTGCAACTCAAAAGGTCTATGACAAGATCCCAGAAGATTGGGAAGACATTACCACATTGATTGCTCCAAAACTGGCCGGTGTGATGTCGCAACAGTCCTTCGTAGAAACTCAACCAAAATGGGCTTCTACCGCGTTGGGCCTTGTACAAGCTAAATATGATGCATTGGTAGCCGACCCACTGGTTGACCCATTGTTCAAAGAATATTTCGATGCAATTAGAAGTATCAAATTCGGTACATCGTATGACTATACCACCCTACAATTTATCAGAAATGTGTATGGTGAGAAGGAAGTCGCGAACCCGTTTGGTTTTGTCTCGAAATTTGCAACAGAAATTTTCAGTATGAGTATGCTGAAAACTCTGGCGAGCCGCCACTATAGCAGTTGGCCTGACACAGAATTCAAAGAGTCTTTGATTGTGTTTAGTTCGATGTTGAAATGTGGTATTATTAACGAACAAAAGCTGAAAAGCATTCTGATGAAGAAATAATGACGAAACTAGAACTACGGTTTATTATCAACGAACAAACGATTTATGTTTGGTTGAATACCGAGAAGGGCCAGAAAATGTCTGGCACCTTCCTCCGCGCAGAAGATCCACAAGCGTTTGAAACACTTGCAAAAGCACTAAAAGAAGACAACAAAAAGAAAATCAAAGAACTTGTTTCGATGAAATTCGATCTGATCCAAGCTATCAATAGCTTTGGTGATGGTAAAGTTGGTTTCACTGATGGCGATCTGTTCTACGTTACCGAAGATGGTGAAAAGAACCCAATCGATACCAAGCTGACCGCGAAAATCAAGGAATTGATTCGTACCGGGGCTGATGCTGGTGTATTGGTTAAGTTCCTAGACAATCTGTTGGATAACCCAAATCCACGGTCTATCAAGGATTTCTATGATTTCCTGATCGTGAACAACTTGGCAATGACCGAAGACGGCCATTTCTTAGCGTATAAGATCGTTGGGCCGAACTTCCTTGATCTGTATACCCGTACCATGGATAACTCCCCCGGTACGGTCGTTAGAATGGATCGTAGCAAGGTAAACGACAACCCATCACAGACCTGCTCGCATGGCCTGCATATCTGTTCTAAAGACTACCTACCTAGTTATGGTGGTGGTTGGAAGTATGGTGGTAATAACAATGGCAACAAGATTGTCGTTGTGAAGGTCAACCCGCGTGATGTTGTTGCGTTCCCGAAAGATTATGCGAACGCCAAAGCCAGAGTATGTGAATATTCGGTAGTCGGTGAATTTGTGGTGAAAGAAACTCTCAAAGAGCAAATCGCCAAGATTGAAGCCGGTGTGACGGTTAATATTGATGTAGTCAAGAAATTGATTGCGGAAACAATGGCCTAATTGATTAATAATGGGTTGGGTGTAATAGCCCAACTTCATTGAAGTTTAATTGTGAGAGAAATTTATGAGCGTTATCGAGACAGGCAACCACGACCACCTTTCCCCTACCGAACTGAAAGCAGTTCAAGATGCTGCCAAAGAAGCGGCTAAATCCCTGATGCGTTCCGATGCCGAAAAAGATGTTCGAAACGGTATTAGTGCGATGGTCAAGGAAGAATTCAATATCAAGAAATCCGACTTCAACGATCTGGTAAACCGTTACCATCGTCAGGACAAAGAAGCCGTGACAGCCAAGCGTGAAAACCAGAACGCATTGTTCGACAAGGTTTTCCCGGACGGCCCTACCCCGCTGAATGATGACGAAGCCGATGAGTAAAATCATTCAGTTCAGTACAGCAGTTGAAATTCACGCCCGTGATACAGCATGCAGCTATATTCAGGCGTGTTTAGAAATTGCAGACCAACAGGAAATTGATGAAGATCGAATCTCAAAATACATTTCCGAATCCCTTAAACAAAAGATCGAAATTGAAGCAGTTCGAGAAAACACTTTGCGTGGAAAATCGGCTGGGTCTAATCCGCTAACCGACTTTATTTGATGGAATACTGATGTCCAGTTTGATTCATTTAGATCCCACTTCGATCCCGACTGGATATCGCAACGGGTTTGAAGCATATCGTCTGTACAAGGCGATCACTACGCATCTGACCACACAGAAATACGATGCATCAAAATATAGATGGCGCGGGTATATCAGCAAAGATCATACCCCCGATTCATACCCAGACAAATTCCTATTCGAGAAGATCGCAAGGCGCTATACCCGTGAGGATTGGCCGTTGTTGTTTGGTCGAATTGGTCTTAATACCGGGTGGATTCGAGACATTTTAAACGATGAGTCGGAATCAAGATTCTTGGAAGCCCGTGGGTTTATCGAGGATGCCGAAAATAAATTCGGCAATCTGTTTAGATCATACCTCATTTCGTTGCATAATAAGGATATGAAGTTTGCCGATTCACTAACAGGCCAGACCCCTTGGATATTCAATCAATTGCAACAGAAAGTGTATCCGATTGAGTTTGCGGTGCTGTTAGATGCCATATCACCGTTCCTTCATAGACAAAATTCAATCGTTTATGGTGGGATATCTTGGAAAATTCACAAATACAGTATGTTGTTCTGTATTGATAAAAAGATATTGTCGAATGTTGTTAAATCCGCATGTAGTTAACATTTGCTTAGGAACTTGTCAGACCCCATTCAGATTTAATCCCACCAAAGTTCATGACATCTACGCCAAAGAAAGCTTCTTGTATATTGAACTACTGGTCGATTCCAGTTTTTTGGTGGCATATGAGTTTGAATATCTTGAACTAGATGATCTTTGGAAAGACTTTCGGACATTATCTGATTTTTTGACTGATATAAATACTATGCCACATGAGTGGCCGAAGCAAAACTAAACAAATAATCAAATCTAAACAAATTAAACAAACGAGAATTTAACGAATGTTCAAGCGTAATCAAAAATCTGCCGCCCAACTTCAAGAACAACTGAAAGAACTGTCCGGTTCCCAGAAGTTTGAGAAAGACCCTACAGAATGGACCATGACTGTTGATAAAGCAGGTAATGGCTCGGCGGTCATTCGATTCCTGCCAGCAACTGGCGAAGGCGAGGAAGTAATTCCATTCGTCAAAATGTATTCCCACAGTTTCAAAGATCCGAAGACCAACAAGTGGTACATCGAAAACTGCCCGACTACCATCGGTAAGCCATACGATGACTGCCCAGTGTGTTCTACCAACGGTCCTCTTTTTGAAGCTGGTAAAACCAACAAAGAAATGAAAGACCTTGCATCTTCGCGCAGCCGTAAACTGTCCTACTGGGCAAACATCGTTGTTGTCAAAGATGAAGCGAATCCCGAAGCTGTTGGTGGTACTTTCAAATTCCGTTTCGGTAAAAAAATCTTCGAGAAAATCGAAGCTGCTTTGAACCCTGAACTGGACGAAGAAAGCCCAATTCTGGTAACTGATGTTTACGAAGGTGCGAACTTCCTTCTGAAAGCCAAGAAAGTATCCGGCTTCCAGAACTACGACGATTCGAAATTCGTTAGCCAGACTTCTGAGCTGTTCGGCGGCGATGAAGAAAAACTGAACAAAGCTTGGGCTGCAATGCATCCGCTGAAACCGATTGTTGCTGAAAAGCAATTCAAGTCGAAAGCAGACCTTGACAAGTCCTATGCCCGTGCAACAGGCGGTACTGCCGCTCGTAAAGAAACTACCGGTGAACGCGAAGTTCGTGAAGCTCGCGAAGAATCGCCGACCAAGGTTTACGAGAACCCAAAAGGTAAAGTTGTAGAAGACGAAACACTGCCGTTTGACACCGATACCAAATCGAGTGGGTCGGCTAGTGATGACATCGACGACATCCAAGGTTTCTTGGATTCTCTGGGCGAATAATTGTGATCAGGGGCGAAAGCCCCTATCCTTTACGGGAATATTATGATTCAAATGATTTATGCAACATGCCTTAATCACTTCATAGGCATGAATGGTGGGTTACCGTGGGGTCATGTTAAATCTGATATGGCTTGGTTTCAAAAACACACCAGTGAGAAAGTTATCTTGATGGGCCGTAAGACTTGGGAATCTATTGGCCGTAAACTCCCCAACCGAATTAATGTGGTTATCAGCAGTAAAGAAATTGAAGGCGCAGACCTTACAGTTGCTGGTGATCCTGAAGATGTACTCGCTACACTCCAATCAAAATACCCCGGCAAAGATATTGTCATCGTCGGCGGCATGCAGGTTTATGTGCAATACATGTTTTTATGCGACCGAATTTACTCAACCCTTATTCAACAAGAATATGATGGGGATGTAATGTTCAGTTGCCGACTACTTTGTCAACAAGCCTACAAACTGATTGAATCTAGCCACCTTCCTGAATCCGAGGATACTCCCGGAATTCTCTATGAAATCTATCAAAAGATTATCCAATGACCCCATATATCCAACTGTTAATTAAAATTCTCAATACCGGTGAAACGGTGGTGGATCGTACCGGTGTGGGCACTCTTGCCATTTTCGGTGAACAACTCAAATTTGATCAGACCGAAGGCTTTTCTGGTGTAACAACCAAAAAACTAGCATGGAAATCGGTTGTATCAGAACTGTTGATGTTCCTCAAAGGTTCAACCAACGTCAACGAACTGCGGGCTTTGCTATACGGTGAAGAAAACAGGTTCAATATGGCGAAGAAAACCATTTGGGATGCCAATTACGAAGCACAGGGTAAAGCTCTTGGATATACCAATGGTGAGCTTGGGCCGGTGTATGGTGGTCAGTGGCGTAACCGTTTTGATATCGTGTATACAGATTCCTATGATGACTCTGGGGAAGCTTTAGAAGCTCTGGGCTACCGTAAGCTAGGCGATGACACTTATCATGGTGATACCTACTATGAGCGTCATATCGACCAAGTTAAAAGCTTGCTTGAGCGAGCTAAGACTAACCCGGAATGCCGTCGCCTGATCGTCAGTGCTTGGAACCCAGAGAAACAACATTTGATGACCCTACCACCATGTCACTACGGTTTCCAAATCCGTATTACCGGTGATTATATTGATCTGCTCTGGACACAACGAAGTGTTGATACCTTCTTGGGTCTGCCTTTCAATATTGCGTCATATGCACTGTTACAAGCGATCTTTGCACGAATTCTAGGCAAGAAACCGCGTTACCTGACCGGTCAACTAGGTGACACGCATATCTATAAAAACCATATTGACCAAGTTCGTGAACAGATTAGCCGGGAACCAAAAGAGCCGCCGAAGCTTTGGATTAATCCAGACCTTCAAACTCTGGAAGACTTCGAGAACGCAAAAGTTGATGACTTCTTGTTGATTGGGTATGAGCATCACCCAGCATTAACCGCACCAATGGCAGTATAAGGACAATCACTGCTATAAATAGAAAACCAGTTTTTGGAACCCCGATTGGCGGGGTTCCTGTTTTAAGATAAGAATATCAATGTCCAAAGTAATTCACGTTGTAAAGAGAAGCGGTAAAAGAGAACCGTATGACGTGGTAAAGATCAAAGAAGCAATCGAACTAGCATGTGACGAATTGGAAGTAAATCCACTAGTCCTTGAGTCCAAGTTCGATGAATTCATTTTTGATGGTATTACCACCAAGCAGATTAACCAAAACCTTATTCACCATGCAATCATCCTCGCTACCCCAGAAGAACCCGAATGGGCTTTAGTTGCCGGTAGACTGAAAACGATGGGGCGTTGGGCAGATACAAAGAACTACGACTTAGATTTTGACGAATACATGGATGAAATGCTGCAATTAGGGGAATATTCACATCCCGGCTTGTATGCATTCTCTCAGCCTGAGTTGGAAATTTTGGATTCCCACTTAGTACCCGAACGTGATATGAACCATAGTTATGCATCGGTATCGACTGCCGAAGGTAAGTATCTCCAGAAGAATGAATTGATTCAGCATATGTTTATGGCTAACTCTATGATCATTGGGTCAATCGAATCTCCTGAAACTAAGTTAGAATTTACCAAGACTGTTTACGAATCATTATCAAACAGGAAGATTTCTCAAGCAACACCGTGGCTTAGTAACTTGCGTCAAAATGGTAATATCAGTTCCTGTTTCATTCTGGAAATGAATGACAACTTAGATTCGATCATGGACAACGTTAAACGCTGTGCAACGATATCTAAGCTTGGTGGTGGTATGGGCGTATTCATGGGTAGAGTTCGTGCCCTAGGAAGCGACCTGATGGGTTCTGATGGCAAAGCCGGTGGTGTATTCGGCTGGATCAAGTTCCTTAATACCGTAGCAGTAACTGTTAACCAAGCCGGAAAACGTGCTGGTGCAATTACTGTAGCTCTACCGATGTGGCACGCGGATATTTCCGGGTTCCTTGACCTTCAAACAGAAGCCGGTGACCCTCGCCAGAAATGTTACGACATCAAACCACAAGTTTGTGTCAATGATATTTTCATGCGATTGAAAAACAACCCTGACCAAGATTGGCATACGTTCTGCCCACACGAAGTTGAAGATAAACTAGGGATCAAACTCTATAACATCTGGGGTGATGAATTCGAATCTGCCTACGCTAAATGTGTGGAAGCTTATCAGAACGGTTTACTGAAAGTTGTTCGGGTGTATAACGCCAAAGAACTATGGATTAAGTTTTTACAAGTTGTAGTTGAGACTGGAATGCCGTATGTATTCTGGACCGATACCGTAAACCGTATGAACCCAAACAAACACTGCGGCATGATTAAGTGTGCAAACCTTTGTGTTGAATCCTATTCAAATATTGAAGCGGATGTAGAAGGCCATACCTGTAACCTTGCAAGTATTGTTGTTGGGCGGATGGATTCTCTGGATGAATTGGTGGTGCAAGCCAGAATCGCTACCCGAATCCTTGATAATGGTATCGAGCTAACCAGACCTCCGGTTGAGATTAGTAAGGTCCACAATCAGAAATACAGAACCATTGGTGTTGGTATCCAAGGTCTGCATGATATTTTCGCCAAGTTCAACAAACCATATACAGATGAAAAGTTTGCAATGCAAGTTGCAGAGTTGATCGAATATGGCTGTGTATTGGAAAGTATTGAGCTAGCTAAAGAACGTGGTGCATATCCAGCCTTCAAAGGTTCGATGTGGGATACCGGCGAAATGACACGCCATTTTACGAAATACAGTCAACTACCACCGGGTACTTGGGATGCGGTACAAGTTCAAATTGACCTACACGGTATCCGCAACAGTCAATTGACATCCCCGGCTCCTAATACAAGTTCTTCGATGTTCATGGATGCGGCTGCTGGTCCAATGCCTGTTTACGCTGGGTTCTTCTATGAAGACAACAAAGACGGTAAAGCGCCTGTATATGCAATGCATATCAAAGAAAACCCGCTGAACTATTCGCGTGGTATCGGAACGTATTACCCTGCCGAATTGACCAAGACGATTCGTGGTCTGCAACGCTTTGTTGATACTGGTATCTCGGCTGAATTTGTAATCAACATGAACCTACCGGGTGTTGATGCTAAATGGGTATGGGATGTGTACGAAGAATCATGGGTAAACGAGAATAAATGCGTTTACTACGTGCGTACCATCAAAGAAGGTGAGTCCGTTTCGGGCAAAGAAGAAGTCTGCGCAGCCTGTTCGGGTTGATTAATTTACAAAGGGGATCGAAAGATCCCCTACATGAGTGTGTTATGACTGAAAGAATGATTAAACCCCTTTTGTTCAACATTAACGGTAATGATACTGTATCTGAACAAAAGCTACTTGGCGGTAACCCAACTGGTATTGCCAACCTAAATCAAATCAAATACAAGTGGTCGATGCCGTTGTATCGTACCATGATGGGCAACTTCTGGATTCCTCAGAAGGTTAGTTTAGCCGAAGACAAAATTTCGATCCTAACCTTGACCAAAGATGAAGATAATGCAGTAAAAGATACACTCAGTTTCTTGATCTTTTTGGATTCATATCAGACAAACAACCTTCCTAACATTGCAGAATACATTACTGCACAGTCCGTGAAGAATTTGTTTGGGATTCAGCAGTTCCAAGAAATTGTTCATACCGAAAGTTACCAATATATTTTGGAATCTCTGTATGAAAACATGACCCGCGACAAGATTTATAATCGCTGGCGTGAAAACCCAATGATGCTGAAACGTAACAAGTTCATTGCAGATATGGGACAAGAGTTTATCGATAACGGAACCAAACAAGGTTTCAACAAGGTCATGATTTCGAACTTCATTCTGGAAGGGGTGTATTTCTATCAAGGCTTCCAGTTCTTCGACCAATTGGCGCACCGTCAAAAGCTGGTGAAGACTGACAAAATCATTGATTACATTCGTCGTGATGAATTAACCCACGTTGGTTTGAACGTGAATATGATCAAAGAAACGATGACCGGTACAAAAGCTGGCATCAAGAAACATACCGGGATGATTCACGATATGTTCGGGCGTGCCGGTGAAGAAGAAATTGAATGGTGTCATGAAACTTATGGTGATCGCATTCTTGGTATCTCTAAAAAGAGTTCAACTGAGTTCATTCAAGACCTCATTAACGACCGACTGATCCGTATTGGTATCGAACCACTGTATCAAGGCGTATCGAACCCATACAAGCATTTGGAACAGTCTGCGGTTGAGGGTTCTACCCGTGAGAACTTCTTTGAAACAACCACCACATCTTATAACCAAGCAGCTTCACTGCCCGGTTGGGATAAACTTTAATCGAAATAGGGGCGAAAGCCCCTTTGTGAGAATTTAATGAAAGTATTTCTTGGCGGGACTTGTAACGGTTCCCAATGGCGTGAAACCCTTATCCCAATGCTCAAATGTGAGTATTACAACCCGGTAGTTCCTAACTGGACACCTGAATGTATGGATGAGGAATTGAAACAACGGGCAATGTCGGATTACAATCTATATGTGATCACACCAAAGATGACTGGAGTGTTCTCGATTGCCGAAGTAATTGATGATTCAAACAAACGGCCACACAAAACTATCTTGACCATTTTGGAAGCTGATGGTGGGGAAGTGTTTACACCTCATCAATTCAAATCGATGAGCCAAGTTGCTAGAATGGCATCTGAAAATGGTGTGCCGGTATTCAATACCCTTGGACGCACAGCAGAATATATAAATTATCAAAGTGAGCATCATGTATGATTGGAATAGGAATTGGATCAGAAGTAAAAATTGCAGCAGTCCTTCTCATGTTAGGGGCTTTGGCATTTTGTGGAAACAAGCTGTATCACGCTGGTTATGATGATGCGGTTGCGGTTACCACCAAAGCAAATCTCAAGGCAACGAATGATGCGATTGATGCTGCTAAAAAGGAATGGCAATCCAGCCAAGACATCACAAAACAAGGTATACAGAATAATGAATCTAAACAGACCAAAATTGTATACATCACACAAAAAGCTAAAAGCATTGTTGCACCTAAGTGCCCTGATGTTGGCAGTGACTTTGGTGGGGTGTACAACCAGTACATCGATACAATACAAGGCGACACCAATCCAAGTGGACGAGTCCCTGCTACAAAAGTGCCCGGTCAATGAATTGGAACGGATGCCCGTTTCAACCCCAACCCAACCTTTGAGCCCAGCGACCGTGGCCGAAATCGATGGATACAATTTCAGTATCCTTTCACATTGTGTGGGTAATCAGTCAACCCTAATTGATGTAATTGATTCTGCGAATCGTGACAGAAATTTGGGATTGAGTTTAGAAACCAAGTAAATTGTGGTATGATTGCTTCATGAAAAACATAATCCTGAGATTCGCCGCGAAACACAGCTCCAAAATTCAGTTTTTGAACTACCTAGCGATGCCTATCTTTGTGGGCGGCGTGCTTCTGGTATCGTATGTTCATTGAGAAATGGGATGACCGATACCTAAAGCTTGCTTTACACATCGCGTCATGGAGCAAAGACCCTTCTACACAAGTTGGGTGCGTCATAATTGATGAAAAGGGTAGACCGGTGTCCTTCGGGTTCAACGGGTTTGCCCGTGGTTGTGATGACTCCCCAGAGCGTTACGCCAATCGTGATCTAAAGCTTTCCCTCACTGTCCATGCCGAGATTAACGCGGTTCTGGCGGCGGGTAGGCACCTTGATAACTGTACGGTGTACATCACCCATACCCCCTGTGTACCGTGCCTTGTGAAATTGAAGCAATCCTTTGTATCAAAAATCGTCTGTTATGACGGTGGTGAGGAATTCGCCAAGCGTTGGGATCAATCTGAATCCATCAAAATGGCCGAAGAACTCGGTATAAAGCTTATTATCATCAAATCGTGAGTAAAATAGAATGACCAAAACCTACAACACCAATCCAGACCAGAAATTCAGCCGTGAATTCCTTGTGGAACGCCTGTCTACCGGTGCGGCCTACGTGCGGTTCACCAAAGTAACCAACGGTGAAGACCGCGTTATGCACTGTACCCGTGACCCAGCCGTGGTTGAACTGATTCTCGGTAAGCAGGATGAAACCCTGAAGACCGAATCTACTCGCAAAATGACGGAAGCGTCCCTGCGTGTGTTCGATCTGGAAAAACGCGAATGGCGGACCTTCAACATTTCCACTGTCTACCACGTAGGCGATAAGGCATGAGTGAAAGGCTTCCGATAGTCTTCACCCAAGAACAAATTGATCAAATGGCAAACAAGCCATTTGATGTTTATGACCATCAGCTTCGGGCTCGTATGGATGAATTTCAGTCTGTAATTGATGGAATTGCTGAACGTGACGCCGCCCGACAGGCTGCAATTGACAAATATAATCTGAGAACTGTATGACCAAGCTAGCCAACCTGACAAGCGTAACCCTGACCAACAAAACAGTCCTTTTGGATGTATCCCATGTGAAAGCCCAAGGTGACGAAATCACCCAAGGTGGCATCATGATCGGTCGGGTTCTGCAATCTGAAGTCCCAACCTATGGCTATGTAGTAGGCTTCGACCCGGCGATTGAGTCCCTGCAAATCGGCGATCTGGTCCCGATTGCTCAAGCTGGCAGCCTCCGAACCTTCGATTGGCCGGATAAATCAAAGGATCAAAAGGTTGTGGCAATGCGTTTCGAGTATGTGGATGGCGTCATCAAGCTGTAATCGAAATAAATTTAGAAATTCTGTTTAGAATGACCCAAAACTGGGGTATAGTGACCTCACTTCCCCAGTGAAGACAACGAAAAACGAATTGAAACAAAAAGATTTGAAAAAGTGTTTGAAACTGATTCGAATCGTGATAGAATGATCCCATCAGCACAAAGCTGACCTCAAACAAATAGGAATTGAAAGAATGGCAAAGCTCAAGGGTACTCACGCAAGCAAGAAATCCCAAGCAACCGCTTACAAGATGCTGTGTAAGGCTGGCAAGAACAAAGCTGCAAAGCTGGCTCGCCACCTGAAGAAGCATCCCGGCGATGCACAGGGTCAAGCTGCGGTCAAAGGTGCCCGTGACTACAAAGGTCGTACCCAACCGAAACGCAATGGTGCCCGGCTGAACCCGTTCATCAGCGAAATCGATAAAATCGCTCTGGCGGAAATCATGATCCGCGAGAAGCAAGCGGGTCGGGATGAACTGAACTTCCAGTCCCGTTCGTTGAACCTGTTGAACGGTCGTATCTCGGCGTTCGGCCATCGTGTTGCACAGCATCTGAAATTCAGCCGTGCTGTTCGCAACGAAGCGATGTACGACAAGAAAGCGAAGGCTTTCCCAAAACCGATGATGACCAAAGCTGATCGCGAAGCGGCGAAAGCCCGAGCACTCGGCAAGCAGTCCACCGAATCGGCGGCGAAACAGAAAAAAGCGAAGATTGCCCAGCGCAAAACTGCGTAATTGATCTTAAAGGGGGCCGAAAGGCTCCTTTTTTGTAACTAAGGATTGTGTAATGAGTAAGAATGGTTTTACAGACCCTAAAATGGTCATTGTCGCCCGGTTGGATATTCAAATGCCGCCCGGTAAACTGGCAGCACAAGTAGCCCATGCGGCGGTCAAGGTAATTGTGGATTATGGTCGATGGATTCAAACCAATGAAAGCCAATTGCCGAAATTTGAGTTGTTCCCAACCGAATCCATGCACCATTGGATGACAGTTTCGTTTCCAAAAGCTGTATTGGAAGTCAAAGACGAAATGGAAATGGAAATTCTGTACGCGGAAGCTCAACGAGCTGGTTTGCCATGCAGCAAGATTATCGATTCTGGTCGAACTGTATACAACGGTGAACATAATCTGACGTGCATCGCAATTGGTCCCGCCGAACGATCTGAAATTGATAAAATCACCGGCCATTTGCCGCTGTACAAAGGTATTTTTTGATGGAATCCACAGAAGTAAACGAAATCCGTATCACAGTGTCCGGTAATCCACAGGTTGGTAAAACTGCGGTAATTGAATCCATCGCACATATTCTGGCTAGCCTTGGCTTGATTGTTGTGTTTGACCCAGAGTCATACAACATGCGCGAACAGAACAACCAAATGCTTGACCCATCTGATGCACAAGATCGTCTTGCGGCGATTGTATCAAAGGGTAATCTGTTGGTTGTCATGAAAGAAACCGGCGTATGTTCCAAATAAGGCTTGGGCTCCCAACACCTATTCGAGAGAAATTGAATGAGATACAAGGCAAAACCTTGTATTTCTCAAATCGTACCCTTTCTTACCAAGATTTTGAGGGTAATGATTATGGGAGGCATGAGATTGATTACCTGAAATCGAAGGGTATCGTCATGCAAACCATCAATTTCGGTCGAATGGTCTATGAATATACCGTGTCTCCATATTATTCATGAAGAAAGGATACTGGAAACCGCATGAGGATGGCATAACCCATATCAATGTCTACAGTAAAGGTGCAACAGAATTAGGTCGATGGTTAACCAATTTTGCGTTTAGCCCCTTCACACACCCGGTACATGGATCGTTTGATTCACTGGAAGGATATTGGTATTGGTTATCATCTGGAATGCAATACGATAAACTGCGAAAATTACATGGGTATCAAGCAAAATCCCAAGGGAAAATCTACCCTAAGATTGAAAACCATAACTTCATCCCTCAGTTTAAATCTGGTATCCGTGCAAAGCTGATAGCAAACCCAGATAGATTACGTCAAATAATCGACAACCAACTCCCTCTGGCACACTATTATGTGTATGGCGATTCGGCCAAACATGCTGGGTATGAGTGGATAACCGATTATTACACCGAAATTCGCCAAGCCTGTATCAACAGGAAGTTCAGACCATAAATACCTCCATATTCTGAAGGTATTTTATGAAACAATTGACCCCAACCACCGCCAAGAAACACAAAGCCCAGTTGATCATCGATCAGAAGGGGCTCTGTAAGCTATGTGGGCGACCTTTGCCGTCTGACACATCCAAGATACACCTTGATCACGATCACGCCACTGGACACGTCCGAGGTGCCTTACATTCGAGCTGCAACCGAAGTGAAGGGCGGATCAAGAACATCTACACCAGATTTGGAGGTGATCCAGAGTTTTGGATTGAGTGGCTGCAACATTTATCCACTTACCTAAAACAAGATTCAACCACTAATCCGCTACACCCGCAACATGTGTTAGATCAAGTCCGTAGATTCAAGTCACTAAATAAATCTGAACAAGAACAAAAGCTGATTTCACTCGGTGTCGCTTTTGATGAGAAGGCGACGAAGACAGACTTAACAAAGCTCTTTTCAAAGTATCTGAAAAGCTTTACAAAATAAGGCATGTAGAATGGGCGCTAAACTAAAACAACCTCGTAAACCAACCCGCAGAGAAAAGGCGCAAGCCGGACAAGCGGTAAAAGCAGTTGATCAAGGTCTTGGTGGTGCAATTGCACCTCGTAAACGATCTGCTGTTATGGTTGGACAGAAACTCAATTTGACAAATTCCCAAAAGATTGTGGGTAATTTAATTAAATCGAAAGGTATCATTTTTGTCGAAGGTACAGCCGGTACTGGTAAAACCACTGGTATTCTATCGGAGTTCGTTGAACAATATCTGGCGGATAACACAAAACAGATCATTGTAATTCGCACACCAGTAGAGGCGGGGTCGGATAAAATCGGATTCCTACCAAATGGTCTTGACGATAAAATCGAACCTCACTTTGCATCAGCCAAGGACATCTTGAATGTACTACTTGGTCGGGGTAAAGTTGAGTGTGATATGAATGAACGAATTCATTTCAAGATCCCTAACTATATGCTTGGTAGCACCCTCGATAATTCGTTGGTGTTGATTGACGAAGCACAGCAAATCCAACCGATGATCATGAAATTGCTGTTGGAGCGAGCTGGCAAAAACACTACCATTGTGGTTGCCGGTGACCCAACCCAGTTGTATGTAAATGATACAACCCGGAATGGGTTAGCACATGCTAAGAGTCAGTTCATCAGTCCAGACGGCGAACCGTATTACCCAACAGTGGATTGCTTCACATTTCCACTCGAAGACTCGAAGACCCGATCTGAACTGGCGTATACTGTTGTACACGCTTATAACACAAAACGTTAATCAAAAACGCCCTTCGGGGCGTTTTTTGTTTCTATTCTGTTTAGATTGACCCGAAATGATGATAAGATAGCTCCATATCACAAAGAGGTCTGAATGACAAACCAATATCCTGATGTACTGAGTATCATTGAAGCTGTTGCGAATGTTCCCGGCAAGAATGATAAAGTCGCGATTCTCGAAGCAAACAAAACCAACGAAGACCTAAAGACCGCTGTTTATCTGGCGCTCAATGGGTTGATTTCGTTTTACATCAAAAAGCTACCAATCGCCACAGAATACCGTGGGTATTACACCCTGCAAACTGCTCTAAAACTAATCCATATTGTATTAGCGGGTCGGCAGAAGACAGGTCATGCCGCGATTGAATGGGTCAAACACCTATTGGAATCATGTTCCGAACGCGATGCAGAAGTGGTTCGCCGGGTGATCGGTCGTGACCTACGCATGGGTGCGTCCGAAGGTTCGGCGGATAAAGTTTGGCCGGGACTGGTTCCATCATTCAATGTGATGTTGGCGACAGCTTACAGTGACAAAGCTCTGGCAAAAATCAAATACCCGGCGATTGCACAACTCAAAGCCGATGGTAGCCGTACCCAAGCTATTGTGGACCTTGACAACCGCACTGCAAGCTTCTGGACTCGTAACGGTAAGCCTCTTGAGCTTTCTCAGATTTCGATTGATGCAATCCTTGCTGTATTTGATGGAACTGATTGGACCGGTAAGGTTGTCCTTGATGGTGAAATTGTCTACCGC
>Ga0070735_10000184_pt1 | contig 75624 bp, 69 predicted proteins | sample Coa_R1_FD_66443 | JGI IMG/M metagenome (GOLD analysis project Ga0070735, IMG submission 66443) | Surface soil microbial communities from Centralia Pennsylvania, which are recovering from an underground coalmine fire - Coalmine... | ecosystem: Environmental > Terrestrial > Soil > Unclassified ...
CACCGCGCATGCGAGGCTCCTCCGACAGGTGGTGTGTATGAGCAGCGAAGTGTCGCAGCATCAATTCATCACATCTTGTCGGATGCCTGCTTTTTCAGCATCCTGCTAGACGCGTCCGCGCAGGCGGCGTCGACGCCGAGGCGGACCCGGGCACTCCGCCCGAGCCGCCATGCGCCCGGGCGGAGCGCCGCGCCCGGCCGTTACGCGATCCACGCCCCGATCAGTCCCCGCTCGGTGGCATCGTACGCCACGTACATACCGTTCAGGCGCTTGCGCACCACGTGATAGTACATCGGGTTCACGATCGGCAGCACGGGCGCTTCCGTCAACACGATCTCCTGCATGCGGCGGTACAGCGGCAGCCGCTTCACCGGGTGCGGTTCGTGCAGCGCCTGATAGTACAGGGTCGTCAGTTCCTGGTTCTTGTAGCCGCCCGCGTACCACGCCTTGTAGAGGGCGCTCTGCGGATCGAAGTCGGCGATAAAGCCGCTCGGGTCCCCGCGCATGCCCCGTCCGGTGGACTGCCACTCGAACGAGCCGGCGCCGTTGTTCGTCGCGAACGTGCCGATCTCGAGCGGCTGTACCGTCACGTTGATGTTGATCTGGCGCAGCTGCTCCTTGAGGACCTCGGCGACCTGCGTGTAGTCCTCCGGATGCGCGATCGACTGGAGCGTTACCGAGAAGCCGTTCGGCATGCCGGCGTCCGCCATCAACTGCTTCGCCTTGGTCAGGTCGAACTTCTCGTAGGTCGACTTGAGCGCGCTGTCCGGAATCGGCCAGTCGCCGTACCCCGGCGGGATCTTGCTCGAGAACAGCGCGTCGCCCCCGTACACCTTGTCGATGATCTCCTGCCGGTTGATGGCCGCGTTGATGGCCTGGCGGACCTTCAGGTTGTTCCAGGGTTTCCCGTCGCCGTGGATCGTGAGCTCGACTTCTCTGAAGACCGCGGTCAGTCCCTTGAGCACCGTCAGCGACGGGTCCTTGGCAAGCAGTCTCGCCGAATCGGTCGTGACGGTGGAGCCGTCGATCGCCCCCGACCGGATCGCCGCCACGCGCGCCTGTTCGTCCTGCAGCACCTTCATCGTGATGCCGTCGAGCCACGGCAGCTGCGGGTTCCAGTACCCGGTGTGGCGCGTGAGCGTCGTGTGGTCGTTCGGGATGTACTCGACCAGCTTGAACGGCCCGGTGCCGTCGGCGTGGGTGCGTAGATCCGCCCGATCGTACAGCCCCTTCGGGATGATCCAGGAATACCGGCCCCACGCGAGATAGCCGAGGACCGTCGCGTCCGGCTCGGCCATGTGCAGCCGCACCGTCATTGGATCCACCACCTCGACGTTCGCGATCTTCGGATAGAAGCTCTGGATCACCCCGGGCGGCGGCGGCGTCTTCTGCAGGTCGAGCGAGTACTTAACGTCGTCGGCGTCGAGTGTCTTGCCGCTGTGGAACTTCACGCCGGGACGCAGCTTGAAGACGTACGTCTTGTCGTCTGGAATCTGCCAGGACGCCGCCAGCGCCGGGATGACCTTCAGCGAACGGTCCCACGCAAGCAGCGACTCGTAGACGAGCGACGTGATTTCGAACGCGGACCCGCTGATGCCCCCGAACGGCACGAGCGCCACCGGGTCCGACGTCATCCCCCACGTCACGGTGCCGCCGCGCTTTGGCGCCGGAGCGGCGGCCGCAGCGACCGGCCAACCTTGCAGCATCCGGGCCGCGGCCACGCCGCTGCCCACGGCCAGACCCGCGCGCATCAACTCCCTGCGGGTCAGGCGTCGGCCTCGGCCCCGCGACTCGAGGATCGAATCGATCACGTGCCTGTGCTCATCCATCGTGGCGTCCCCCTCGCTCCCTGTGGCGGCGCGCCGCATCGTCGTCCCCGACGCGGCGCCGTCCACGGATTTGACTACCGCTTCGTCGCTTCCGAACCCTCGGTCGCCTTGTGGAACTCCTGAAGCGCGGCGAGCGTGCCGTCGACCACGCGGGCCGCTGCCTCGGGGGTGAACGGCGAGGTCTCCACCTCGTACCCTCCGCGCGGGTACTCGTCGGCGATCGGGATGTATCCTCCCCACCCACCGACGTACCCGCCGAACCACGTGTGCGGAAACGGCGACCGCGCTTTGATCGCCAGCGCGATCTCGGCGAACGGCTCGCACGAGATCGCGGCGAGCACGGCGGGGCCGATCCTGAGCAGGTGCAGCTCCACAGCGTCCTCGCTCCGACCGCCGTACGTGCGCGCGCGCGTCACGGTCATGTTGGCGCGCTTGGTGACGAACGTCGCGGCTTCGATCTCCGCGGCCGGCGCGCCTCGGTCCACGAGCTCCCGCAGTTTGCGCTGGACCGCGACCAGGTGCGCCGCGGCCTCGGGGACGGGGGGCTGCGGCCGGAGCGGCAGCCGGAGCGTCGCCACGCGGCTCCGCACGATCGGCTCGGGGACGGCGATCGGGCGGGTCGTCCACTTGCCGAGCGGCGCCCCGGACTCCCAGACGCGCTCGTGAACAGGCTGCACGGCCGGCACCCGCATGTCCAGGTGCACGCGGGCAGCCTCGTACCCCACGAGCGTACCCAACCGGCGGATCGCGCTGGCGTCGTCGGTGTAGCTGTCGACCCCCGGGCCGATGTTGCCGGTCGCACCCTGCGCGAATAGGCACGTGGCCCCGGTGAGCCGTTCCACCGTGCGCTTCATGTGGCCTGGCCAGTCGGCGGTGATGCGCCGGAACGTCGGCCCCGCCGTCGTGGGGTGCATCGTGTAACCGACGAGGACGGCGAGCGGCTCCCGTTCGGTGGTGTCGATCCGCAGGACGAACACCTGGGGATCGATCACCCCGGCGAGGTTGACCCCGGCGACGGTGCGTCCGTCCGGCGCGGTCTCGCGGCGGTTGACCGCGACGCGGCTCTCCCCGGTCCCCACGCCGACGCGCGCCGGGCGCAGACCCGCGAGCGCGATGCGGGCCGCCCCGGCGGAGAACTCGGGAAGCGACTCGTAGTAGCGTCGCAGCGCGTCGGTGCCGTCCAACCAGTCCCAGCGGCTCGGCGGCGGCCCGGTGTGATTGTGGGTCACCGACACCCGGACTTGCGCCGGGCGGATCCCGACCACCCCGGCAACCGCGGCGGCGATCGCCTCCGTTTCTTGCTGATTGATGACCACCAGGTCCAGATCGACGATCGCCGCACGCTCGGTCCCGTCGTCCAGGAGCAGCACGGTCGCCCACAGATCGGTCTCGATCCCCTCGGCGTACACATGGGTCTGCGCGCCCCACCCCGCGTGGGGCACCGTGAGCGGCGGCGTGATGGTCGCGCGACCGACGCCGGCACGGAACTGTCCCTTCGTCATCGAAGCGCCTCCTGGGCCACGGCGATGCTGTCGCCGAGAATGTCACACATTTGATCGATGTCGGCCGCCGTCACCACGAGCGGAGGCGCGAGCACGGCGAACTCGTCGCCGCAGCGGAGGAGCAGACCGCGCTCGCGGCAGGCGCGTTCGACGAGCTTCGCCGGGCGGGTGCCCCCGGGGAACCTCGCGGCGGTCTTCCGGTCGGCCACGAACTCCACCCCCTGCAGCAGGCCTGCGCCGCGTACGTCGCCGATCATGGGGTGGCGCTCCGCGAGGCCGAGGAGGCGCCGCCGGAGGTGGTCCCCCTGGCGTTTGGCATTCCCGACGACGTCCCGGTCGATCAGCTGCGTGACCGCCGCTACCCCCGCCGCGCACGCCACGGGGTTCCCGCCGAAGGTGTGCCCGTGGTGAAACTCCCGCCGTTCGCCTGCCTCGCCGTAGAACGCGTCCGCCACGCGGTCGCGGATCAGAATCGCCGAAAGCGGCGCGTACCCGCCGCTCATCCCCTTGCCGCAACACGTGATGTCCGGTGCCGCCTCGTAGTACTGGGACGCGAACATCGTGCCGAGCCGCCCGAACCCCGTGATGATCTCGTCGTAGATCAACACGACGTTGTGACGGGTGCACGCGTCGCGCAGCCGCGGCAGGTAGTCGGGCGGCGGCACGATGAACCCCGCGGACGAGAGCGAGATCGGTTCCACGATCACCGCCGCGACCGTCTCCGGATCCTCGGCCTCGATCGTCCGCTCGATCAACGACACGCAGGTGCGTCCGCACCCGGGGTAGGTTTGATCGAACGGACACCGATAGCAGTACGGCGGGTGGACGTGGAGGAAGCCCACCCCGAGCGGCTCGTATGGAGACTTCCGATCCCGCCCGCCCCCGGCGGACAGGGCCCCCATCGTGGCGCCGTGATAGCCGCCGTAGCGCCCGATGATCTTGTACTTCCGCGGGTGCCCGGTCTGCTGGTGAAACTGCCGCGCGAGCTTCATCGCGGCCTCGGTGGCCTCGGACCCTCCGCTGAGCAGCTTGACCGCGCCCACGCCATCGGGCGCGATCCGAAGCAACAACTCGGTGAGTTTGAGCGCCGGCAGGCTCGTGCTGTGGAGCGGTGGCGCGAACGCCAACTGCTGCGCCTGCGCCGTCATCGCCTCGATCACCGGCAGGTTGCCGTGCCCCAGGCTCATCACGAACACGCCCGACAACCCGTCGATGTAGGTGCGACCGGCGGTGTCGGTCAGCCGAACGCCCTCGCCGCCGACGAACACCAGCGGGTCTTTCGCGAACTCCCGCATCTGCATGAAATCCAAGAACAGATGGGGAACGGTTTCCCGAATTTCCACGGTCAGCCTCCCTCGTCCCGCGGAGCCCGCCGCCTCCCCGGCGGCCGGGTCGGTCCCGGGCCGCGGCCGGTGTGCCGTCCTACCGGTCGACGCGGTAGCGCTCCACGATCTCTTCGTTCAGTTCGACCCCGAGCCCGGGCCGCTGGGGGATCCGCGCGATCCCGTTCGTCACCTCGACGTCGCTCCGCACAAGATCCCGGCGCAGCGGAGACTCGGCGACCGTGTACTCGACGAACGGCACGTCTGGCAACGTCGCGGCGAAGTGCATCGACGCGGCGACCAGGATCCCCGACTTCCACGCGTGCGGCACCAGCAGCGCGTGGTGCGCCGCGGCGAGATCGGCGATCCGGCGTCCCTGGGTGAATCCGCCGGCGCGGGCCAGGTCGGGCTGGATCACATCGACGTGGCCGATCTCGAGCAGGGCTCGGAACGCGCCCGCGAGCGTCTCCTGCTCCCCGGTCGCGATCCGGGTACCCCGGGACGCCGCGGTGAGACGCGCCCACCCCGACACATCATCGCTGGCCAGCGCCTCCTCCAACCAAAACGGCGAGTATTCTTGAAACGCGTCGAGACGCCGGATCGCCTCCCGCAGCGTCCACGGCGCGCCCGCGTCGACGAGGAGCGCGGCGTCACCGATCGCCGCACGGGCCTCGCGCACCAGCATCACGTCGGTCGCGAAGTCGGGGCCGATCGGCCCCCACCCGAATTTCACCGCCCGGTAGCCCTGCGCGACGTACCGCTGCGCGGTGTCGCGCATGAGGCCGAGATCCTTCTCGAACAGCATGCTCGCGTAGACGGGGATCGTGTCGCGGCGCGCCCCGCCGAGGAGCGTGTGCACCGGCAGGCCGAGCACCTTGCCCTTGATGTCCCACAGCGCCAGGTCGACCGCGGCGATCGCCTCGACCGCGACGCCGCCACGCCCCATCCAGAGCGTGCCCTCGTACATCTTGTCCCACAGCCGTTCGGTGTGAAGCGGGTCCTCGCCGACGAGCATCCCGGCCACTCCGCGCGATCGCATCCACGACTCGGGCGCATCCACCAGCGCCTTGACGACGTGGGGCGACGCATCTGCCTCCCCGACCCCGGTGATCCCCGCATCGGTGTGGACACGCACGATCACGTCATCCTGGATGCCGTCCGCGCGCGTCCAGTCCAGCTCCGGGATCCGGAGCGGTATCGCCTCGACCTTCGTGATCTTCATGCTGCCTCCCGCACCCGCGCCTCGAGTCCTCTCCCCTTCGGTCGGGCTCGCGGGCGGGGACGGCGGCGCCGTCCCCGCCTGCGGCCTCACTTGGAGCCGGTCACCGGCCAGTACCACATGTTCCGGAGGCTGAGGCCGCCCTCTTCGAGCACCTTCGGGATGCCGTCGCGCCGGGCGCGCAGTTCGTCGATCGCGCGCGAGATCGCGAAGTTGAGGTCCACGTCGTCCTTGCGGATGCCGTAGCGGGCGTACCCGTACTCCTCGAGCGAGGGGGAGTAGCCGGTCGCAAACTCGATCGGCACGCCGGGGTGATTCTTGATGAACAGACCGACCTTGATGTCGTCTTCCATCGTCACGTCGATGCGCCCGGCGATCAGATCCGCGAACTCGGCCTCGTTGGTCGTGTACAGCTTGAGCTCCTTGATGTCCGTGCGCTTCTCGAGGAAGGTGTGGTTGAAGCTGCCGCGCACGACCCCGACGACCTTGCCGGCGAGGTCGGCCGCGGTGTGAATGTTCTTCGGGTTCCCCTTGTGGACCGCGAGCGCGGAGCCGTACCAATACGCGGGGCTCGTGAAGTCGATCACGGCGAGCCGCTTCGCGTTTTCGTGGATGTTGTCCGCGGCGACGTCCCACCGCTTCGCGACGAGCCCGGGGATCATCGCGTCGAACTGGACGATCTGCCACGACACCTTCTGGATCCCAAGCGTCTGCGTGATCAACTTGAAGATCCGGACGTCCAAGCCGTCGAACTGTTTCGTCTTCTCGTCCTGGTACGTAAACGGGTAGTCGTTGGCGATGCCGATCGTGATCCCTTCGCGCAGCACGCGCTTGAAGGAGCCGTCGCCGCCCGTGAACGAGTTGATCCCCAGGATGTTCCCGACCGCGAGCACCGGAAGCGACGTGCCAACGAGAAAGAGCCCCGCCACCACAAGACACACGATCCCCCGCAGCTTGCCCATGCGTCCGTCCCCCCTCTCGTCGTCTGGCCCGCCCGCTGAACGGCGCCACGTCCAGCGGCCTCCACCGGCCGTCTTCGACACGCTGCCCGACCCCGTCAGCGGCGCGTCACCCCCCTTTCGCCCGCGCGGTCGCCCGATCGTCGCTCGCCGCTCTCGTCAGCGCACCAGGGTTCACGTCGCCAGCGGCCCGGACGGCACCGTCGTCGCGTCCCCGAGCTCCGCGTTCCGCTCGAGAATCGACTGGAGAAACTGCTTCGTCCGGTCGTTCCTCGGGGCGGAGAACATCTGCTGGGGGGAGCCCTCCTCGACCACGATGCCGTCGGCCATGAAGATGACACGGTCGGCGACGTCCCGTGCAAACCCCATCTCGTGGGTCACGATCACCATCGTCATGCCCTCGGCCGCCAGTTGGCGCATGACGCGCAGCACTTCGCCGATCAGCTCGGGATCCAGGGCCGAGGTCACCTCATCGAACAGCATGGCCTTGGGCTGCATCGCCAGCGCCCGCGCGATCGCAACCCGCTGCTGTTGGCCGCCGCTGAGCTCGTGAGGGTACGCGTGAACTTTGTCCGACAGCCCGACCTTCGTCAGGAGCGCGAGCGCCCGCTGCCGGACTTCTTCGCGCGGCTCCCGTCGCACGTGCACGGGCGCGATCATGATGTTCTCCAGCGCCGTCAGGTGCGGGAACAAGTTGAAGGACTGGAAGACCATGCCGACCTGCGACCGCAGCGCCTCGACCCGGTGGTCGGGGTCGACGACCATCTTGCCCTCGTGGGTGAACCGGTACACCGGCGTGTCGTCGATGTAGATCGTCCCGTTGTCGATCCCCTCGAGATGGTTGATGCACCGCAACAAGGTTGACTTGCCCGCGCCGGACGGCCCGATGATGCAGACGACCTCGCCCTTCTGGACCTCCAGCGTGACGTCGTGCAGGACGTGCAGGTGGCCGAACGACTTGTTGACGCGCTCCAGCCGGATCATCACACGGCCCCCTGCGGCGCGCCCCGCGTGGAATCGCCCAGCGGGCCGATCCGCCGCGTCCGGTAGCCGATCTTCATCCGGCGTTCCAGATACTGCACCGCAAGCGACCCCGGGTAGGACAGCGCGAGGTAGATCGCGCCGATGATCGTGAAGATCGTGAAGTACTGAAAGTTCGTGGCCGCGATGATCTGCCCGGTGAACAGCAGCTCCTTCACGGTGATGATCGAGGCCAGCGCCGTGTCCTTGAACAACGAGATGAAGTAGTTGCCGAGCGGCGGCACCACGATGCGGATCGCCTGCGGGAGAATCACGAGCCGCATTGTGAGGGTGCGCGACATCCCGAGGGCCTGTGCCGCCTCCAACTGGCCCTTCGCGACCGCCTGGATGCCGGCGCGGTACACCTCCGACAGATACGCGGCGTAGTTGATCGTCAACCCGATCATCCCGGCCTCAAACGGCGGGAGCCGGACCCCGAACGCCGGCAGCACGAAGTAGATGTAGAACAGTTGGAGCAGCGCGGGGGTGCCGCGGATCACCTCCACGTAGACCGTCGCCACCACCCGCACCGGCCGGACGCGCGTCATCCGCGCAAGCGCCACGATCAGCCCGAACACCAGGCTGAGGGCCATCACGCTGAGGGTCAGCTCGACGCTGATCAACGCTCCCCGCAACAAATCCGGCAGGTACTCGATCGCGCCGCGGAAGTCAAACAGCGCGAAGATTCCGCTCATGCGGCCCTCCCGTCTCGCCCGCCCGCGTCGGCGTGGCGCTCATGAGACTTCCCGACCCCGCGACGACCGCCCCACGCTCGCGCACGGGCCCGCAACTCCCGCGGCCTACCAATCGGCGACCGAGCCGTCGTCGTAGACGTACCGCATCAGCAGCTCCTGCGCCATCGGGTGCCTCGCGGCCTCACGCTCGTTGACGTTGACGCCAAGCCCGGGCCGGGTCGGCGGCAGCGCGTAGCCCGCCTCCCGCGGCAGAGGTTCGTCCACCACGTCGTCCCGCCACGGCGCGTCGGCGTGCATCTGCTCCTGGATCAAGAAGTTGGGCGTCGAGAGGGCAAAGTGCAGCGCCGCGGCCTGGGCGATCGGCCCGGCCGGGTTGTGCGGCGCCATCGAGACGTAGTAGGTCTCGGCCATCGCGGCGATCTTCTTGAGTTCGGAGAGCCCCCCGCAGTGCCCCACGTCCGCCTGCGCGACCGCGCACGCACGCTGTTCGAGGAGCGGACGGAACTGGTACCGGGTCACGAGGCGCTCCCCGGTCGCGACCGGACACGGCTGCTGCCGCGCGACCTCCGCCATCGCCTCGACGTTCTCCGGCAGACACGGCTCTTCGATGAACAGCGGCGAGTACGGAGCGACCGCGCGCCCGTACTGGATGCCCATCGCCGGGGTCGTGCGCCCGTGAAAGTCCAGCATGAGGTCGACCTCGTCGCCGACGGCGTCTCGGAGCGCCGCCATGAGCCGGTCCACGAGCCGCACCGGGCCGGGCCCCTCGAGCGCCCCGGTTCTGGGGACGAACACCGCCTTGACCGCGGTGAACCCTTTGGCCACGGACGCCCGCGCATGGTCGGCGACGCGTTCCGGGGTGAACGACTCGTACACGGCGTCGGGATCGCCGCCGCCGAGGTGATCGTAGAGGCGGACCCGGTTCCGCACGGCGCCCCCGAGCAACTGGTACACCGGCACGTTCCTGACCTTGCCGGCGATGTCCCACAGCGCTTGGTCGATCCCGCTGATCGCGCTCATCGCCACGATCCCGCCGCGGAAGAACGGCTGCCGGCTCATCACCTGCCACAGGTGCTCGACCCGGAGCGGATCCTCCCCCACGACGAACGGGACGAGGTCCTCCACGCACCCTGCGACGGCGCGGGTCTTCCACTCGGTGGTGCACTCGCCCCACCCGACGACGCCCGCATCGGTCTCGACCTTGACGAAGATCCAGTTCCGCATCCGGGCGCCCACGATCAGCGGCCGTACCGCCGTGATCTTCATGCCGCGCCCCCGTTCACCCGGCCATCACCGCCATGACGCGCTCCAGCACGCGCCGCCGGAAGTCCGTCAGCGGCGAGATCGGGAGACGCATCTCGTCGGACGCGATCACGCCGCGGTGCCGGAGCGCCCACTTGACGACGGCGGGGTACTCGTCGGCGCCGATCGCGAGCTCGTTGATGAACGGGAGCAGCGATGCGAACAGCCGCGTCGAGGCTGCAAGGTCTCCCTCGCGCGTCCGGTCGAACCAGGCCCGGGACTCCTGGGGAAACACCTGCAGGACGGCCGTGACCGCGCCCTCGCACCCGCGGAGCACCTGATGCTGCATGACCCCATCGTCCCCGGCCAGGAGGATCATGCCGCCGGCGGCCTTCGCGGCGTCGATCTTGGCCACGGTCGTGTCGGTCACCTTGACGTGGCGGATGTTGTTGCGCACCTCGCGGAGGCGCGCGTAGTCAGCGACCGTGAGAACGGTCTTCGTGGTGTAGGGGTTGTCGTAGACGATGATCTCGCGGTCGGTGAAGCCCGACACCTCCCGGTAGAACGCCGTGATCGTCTCGGAGGTGTGCTTGAAGTAGAACGGGAGCGGTACCAGATACGCCACGGCGCCCTCGGCGTCTCCGGCGCGCACGATCTCCCGGATGTTCTCGAGGTTCGTCTCGGCGACTCCGACGATGAGGCGGAGCCGGCCGCGCATCGCCTGGCTGAAGAACCGCACCGTCTGCACGCGCTCCGCCAGCGTCATGCTCGGGCCTTCCCCGGTGCTGCCCGCGACCACGAGGCCATCCAGGTACGGCGCGCACGACTCGACGAGCCGGGCGATGCTGTCCCCGTCCACCGCTCCGTTCCGGAACGGGGTGATCACCGGAGGGAGCAAGCCGCGAAGATCCATCACCTCACCTCGATTCGCGCGGTCGCGTGCGCGCCGCCGCGTTGCACGCCGCTCGGCTCGCCGTCCGCCGCCGGGGACCACCCAAGATGCTCTGAGATCCCTCGCGCGGCCGCGACGAGCGCCCGCAGCAGCGCGGGACGCCCTGCGTCGTCGAAGTCCGCAGCCGGCCCGGAGATGCTCAACGCGGCGACGACCTCGTGATTGGCGGCGCGCACCGGGACCGCCAGGCACCGCAACCCGGCGATCGTCTCTTCTCGGTCCTCGGCGTAACCCAGACGGCGAATCCCGGCCAGGTCCACGTCCAGCGCGGCGCGGTCGGTGATTGTCGCCGACGTGCGCGCCGGCAGTCCGACGGTCCGGACGAGACCGTCGAGGGCCGCGTCGTCAAACTGTGCGAGCAGGATCTTGCCGAGTCCCGTGCAGTGCAGGTAGTCGCGGGTGCCGACGCGCGTGTGGTAGCGGAGCGGTCGTTCCGGCTCGACGATCGCCAGGTGCACGACCTCGGACCGATCCAGCACGCCGAGGTTAGTGGTCAGGTTGGTTTCTTCGGACAGCCGGCGGAGGAACGGCAGCGCCGCCTGCTCGAGCGGGAGCGTCGCTAGGTATACGCTGCCGACCTGGAACGCCCGGAGTCCAAGCGAGTACGCCCCGGTCTCGGCGTCCCAGGCGAGAAACCCCTCGTCGCGCAGGCACTCCAGCAACCGCAGCGCGGTGGGCTTCGGGATCTCGAGGCGGGAGCTGATCTCGGCGAGTGCCATCTTCGGATGCGACGGGTTGAACAACTTCAGGATGGCAAGGCCGCGATGGAGGGCGCGCACCTGATAGCTGGCGGCCGGGAGGCGTCTCGGCCGTGCCATCAGCTGCGGATCCGAATCACGAAATAGTTTTCCACGATTGGAAGATGATCGTTCGTGCGCCCGGCCCGAAAATCCTCTCGCCGAATCCGGCCGCAGCCGCACTCGGGCGGCGGCAGGTCCCGGCGGTGCCCGCAATCAGTTGTTCGTTCGGCCGATCGCCTGCAACGCAATGGGCAGCATGATCAGTTCCGGGACCAGCACGTGCGGGGGCAAGGTCGCGAGGTAGAGGCAGGCCGACGCGACATCCTCTGGCCGGAGGGCCCGCTCCAGGACGTCACGCGGGACCGGCACCGGCCGATGCTCGAGCATCGGCGTATCGATGAGACCAGGAAGGATCGTGGAAAATCGAATTCCGTCGCGTCCCCGTTCGTATCCGACCGCCTGCGCCAGCGCGACCATGCCGGCCTTCGCCGCCTGGTAGGCGGCCCCGGACGGGTCGGGCCACCGCGCGGAGACGCTCGCGATGAAGATCACGGTCGCCCCGGAGGCGAGCCGGGGCAGCGCCGCGTGCAGCACGTAGAAAGCGCCGTTCAGATTGACGCCGATCAACCGGTCCCACGCCTCGGGCGTGAGCGCGTCGAGCGCGCGCGCGGGGATGTTGAGGCCCGCCGCGAGCACCACCAGATCCAGCGGGTGAACCGCGGTCGCGGTCCCGACCGCCGCTGCGACGTCGGCCGGGCGGGATACGTCCACGGCATGGGCCACGATCCGTCCACCGGCGAGGAGCGCGGCGTCATAGCCGGCCAGCATCTCCCGCTTGCGTCGCGCGATGCCGTGCACCGTGGCTCCTTCGCGGACGAACAGACGGGCGGTCGCGAGGCCCACCCCGCTGCTCGCGCCTGTCACCAGCGCGACCTTGCCCTCGAGCCTCGGTGGCACCTCGTGCGCGTCCGGCATGCGGTTCCCTCCATCGACACCCCGCCTGGTCGGACGGCCTGCGCCGTGCGATGCCTGGGGTTCGACCGGCGCAGGACGCGAGACAAGCACGGTGGTGCACTCCGATTCCGCGTCCGGACGCCCTACTCCTATCTCCGGCGCCCGACGCGCGGCGGGAGCCCTCGTGACTTGGCCCCGGACGCTGGTGGACGTGGCGGACACGCTTCGGGCCCGCGGAATCGAAGAGCGCCTCTCGCCCGAGGATCCGTTCCTGGGGGCGTGCGCCCGCGCCGACCGCACGACCGCCGCGGGCGTGTTGGCGGGCCACCCCCGGCTTCTGGACACCCTCTCCGCCGACGCGCTTCGCCGGTTGCCGGATCTCGCCCAACAGGGGCGCAGCGAAGCCGTAAGAACGATGGTGGAGTTCGGTTGGCCGATCGACGTGCGGGGCGGCGATTGGAGCGCCAGCGCACTCAACCACGCGGTGCTTCGCGACGACGCCGAGCTGACGGCCTTCCTGCTGGAGCACGGGGCGAATTGGCGCGAGGAGCACGGCCATCAGGACCACGTGATGGGGACGCTGAGCTACGCATCCAGGAGCGAACCGGTCGACGGCGGCGATTGGCTCGGGTGCGCCCGGGCGCTGATCGAGCACGGCATGCCCGTGCCTCCCACGCCCTACCGGTTCTCTGACGAGCTGGCAGACTATTTCGGGGCACGCGGCAACTGACCAACGACGCCGCGAGGTGAGCCCACACGTCCATGAGGCGCCGCGTCACGGCCTCCACCGTGCCTCGGACGTCCCGCGCGTCCCGCGGTTACCCGTTCTGCCACTCGATTCCGAACCCGCCGCGGGGAGGCTTCCAGTCGATGTTCCGGTACGGACACCCGAGGACGCACGTCGTGCACTCGACGCAGTTCTCGTAGGACACGGCGATCTTCTGGCCGTCCCACGCGTACACGTTGGCAGGACAGAACGTCGTGCACGGGCGGTGCCACTCGCCGTCGCAGCGTTCCAGGCACACGTCCGCACGGGTGATTTTGATGTGGGTCTGTTTGTCGTGCTTCCACCGGAGCGTGTACAGCTTCTCCTCGATCTTCATCGCATCGCCCTCCATCCCTCGGCCGCGTCCTTCAGCATCCGCCACCAAGGGCGGCGCGTGAGCAGGCGCCGGAGGATCTTGCGCTGCTTGTCGCGCTTGGACTGGCCATCCACCGTGAGCATTTCGTGGACCGCCTCGCTCAGCATCGCCGGGTAGGTCTCCAGCAGCTCCGGGCGATGTTCCACCAGTTCGGGCAGACGCTCATACTTGCGGAGGTCTTGGAGTACGAACGACGCCTCCAGCAGCTCGCGGTAGGTCGCGAGTGTCCGCGCCGACCAGTCGCCCGCCCGCTTGGCCTGGATCGCGGTCTCTCCCGCCATCCGCCCCGCCGCCATGGCGAGGTTGCTGCCCTCCCGGTGCAGGTTGTTGACCATCATCGCGGCGTCGCCGACGACGAGGACGCCGTCGCCGTAGAGGCGCGGCATCGCTCGCACCCCGCCCTCCGGAATCGCGTGCGCGAGGTACTCCCGCACCTCGCCCCCGCGCAGGAGTGGCGCGACCATCGGGTGTGTCTTGAACCCCTCCAGCAGGTCCCACGGCGTGATGCGCGTCTTCATGAAATGCGAGATCAGCGCCCCGATCCCGACGGACAGCGACTCCTTGTTGGTGTAAATGAACCCGTACCCGGCCATACCGCGCGTCACCGAGCCGTACACTTCGATCGTCGCCCCGCAGCCGGGCTCGAGATTGAACCGATCCTCGATCGTCTCGGGCGGCAGTGCGACGATCTCCTTGACCACGAGCGCCATCTCGTGCGGCTCCAGCGGCCGCGACAGCCCTGCCTTCTGCACGAGAAACGAGTTCGCGCCATCGGCGATCACCACGAGCGACGCACGCAGATCGCCGTCCTGGCGGCCCGTCCGCACGCCGACGACGCGCCCCTGCTCAAGGATGACGTCCTCGACGGTCGTGCCCGGGACGATCAGCGCGCCGGCGGCCTCCGCCTGCGATGCGAACCACGCGTCGAACGGCACGCGGAGCACCGTGAACGCGTTCGGGGGATCCGACGGCGCCGCGTGCGGCACGTGCTTGTGCCCCAGCGTGACCGAGGCGTCCGGGGTCGTCAGCCAGATCCGCTCGTCGGCGACGACCCGTTCGACGGGGGCGTGCTGCCACGTCTCCGGCGCCACGTCGGCGAGCATACGCCCGTACATGACGCCGCCCATCACGTTCTTCTGACCGGGCCGCTCGGCGCGCTCGAACAGCACCACGCTGAGCCCGGCCCGGGCCATCGTCAGGGCGGCCGAGACGCCGCCGGGCCCCGCCCCGACCACGATCGCGTCGAACTGCTCGTTCGAGCCCACGCGTCCGGCCCTACCGCAGGGCCTGCACGGCCTGCTGCACGAACGTCGTGAGCGTGGACGGGAGGATCCCAAGCCAGAGCACGCCCACGGCCGCGAGCGCGAGGGCGACGCCGACCACCCCGCTCCGCCGCACCGCGACCGCGTCGGGGACCGACCCGCTGAACGCGGCCACCACGACGCGGAGGTAGTAGTACACGGACACCACGCTCGTTAACACCGCGATGATCGCCAACGCCGTGTGGTGACCTTCGAGTGCGGCGCGGAAGAGGTAGAGCTTCGCGATGAAACCGCCGGTGGGCGGCAGCCCCGCAAGCGACACCATGCACAGCGCGAGGATGCCGGCGGCCCACGGCGCGCGCGTCCACAGACCGGCGAGATCCTCGATCTCGTCCGCCTCCTCACCCCGGCGTTCCAGCAGCATGAGCACGCCAAACGCCCCCAGGTTCATGACGGTGTACACGACCAGGTAGTAGAGCACCCCCATCGTCCCCGCCGGTCCCGGCGACGCGATCCCGATCAGGAGGTACCCCGCGTGCGCGATGCCGGAGTAGGCGAGCAGGCGCTTCAGGTTCGTCTGCAGCAGCGCGGCGACGTTGCCCCAGATCATCGTCGCGATGGCTACGGCCACAAGGACCGCGCCCCACTCGTTCGCGAGGGAGGGCAGCGCCAGCGGGAAGACGCGCAGGAATCCTGCGAACGCACCGATCTTGGCCACAACCGACATGAACGCCGTGGCCGGCATCGGCGCACCCTCGTAGACGTCGGGCGCCCACGCGTGGAACGGCACGAGGGCCGCCTCGAACCCGAGCCCGATCGTAAGCAACGCGATCCCCACGCCGAGCAGCGGCGTGAACGGCGCCTGCGCCAGCCGCAGCAGATCGAGCGTCCCGGTCGCGCCGTACACCAGCGCGATCCCGTACACGAAGAAGGCGGTAGCGAATGCGCCGAGGAGCAGGTACTTCAGTCCCGCCTCCTGGGAGCGGCGGCTCCGCGTTGCGAATGCCGACAGCGTATACAGTGGAAAGCTCAGGATCTCAAGGCCGAGGAACAGCACCACGAGATTCCGGCTGGCGCCCATCAGGATCGCGCCCACCGCGCTGAACAACAGCAGCGCGTAATACTCGCCGGCCGGGAGCCGGAACCGTTCCATATAGACCGATGAGAGCAGCACCGCGAGCCCCGTAGCGATCAGGGCGGCCAGCGTCACCACCTGGGTGAGCGGATCGCGGATGTACATCCCGCCAAACGCGACCGAGGCCGCCGGCCGGGACGCGTTCAGCACGAGCGCGACGCACACGCCGAGCAGCGACACCCACACGGGTCCGCGGCCCCGCGGCGCCTCGAGCGCCGGTCCGGTCACCACGGCGTCGTAGAGCAGCACGACGAACGCCGTCACGGTCAGCGTCAGTTCCGGTGCGATGGCCGCGAGATCGGTCCAGGACATGCCTAGCGCCCCGTCCCCGCCGCGCCGCGCGCGCTCTGTCCCTGGGGAACCGGACGATACGCGGCGCCGCCTCGGGGCGACGCGGGCGGTGTCACGGCAGCGGTGTCTCGGCGGGGCGCGGCGACCGAGATGCGGCCGAGCACGGCGTTTACGGTCGCTGCACTCCGGTCGAGCAGCGGCTGCGGATACAGTCCCGTCCAGAAGATCACGAGGACGAGCGGCACGAACAGGGCGTACTCCCGCAGCCGCAGGTCGGGCATGCCGCGCAGTTCCTCGCGCACCGGCCCGTGAAACACGCGACCGACGAACCCGAGCAGGTACGCCACCGCGACCACGACGCCGAGCGACGCGACCACGGCCGCCGCGGGTCGCGCCTGGAACGTCCCGAGCAGGATCAGGAATTCGCCGATGAACCCGTTCGTCGCGGGCAGCGCAAGCGACGAGAGCACCACGATCAGGGTAACCGCGCTCAACGCCGGAACGAGCGCCGCGATCCCGCCGTACTCGTCCGTCCGAGCCCGTCCCGTCCGGTCGAGCAGTAACCCCGCTACGATGAACAGCGCGCCGGTGCTGACCCCGTGGTTGATCATCTGGATCAGGCTCCCCTGCACCGCCGTCGCGTCGAGCGCGAAGATCCCGAGCAGGATGAACCCCATGTGGCTCATGCTCCCGTACGCAAGCAGGCGGCGCATATCCCGCTGCGCCCACGCGATCGCGCCGCCGTACAAGATTCCCACGACCGCGAGGCCCGACAGGAGCGGCCCGAACGCGCGCGACGCCTCCGGAAACAGCGGCAGACAGAACCGCAGCAGCCCGTAGGCCCCGGCCTTCGCCATCAGCCCCGCCAGCAGCACGGTCACCACCGGCGGCGCCTCGGCGTAGGCGCTGGGGAGCCATGTGTGCAACGGCCACACCGGCATCTTGATCGCGAACGCCACCGCGAACGCCAGGAACAGAAGCGTCTCCGTGCTCCCGGCGAACCCGAGCGGGTGCGCGAGCAGCGACGGGAGATCGAACGTGGGTCCGCCCGGCAGATGCCCCGACTGCAGGTACACCGTGATGATCGCCAGCAGCATCAGCACACTGCCCGCCATCGTGTACAGGAAGAACTTGATCGCCGCCGGCCCGCGCCCGGGTCCCCCCCACAACGCGATCAAGAAGTACATTGGGATGAGCATCGCCTCCCAGAACACGTAGAACAACACCAGGTCCTGGGCGAGAAACGTCCCGAGCAGACCGGCTTCGAGCAGGAGCAGGGTCACCACGAACGGCTTCACACGGTCCCGCACCTGTTGGCCGGATGCGGCGAGCGCGATCGGGAACAGGAACGCGACGAGGGCCACGAGGCTCACCGAGAGACCGTCCACCCCGAGGTGATAGGTCATGCCCGCGACCGGCACCCACGCGGCCCGCTCCTCGAACTGCAGCGCCGGCGTCCCCGGCACGAACCGCAGCCAGATCGCCGCGGCGAGGAGAAACACCAGCAGCATCACGGTGAAGCCGACGGCCCGTAGACCCCGCTCCGCGCGCGCATCGATGGCGGCCACCGCGACCGCCCCGAGCAGCGGGAGCACGACGAGCACCGACAGCGGCCCCCACGTCATCGCGACACCCAGTAAGCGAGGAAGAGGATGACCCCGATCAGCACGAGCGCGGCGTATTGACGAAGATAGCCGGTCTGCACCCGGCGGAGCCATGCGCCGCCGCCGCCGACCCCGCGGGCGATCACCATGACGAGCCCGTCGACGCCCTCCCGATCGAACAGCTCGAACGCGCGGGCGAGCCCCCGAGCGGGCGCCGCGACCACCGCGTTGTAGAGGTCCTCGACGTAGAACTGGTGCGCGAGGACAGCGTGAACCGCCGGGGACTCACCCCGCAGCGTCCGCATGCGGTAGATCGCCCACGCCAGCCCGACGCCGGCGAGCGCCACCGCGATGCTCGCGGACACCAGCAGCACTTCGCTTCCCCCGCCGCCCGCCTCGGCGGGGTTCGGCGCCGACGCCACGAAGACGGGCGCGAGGAAGCGCTCGAGCACGCCGGGGCGGGTGAACGACAGGCCGAGTGCGCCGCCGAGCACCGTGAGCAGCGCGAGCGATTGGATCGGCACGCTCATGACCGGGGGTGCCTCGTGGGGCGCGTGCGCGCTAGCCGCGTCGCCGGCGGCGCTCGGGGCCGGCGCGCCGAGGAACGTCAGGACGAACGCGCGCACGATGTACACGGCCGTGAGCCCAGCCGCCGCGAGCCCGACCGCCCAGAGCACGATGTCGCCGTGACGGAACGCCGCGGAGAGAATCTGGTCTTTGCTGAAGAACCCTGTCAGCGGCGGGATTCCGGCAAGCGCCAGGGCCCCGATCCCGAACATCGCGGCGGTCTGCGGCAGGGGCTTCGCCAGGCCGCCCATCTGCCGCATGTCGGTCGTTCCGCCGAGCGCGTGCATCACGCTGCCGGCGGCGAGGAACAGCAGCGCCTTGAAGAACGCGTGCGACGTCAGGTGGAAGATCCCGGCGCCCCACGCACCGACACCGACCGCGAGAAACATGTACCCGAGCTGGCTGATCGTCGAATAGGCGAGGACGCGCTTCAGATCGGGCTCCACGAGGGCCGAGGCCGCGGCGAAGATCGCCGTGACGGCCCCGACGATCGCCACAACGTCCATCGCGAGCGGCGCCCGGAGGTACACCGCGTGCATCCGGACGATCATGAACACGCCCGCGGTGACCATCGTCGCGGCGTGGATCAACGCGCTGACCGGCGTCGGACCCTCCATCGCGTCGGGGAGCCAGATGTACAGCGGGAGCTGCGCCGACTTCCCGGTCGCCCCGAGGAACAGCAGCAGACACAACGCGACCGCGGCGGCGCCCCCGAGCGGCAGGCGCGTCGCGGCGTCGCGCGTCATCGCGCCGAACTCGACGGTGCCGAAGATGCCGAACGCGAGGAAGATGCCGAGCAAGAAGCCCACGTCGCCGAGGCGGGTGACGAGAAACGCCTTCACGCCGGCGGCGGCGGCGGCCGGCCGCGTGAACCAGAACGCGATCAACAGGTAGCTGCAGAGCCCCACGCCCTCCCACCCGATGAACATCACCACCAGGTTGTCGGCGAGAACAAGCGTGAGCATCGACGCCATGAACAGGTTCAGATAGGCGAAGTACCGCGCGAACCCGTCGTCGTCCCCCATGTACCCGACGGAGTAGATGTGGATCAGCGCGCCCACGCCGGTGACCACGAGCACCATGACGACCGACAGCGGGTCGACGAGTAGCCGCATCGGGACGGCGACCGGGCCCGCCGCGAACCACCGGTAGAGATCCACCTCGACGTGCCGCGCGTCGGGCGGGAGCGCCGACAGCGCGCGAAGGAGCGCCAACCCGACGGCGAACGCCGCGACGACCGTCCCGCACGCCACGGCGGCGACCGGCCGGCGGCCCCACCGCTGTCCCCACAGGCCGTTCACGACCCAGCCCAGCAGGGGAAGCAGCGGGATCCAGACGGCGTAGGTCATGCCCTAGCCCCGCAGCAAATCGACGTCGTCAACGTCCACCGTCTCCCTGGTGTGAAAAATGTTTACGATGATCGCGAGGCCGATCACCACCTCGGCCGCGGCGACGACGAGTACGAAGAACACGACGACCTGACCGTCCACCCCGCCGCGCAGTCGCGCGAACGTCACCAGCGTCAGGTTGACGGCGTTCAGCATCAGCTCGACCGACATGAACACGATCAACGCCGACCGGCGCGCGAGCACCCCGACGGTGCCGAGGGTGAACAGCACCGCGCTCAGGGCGAGGTAGAACGGCGCGGGCACCGTCACCGTCGGGTTCCCCCGGCCGTCCCCGCGACGCGGGCCGCCGTCGGCTCGGCGGCACCCCCGCTCGCGGCCGTGACCACGTGTGCGCGCTTCCCGAGCGCCACGGCCCCGATCATGCCGGCCACGAGGACGATCGACGCCGCCTCGAACGGGAGCGCGTAGGCGTGAAACAGCGCGCGACCGACCTGCTGCACGGTCCCGTACGCGGCGTCGACGGGCGCGACGGGACCCCGCGCCATCGTCGCGGCGGCCACGAGCGCCGACGCCATCACCGTCCCCAGCACGGCCGCGAACCCCATCGACGGCGCGGCGCGCGGACGCGGGGCCTCTCCGGCGGTGCGCAGCAGCATGATGATGAAGACGAACAGCACCACGATCGCCCCAGCGTAGATGATCACCTGCAGAACGGCAATGAACTGGGCGTCGAGCAGCAGGTAGTCGACCGCCAGGCTCATCAGCACCAGGAGCAGCGCCAACGCGCTGTGCACAGGCTGGCGTGCCGCGATGACGCCGACCCCGCCGGCGACGCCGAGCACCGCCGTGATCGTGAACAGCACCGCCTCCACCAGCACGCCCCCCATGGTGACGCGTCGTGCCTGCACCGTCCGGACCGACCCCTTCGCCGTCGTCGCGAGACGCCGGCGAGGGGGTTAGACCTCGCGGTGCGGATCCCGGCCGGATTCGCCGGGGTACGATTCCTGCAGACGATCCTTCGTGTAGATCAGCGACTCGCGGGTGTACCCGCTCAACTCGTACTCGTGCCCCAGCACGATCGCCCCCGTCGGGCACGCCTCCTCGCACATCCCGCAGAAGATGCAGCGGAGCATGTTGATCTGGAAGTCCTCCGCGTATCGATCGCCCTTCGAGTGGGGCGCGAGTGGGTCGTTCTCCGCCGCTTTGACGTAGATCGACTGGCTCGGGCACACGATCACGCACAACTCGCACCCGACGCACCGTTCCATCCCGTCCGCGAACAGCGTCAGATAGTGGCGCCCCTTGAACCGCGGCTGGACCGTCGTCTTCTGCTCCGGGTACCGGATCGTCACCGCGGGACGGAAGAAGTATCGGCCGATGATGGCCAGGCCCGACACCATCTTCCAGGCCTGCCCGAGACGCTGGCGCACGGTCTCCGCCATGCTACCTCCCTCCCCGCCAGACGATCAGCCCGGCCGTCAGAGCGAGGTTCAGGATGCCGAGCGGGATCAGCACCTTCCACCCCAGCCCCATCAGCTGATCATAGCGCAGCCGCGGCAGCGTGGCGCGCACCAGAATGAAGAAGCAGACGATCACGAACACCTTGATCAGAAACCACAGGATCGGCGGCAACCACGGTCCCTGCCAGCCGCCGAGGAACAACGTGGTGACGAGCGCGCTCATCGTAATGATGCCGATGTACTCGGCCAGGTAGAACATCGCGAACTTGAACCCGCCGTACTCCGTGTGAAACCCCGCGATCAGCTCCTGCTCCGACTCCGGCAGGTCGAACGGGGCGCGGTTGGTCTCCGCGAATGCGGCGATCATGAACAGGATGAACGCGAGCGGCTGCTGGACGATGAACCAGAGGTGGGATTGCGCGCGCACGATGTCCGTGAGGCTGAGCGAGTTCGCGACGAGCACGACCCCGAGCACGCCCAGGCCCAGCGTCAGTTCGTACGAAATCACCTGCGCGCTGCTGCGCAGCCCGCCGAGAATCGCGTACTTGTTGTCGGAGGCCCACCCGCCGAGGATGATCCCGTAGACGCCGACGCTGCTCGCCCCGAGCACGAGCAGGATCGCGACATTCACGTCGGCGACGTACAGCGCGATCTCCTGGCCGAACAGGTGGATCGGCGGTGCGACGGGGATGACGGCATACACGAACAGGGCCGCGACGGCGGAGATGAGCGGCGCGATCTGATAGACCAGCGGGTCGGCCCCGGCCGGGATGAAGTTCTCCTTGAAGATCAGCTTGATGCCGTCCGCGAGCGGTTGGAACAGCCCGAGCGGGCCCACGCGGTTCGGGCCGACGCGCAGTTGGAACTTCGCGAGCAGCCGGCGCTCCAGCAGTGTGACGTACGCGAACGCGGTCAGCACGCCCACGAGGAAGACGAGGCTCCGGACCGCGTCGATCAGCAGCGTCAGCGCCATCCGGCCGCTCCTGGCCGTCCGTTCACGCGCCGCCCCCGACCGGACGCAGGGTCACCGCGACCGGCCCGCGCTCGTCCTGCAACACCGACGCCGGCGCGCTCTCGTACCCGCGCGGCACGTACGCGTGCCCCGGGTGCAGCCCGGGAAGCGCACGGACCGCGAGGCGGAGCGCCGCGCGCGGCGAACGCACCTCGCACACCGTGCCCTCCGCGATGCCCAAGCGCGCTGCGTCGTCCGGGTGCAGGCCGACGAACGGCTCGCCAGCCTGGCCCCGAATGCCCGGGCAGCGCAGCGCCAACGTGCCGCGATCGAACAGCCGCGTCCCGACCACGAGCGCGAGCGCGCCGTTCCCCGCGGCCCCCGGCGCCGCGACGTCGTGCCCGCCGGCCTGCGCCCCGAGGGGCACCGGCCGCGGCGGTGCTAGGCGCGCGTCCTCAACCCATCCGGGGACAAGCCTGGCGATCTCCGCGGAGACCGCCTCCCACGAGGCGAACGTGAGCTCGCTTCCAAGCCGCTCGGCGATCGCGGAGAAAATCTGACCGTCCGACCGGGCGGTACCGGGAGCGCTCACTGCGGCGTCCTGGCGCTGCACCCGTCCCTCGATGTTGCCCACGGTACCGGCCGTCTCCGCGTACGACAGCACCGGGAGGACGACGTCCGCGGACGCGGCGCTCCGGGTCAGGAACACCTCGTGGACGACGAGCAGACCGAGGCCGCGGCGGGCCTCCTCCCATGCGCGCGCGTCCGGGTAGTCCGTCGCCGGGTCCGCGCCCACCACGTAGAGCAACTTGAGCGCGCCGCGTCGCGCAGCCTCGAGCATGCCGCGCGTGGTCAGCCCAGCGGCCGCGGGCACCGGCCGTCCCCATACGGCCTCCACCGCCGCACGGGCGTCCGCGTCGCCGATCGGACGGTATCCGGGCAGCATGTCCGGCACCAGGCCGAGCACCTGCGCCCCGCCACTGTTGGCGCCGCCACGGAGCAGCCCGATCTGAACCGCGGGGAACGTGTCGCGGAGCGCCTCGGCCGCCGCCAGCACCGCTGCGCCGTCGGGCCGCTCCACGGCCGTACGGCCGAGCAGGACCAGCGGCCGCGATGCCTTCGCGAGCGCCTCGGCCGCTTCTCGGAGACGACCGGCCGGTGCGCCCGACCTCGCGGCTACTTCCGCCGCGTCCCGCCGCCCCGCCAGCGCTCCGAGCAGGGCGGCTTCGGCGCCCCACCGGTGCGTCAGCGAGTGGGTCGCCCAGCGGGCGACCTCCAGCTCCCACGGGTTCAGAATCACGAGGCGCGCGCCGCGATCCACCGCCTTCTTGACGCGCAGCCACACGATCGGGTATTCCTCGGTGAGATCGCAGCCGACGAGCACGATCGCGTCCGCACGCTCGACGTCCGCGATCGACCCGGGCAGCCCCCAGGGGGCAGACGACACCGGCAACGGGTCGGCCGTGTCCGTGCGGAAATCGATCGTGTTGGTACCGACGAGACCCCGGAACAACCGGAGCAGCAGGTAGTTGTCCTCGTTCGTGGACCGCGCACCGCCGATCACGCCGACCGCGTCCGCAGGGGTCTCCCGCAATGCGCCGGCGATGCGGTCGAGCGCTTCCTCCCACGTCGCCTCGCGGAGCGCACCGTCGTCGCGCACGAGCGGCGCCGTCAGGCGCTCGGGGCTGTGGACGAACTCGTACCCGAAGAACCCCTTGTCGCACAGCCAGACGTCGTTGACCTCCGGATGCTCCCGGGACCGGGTCCGGTCGACGGTGTTGTCGCGCACGTTCAGGGTCGTGGCGCACCCGCACCCACAGTGCGGGCAGATGCTCTTGACCGCACGGTTGTCCCACGGCCGCGACCGGAACCGGTACGTGGCGCTCGTCAGCGCTCCGACCGGGCAGATCTCGATGGTGTTCCCGATGAACTTGCTCTGGACCGGCGCCATCTGGGGTGTTGCGATCTGGCTGTGGTACCCCCGCTCGAAACCCTGGAGCGCGTCGTCGCCGGCGACGATCTCGCCGAAGCGGACGCAGCGCCAGCAGAGGATGCACCGCTCGCGATCGAGCACCAGGGTCGGCCCCATCCGAAGATGTTTGCGGTACGTCCGCTTGACCTCGACGAACCGGCTCTGCCCCGACCCGAACTTGAGCGTGTTGTCTTGCAGCGGGCACTCCCCGCCCTTGTCGCAGATCGGACAGTCGAGCGGGTGGTTGATCAGCAGCAGCTCCAGAATCGACCGTTGTCCGGCCCGCGCCTTCTCGGAGACGGTGTGGACGACCATCCCGTCGCCCGCCTCCTGCGTGCACGAGGTGGCGAGCTTCGGCATCTTCTCAACCTCGACGAGGCAGACCCGGCACGCGCCCAGCGGCGCCATCCGGTCATGGTAACAGAACGTCGGGATCTCGATGCCGGCCTGCTTGGCCGCCGTGTAGATGGTGGTCCCCTTCGGCACGACGACCTCGCGCCCATCGATCGTCAGGCGAACCGTCGTCACCGGAGGTGCGCTGCTCATCGGGAAGGCTCCTTTCCGTCCGTCACGCGGACCCGCCGGCCGCGACCGGTGCGGGCGCGACGTCGCAGGTCCCGGTCCTAATGTGCTGGACGTACTCGTCGCGGAAGTACCGGAGCGACGCACGAAGAGCCGGCGGCACGCTCTCGCCGAGCGCGCACAGACAGATGCCCGTCATCTGCTGGGCGACGTTGTCCATCAGCTCCAGGTCTTCCATGCGGCCGTGCCCCTCAAGGATGCGGTCCAGGATCTGACTCAGCCAGATCGTCCCCTCCCGGCATGGCGTACACTTGCCGCATGATTCGTCCCGGTAGAATTCGATCGTCCGCCGGATCACCGCGGGGATGCACGTGGTGTCGTCCATCACGATGATCGCGCTCGAGCCGAGCATCGACCCCAACTTGGCCAGCGAGTCGAAGTCCGCCGGCGTGTCGAGGTGTTCCGCGGTCAGGATCGCGGCCGACGACCCGCCGGGGAACACCGCCTTAAAGGTCCGCCCAGGACGCATCCCGCCAGCGTGTTCGAAGATGATCTCCCGAAGCGGCGTCCCGATCGGCAGCTCCTTCACCCCGGGCCGCGTCACGTGCCCCGACACCGAGTACAGGATCGGCGGGCCGTAGGCCTTGTACCCGTCCACCCCGAGCCGCACGATGTGCGGGATGTGGGCCATCGTCTCCGCGTTGTTGAGCACGGTCGGCCGGTCGTACAGCCCGCGCACGGCCGGGTAGTACGGCGGCTTGACCCGCGGCTCGCCCCGGCGTCCCTCGAGGCTCTCGAGCAACGCGGTCTCCTCCCCGCACTCGTAGGACCCGGCGCCCCGGTGGATCACAACGTCCAGATCGAACCCGGTCCCGAGGATGTTCTTGCCGAAGAAGCCGCGGCCGTACGCCTCGGCGAGCGCCCGGCTCAGCCGGGCGTGCCCGAGGAACATCTCGCCGCGGACGTAGATGAACGCCTTGTGCACCCCGTTGGCGTACGAGGAGATCAACACGCCCTCGAGGATCTGGTGGGGATCGCCTTCGATCAGCGTGCGGTCTTTGAACGTGCCGGGCTCGCCCTCGTCGGCGTTCACCACGAGGTAGCGCACCTCGCCCTCACGCTTGGGTGTGAGCCTCCACTTGCGGCCGGTTGGGAAGCCGGCACCGCCGCGGCCGCGCAGCCCGGAGCCCTCGACCAGCGCCACGATGTCGTCGGGCGTCAGCTCCTTGAGCGCCCGCGTCGCACCCGCGTACCCGCCCGTCGCCAAGTACGCCTCGACGGCCTCGCGGCCTGGCTGTCCAACGTACCTCATGAGCAGCGGTGCCGGCATCTCAGCGCAGCCTCTCGAGCAGCTCGTCGATCGCGGCCGCGGTCACACGGGGGTGCCGGGTCGTGTCGGCCAGCAGCACCGGCGCCTCCTCGCACGCCCCGAGGCACTCCACGCCCTCGACAAGCACCCGCCCGTCCGCCGTCGTCTCCCCGGGCGTCACGCCCAGCCGCTGACACAGGTGATGCAGTACCTCCTCGGCGCCGTTTAGGTAACACGACAGATTCGTGCAGACGCGCACCTTGTGCCGGCCCACCGGCTTGGTGAAGAACATCGTGTAGTAGCTGGCGACAGAGGTCACCTCGGTCGTCGTCAGACCGAGGGCGTCGGCGACGTCCTCCATCGCCTCCGGGGTGAGGTAGCCGACCTGGTCCTGCGCCGCGTGGAGCGCGGGCAGCAGCGCCGATTGGGCGCGCGGATACAGCCCGCGCAGCCGCGCGATCTCCGCAAGCGTCTCGCCCGAGAGCACGCGCACAGTCACCGGTCGATGTCTCCCAGCACGATGTCGATACTGGCGATCGCGACGACGACGTCCGCGAGCGGCCGTCCTACGACCATGGCCGGCAGTGTCTGCAGATTGTAGAACGACGGCGCGCGCACGTGCACGCGCACGGGCTTGTTGCTCCCGTCGCTGACGACGAAGTAGCCCTTCTCGCCGCGGGGCGACTCCGTGGCCACGTAGCTCTCGCCAGCCGGGGGGTGCATCCCTTCGCTGACGAGCTTGAACTGGTGGATCACCGCCTCCATGCTCCGCGCGAGCTCTGCGCGCGGGGGCAGCGCGACCTTGCGGTCGTTCACGATCACCGGCCCGTCCGGCAGACGGTCCAGCGCCTGCAGCGCGATGCGCCGGGCCTGGCGCATCTCCTCCATCCGTACCAGGTAGCGGGCGAACGCGTCACACCCGGTCTGCACCGGCACGTCGAACTCGAACTCGTCGTACCCGCCGTACGGCAGGACCTTGCGGATGTCGTGCGCCACGCCGGAGCCGCGGAGCACCGGCCCGGTCCCCCCAAGCGCGATCGCGTCCTCGCGCGAGAGAAGCGCCACCCCCTCGAGGCGCCCGCGCCAGATCAGGTTGTCCGTGAGCAGACGGTCGTACTCGTCCAGCCGGGCGGCGATCCCGTCGACCCATTTCCGCGCCGCAGCCTCAAACCCGTCGGGGATGTCCTCGGCGACGCCACCGACCCGGAAGTACCCTGGCATCATGCGCTGTCCCGAGATCATCTCCGACAGATCAAGGAAATGCTCGCGATCTTGAATGCAGTAGAGGAAGACGCTGCTGAGGTTGAGATCCATCCCGCCCGCGCCGAGGTAGATCAGGTGGCTCGCGATCCGGTTCATCTCGCACATCAAGATCCGGATGTACCGCGCCCGAGGCGGCGGCTCGATCCCGAACAGGCGCTCCACCGACTGGTACAGCGCCATCTCCTCGTTGTAGTTGGCCAGGTACTCGATCCGATCCACCAGGGTGACGTTCTGGTGGTAGGTACGGGTCTCCATCTCCTTCTCGATCCCGGTGTGGAGATATCCCATCACGGGCGTGCACTTGCGGACGATCTCGCCTTCGAGCTCGAGCACCAGCCGCAGCACGCCGTGCGTGCTGGGGTGCTGCGGGCCCATGTTGATCGTCAGCGTCTCGGTCGTCGTCAACTCGTCACCCGGGCACGGGCGGCGTCTCGCCGCCGGACCCCGACGGACTTCCGGGCGGGAAGTAGGGAATGATCTCGCTCGGCACCTTCGGCGTGTGACCCTTGAACTGCACCGGCTCCTCGAACAGCGCGTAATCCCGCCGGAGCGGGTGCCCCTCCCAGTCGTCCGGCATCAGGATCCGGCGCAGATCGGGGTGGCCGTCGAACACGACCCCGTACATGTCGTAGACCTCGCGCTCGGGAAACCCGGCGCCGGGGTAGATCGCGGCCGCACTCGGCAGGCGTGGCGGGTCGCCGGCGGCGCGCGCCTTCACGGTGAGGCGATCGGCGCCGCCCGCGCGGCCGAGCAGGTACAGGACCTCGAACCGAGGCTCCGTCGGCAGGCGGTCCCACGCGGTGACGTCCACGCAGGTGTCGAGCCCCAGGCGGTCGCGCGCGACGCGCAGCACCTCCAGCAGCAACTCGGCAGGCACCAGCACGACCGCGCGCCCCCGCTCCTCGTGGGCGGTCACCCGGTCCCACGGCACGTGGTTGCGCAACCGGTCGAGAATCGACGTCTCACCCACGGAGATCGCCGGCCTAGGTTACGCGCGCCGCGGCGCCGCTCTGCTGAATCTTCCGTTGGAGAAGCTGCAGGCCGTGGAGCAGCGCCTCGGGCCGGGGTGGGCAACCGGCGACGTAGACGTCCACCGGCACGATCTTGTCCACGCCTTGTACCACCGCGTAGTTATTGTACAAGCCGCCCGAGCTCGCACAGTCGCCCATCGAGATGACCCACTTGGGCTCCAGCATTTGGTCGTAGATGTGGCGGAGCACCGGCGCCATCTTCTGGCTGACCCGGCCGGCAACGATCATAAGGTCGGACTGCCTCGGGGACGCCCGAAAGAGCTCAGAGCCAAACCGGGAGATGTCGAACCGCGGAGCGGCCGCGCACATCATCTCGATCGCGCAGCACGCCAGCCCGAACTGGGCCGGCCACACCGAGTTGCCGCGCGCCCACGCGATCAGCTTGTTCACGGTGGTCGTGAGCACGTTGCGCTCGACGTCCCGTTCGGAGGCGATCATTCCCATTGCAGCGCCCCCCGCCTGACGACGTACAGGTACCCAACGACGAGGATTGCAAGGAACGCGAACATCTCACCCAGGCCGAGACGCCCGAGTTCCCGGACCAGAACGGCCCAGGGGTACACGAACACGACCTCGACGTCGAACAGGATGAACAGCATCGCAACGACGTAGTAGCGGCTCGGGACCCGTTCGTGCGCGCTCCCCACCGGCCAGACGCCGGACTCGTAGGGGAGCGATTTCTCCAGGCTCGGCCGCCGCGGCCCCAGGAGCAAGTGCAGCCCGAGCACCGTGGCGGCGAGCAAGACGGCGAGCACCAAATGGACGAGTACGGGGACGTATCCCGACATGTCACCCTCTCGAACGGTAGCCGCACACGGCCGCCCCGCCTGCGGCCCCGAAATCCGCGCGCAGCCGGCCGCTCCTGCTCACTCCATCAATGATTGCAGAAGGGCCTCACCGTGTCAACGACGTGGCGCGGACCCTGGACCTCCGTCGGGGGCGTCGTGTTGCGCTGCGCGGCAGCGCGAACGCGACGACGCGGCGCCGCCGCCGCGGCGCCGGCTTCGGCCTGGCGACGACCCACTTCGGGCTCGATGCAGCCGGGGCACGGCGGGCGAGCAGCCGTTTGACGTCTGCCAGGGGGAGACGTCGAGTTCTGACGAGGTGGGCGGCGCGCTGGAGTCGTTCCACGTCGTCCCATGAATAGAGGGCGCGGGCGCCACGGCGTCCGCGGCGCGGGGCGATGCCCGACGCCCGCCAGCGTGCAAGCGTTCCGAAGGACAACCCGGTGAGCCGCGAGACAATCGCCCGCGGGAGCACCGGCGACTCCAGGTCACGCATTGAAGGCCTCCAGCACTGAGTGGACCGGGCAACACGAGTATAGCAATCGGCACGGAGCCGGGGTATCGTTCAGTCGATTCGGTCGATGCCGGCCCCAGGGCGCCCGATGGACCCTCGGGCGCGGCCGGCCCGTCCCACGCGGTCAGAGGCGATCGGCCCTGACGATGACCCAACGGTGGACAAATCGCACCTGCCCGTCGACGATCGCCGGCGACATTCCGGCGAGGTCACCCGGCTGGGAGGCGACGAGCATCTCCCGAACCTGCCGGGCGACGTCGGGGGGAGTACCGGAGAGCCGACACCACTCGGCAAACTCTCGAGGCTCCGTGCCACCCTCCACGGCGACGGGCTGCAACCCGGCCGCCACCAGGAGTGCCCGGAGGCCGCTCGGGCTATGGAGTTCGACGTGGGCGGGGTCGCGCAGCCGCTCGATCGCGTTCTGCCGTGCCCGCACCGCGTCGTCCTCGGCACCGACCAGGTCGCCGAGCGCCACGCGCCCGCCGTGCGCGGTGACGCGGGCCATCTCGCCGAGCACCTGCGCGGGCTCGCCGAAGTGGTGGAGCGCCGACGTGCACGTGACGAGCGAAAATGTCCCGTCCGGAAACGGCAACCGCTCCGCGGCGCCTTGCACCATCGACACGGTGCCGTTCGGACCGATCCGACGGCGGGCCTCGCGCAGCATCGCCATCGTCAAATCGAGCCCGACCGCCAACCGGACGTGAGTCGCGAGAGCCGCGAGCAGGGCGCCCGGCCCACACGCCACGTCGAGCGCGCGCTCGTGGGATCGCGGCGCCGTGAGCCGCAACAGCGCCTCGTTCTGCGTCTGGCGCGCGCCGATCCGGCTCGCGGCGTACTGCGCCGCGGTCTGCGTGAACCGCGCCTCGTTCGTGCGCCGGGTGTCGCCGCTCACGGCTGGTTCGCGCTCGGAGGGGTCCCCGGCGCGCTCACGGCAGCGGCGTCATCGTCCTGACGCGGCCGGCGAAGGTCGCGACCTCGGCGTACCCCGCCGCCCTGGCGATCGCCGCGGCGCGATCGAAATCCTTACCGACGTCCTCGGGGACGTGGGCGTCGGAGTTGATGAGCGTCGGGACGCCCGCGCGCCGGCACGCGCGAAGAAACTCCGGCGCGGGATAGATCTCGCCCACCGGCTTTCGCCATCCGGCGGTGTTGATCTCTGCGCACACGCCAGCCTTGGCGAACGCGGACGCCGCGGCCATGTAGAGGTCGCCGATATCGGCGGACGGCCGAAAGCCGCACACCTTGATGACGTCCGCATGCCCGATGAAATCGAACAAGCCGGTTTCCGCAGCCTGCGCGATGAGCTGGAAGTATTGACGGTAGGCGCCCAGGACGTCATGCCGTTGCCATTCGTCGGCTCGGGACAGGTTGTCGAACCCCCACCAGGCCCCCGCGCCATCCGCGGGGGGCAGCCAATGCACGGATCCGATCGCGTAGTCCCACGGGTACGTCCGCAGCAGCCGCTCGAGCTCGCGCTCATACCCCGGGAGGAAATCCCACTCCAACCCGATCTTGACCGGCAAACCGGCGGACCGGGCGCTCTCGATCAGCCGGATGTAACTCTCCAAGTGCTCGGTGCACTGCTCGTCGATCCACCCGTCCACAACCCCGCGCGGAGGGTACATCTTCCGGCACTCCCTGAAGCGGTGCGGATGCTCACTGAACCCGATCTCGCTCAACCCGGACGCGCGCGCCTGCTCCACGAACCGGCCAAGCCACTCGAGCGTCCACGGACCGCGTTCGAGATGCATGTGGTAGTCGGCACGCACGACACGCCCTCCTGGTAGCCCGCGCCTAGTCCGCGCGGGCGGTCCGCACGCGGCCCGCGAACGTCGCGGCGGCGGGATGATCGCTCTGCAGCAGATCCCGCGCGACGGCCTCGGTGTCGTAGGGCACGCGCACGATCTCGCCCTGCCAGCGGCCGTCCCGCAGCGTGAGCATGGCCCACGCAGGTTTCGCCACGCCGTCGAACGGGAGCCCCACGCTCCCGACATTGACGACCACGGCGTCGCCGACCTCGCGCACATATGCCTTGTGGATATGGCCGTAGGCGAGAGCGCGCGTCTGCGCCTGCGCCAACATGTCGGCCAGCATCTCCGCGGGCGCGTCGGGATTGACCGACACCATGGTGCTCGTGGGCGTCGCGTGAACGATCACGAGCGGCGGTCCCCCGGCCGGCTCGATGCGGTGGGACATCGGCAGGACTCGCAGATACGCGAGGTCCTCGCTTCCCAAGCGACGACGCGCCCAATCCCGGACCGCGTGGAGAGGCGGCGGCGCTTCGAGCGCGTCGACCCCTCCGACGAGCCACTGGTCCGTGTTGCCCACGACGGTGGGATAGCCGAGCGCCCGCAGCGCCTCCATCGCCTCTCGCGGCCGTGGCCCACCGAGCGCGAGGTCCCCTCCGTTGACGATCTCGTCGAACGGCCCGCGCGCGCGCACAGCCGCCAACACGGCCTCCAGGGCGCGGACGTTGCCGTGGACATCGGAGATGATCGCAACACGCATCGGGCCAGCCCTCCCCAACTAGATAACGTCCCCCGCGCCCCTCGACGGCGCGTCGAACACCGCCTGCAGGAACCTTGCAATGATGCGGGCCGTGGCGCCCCACACCGCCTCGCCTCCGACCGCGTAAAAGTGGACGACTCGAGACCGCCCGCTCCGCTCCCAGACCTCGGTCCGCGTGGTGTGGGGATCCAACAGCACTTCGATCGGCACTTGAAGCACCGCCCGTACCTCGCGCGCGCTCAGGCGCAACCGGCTCGGAGACGCGATGACGCCAGCGAACGGGGTGACCGCAAACCCAGACACGGTGATCACTTCCTCGTCGAGACGACCGAGGACGTCGACGTCCGCGGCAGGCACCCCGATCTCCTCGAACGTCTCGCGCAGCGCGGCTTCGAGCGGGGTCTCGCCTTCCTCGAGGCCGCCGCCCGGAAACGAGATCTGTCCGCCGTGGCGCTCGAGCGTGTCGGTGCGCTTGGTCAGGAGTATGGCCGCACCGTCGGGCGAGGCGACCAACGGCATGAGGACGGCGGCACGGCGGGTGCCGGGCTGGGGCGTTCCGCGCCGGGCCTCCCGGTGCGCGAGCGTCTTCCGGACGTGCGCCCGAAACATCTCCGGATCATGCAACACGTCCTGCACCCGCACCGGCTGCTCTCGCGATCCCGTCACGAACACCTCCCGAACGATGCCATCATACCACACGCGATGCGGGTCGAACCCGATGCGCCACGCGTCCGCGGCCCGGCCGTGGAGAGGAACTCGCCCGCGCTATAGCGTATAATGACGGGGGTTTCGAGTTCGTTGAAGGAGGCACGCGAGAATGACTTACGTCATCACGGAGCCGTGCATCGGCACGAAAGACCGCTCGTGCGTCGAGGTCTGCCCCGTCGACTGCATTCACCCCAAAGCCGATGAGGATCAGGGGGAGACCCATCTGTACATCAACCCGGAGGAGTGCATCGACTGCGGCGCGTGCGAGTCGGTGTGTCCGGTCACGGCGATCTTCGCGGAGGGCGACGTGCCCGACCAGTACAAGACGTACGTTGAAGAGGGCGCCGACCACTACAAGTTGAGCAAGGAAGAGTTCCAGGCGAAACACGGGCACGTCTAACGCCCGGCCGGTTTTGCGCGCACGTGAAGCGGGGGCCCCTCAGTGGGACCCCCGCTTCACGTGTGCCGCTTCGTGCCGATGGCCGCGGATCCGCGCTACTGTCCCGCTGCCCCGGCGCGCGCCGTCGCGAGGACTTCCCGTGCGATCGCAACCGCCCGCTCCACGTCCGCCTGGCTGACGTCCAGATGGGTAACCGCGCGAATGCGCGTGCGCGTGCTTGCCCCCATCCGGACGCCGCGCGCCAGTAACCGGTCAACGACCTCCTTCGCGGTGAGCCCGGTCGCCGCCACGTCGAAGAACACGAGATTGGTCTCCACGTGCGCGATGTCGATCGCAACACCCGGGATCTCCGCGAGTCCCCGCGCCAGGATCTTCGCGTTCGTGTGATCCTCGGGCAGTCGCTCGACGTTGTGGTCCAGTGCGTACACGCCCGCGGCGGCGATGATCCCCGCCTGCCTCATGGCGCCGCCGAACAGGTGCTTGTAGCGGCGAGCCTCCTTGATGAACTCGCGGTCGCCCGCGACGAGCGCGCCGACCGGACAGCCGAGGCCCTTGGTCAGACAGAACGTGACGGAGTCGTAGCCGCGCGCGTGTTCGTGCGCCGGGACTCCCGTCGCCGCCGCTGCGTTCATGATGCGCGCGCCGTCCAGGTGGGTGCGCAGGTTGTGGCGGTGCGCCGTCTCGGCGACGGCGCGGAGCCGTTCGAGCGGCCACACCGTCCCGCCGCCGAAGTTCGCGGTCTGTTCGACGCAGACGAGGCGGGTACGGGCACAGTGCGGATCGTCCTTGCGGATCGCGTTGACGACCTGCTGCTCCGTAAACACCCCGCGCACGCCGTCGAGAGGGTACACCATCGCCGCCGACAGCAACGCCGTCCCTCCCACCTCGGACGTCATGATGTGGGCTGTTCGCTCGAGCACGACCTCGTCGCCGGGCTTCGTGTGCATCTTCACCGCGATCGCGTTGGCCATCGTGGCCGACGGGAGATACAGCGCCGCCTCCTTGCCGAGGAGCGCGGCCACGCGTTCTTGGAGGAGGTTCACGGTCGGGTCTTCCTGCCGTTGCTCGTCGCCCACCGGCGCCTGCGCCATGAACGCCCGCATCGCCGCCGACGGGCGGGTCGCGGTGTCACTGGAAAGATCGATCAACGTCGTCACGCCTGCCTCCTTGTCGCTCGATCAACCTCGCCGAGGGATCGCGCACCTCGGGTGGCCCGGGCGACGCCCGTCCCGGGGATGACGCTCGCCTGCGCTCCCGGCGGTCCGCGCGCGAGACGTTCCCCGATCGCGAGCGCGGGGCCGCCCGGAAATAAACGGCGCCCGCCTCGAACGGACTCCCGGTCCGCGGTTTCTCCATGCCCGAGGGCGACACCTCCCGCTGACAGTGCGCCTGGGAGCCCCGACGACGACGGCCTGGTGAACGTGGAGGGTCGACCATGAGAGGGTTCTGCGGTCCGGCACCCTGGCCGCGATTCCGGAGGCGGCCCTTCATCCCCCTTCATCCATAGTAAGGTCTAATAGTACACTATGAACTGTGATTTCTTTGCCAAGTCGGAAACCCTTTGCTACAATGCTGTGCGAGGCGGCCGCCCATGACCTCAACAACGCGGAGTGAGATTCTCTCGTTGATCAAGCGGCACGGTCCCCTGACCGTGCAAGAGCTCAGCCGGCGGCTTGGGATCACGCCGATGGGCGTGCGCCAACATTTGGCGATCCTCGAGCGCGACGGGCAGCTGCGGTCCGACGGGATCCGACGCGGTCAGGGTCGACCCAGCCGCGTATACAGCATCACCCTGGAAGGCGACAAAGTGTTTCCCCGCACGTACGAGGAAGTTGCAACCTCCCTCCTCGAAGATGTCCGTGTCCTCGACGGTGACGCCAAGATCGACGCGCTGTTCGAGCGGCGGCGCAAGCGCGAGCTCGAGCAGTACCGCGCCCTGATGGCGGGCAAGGACCTGCGGGACCGCGTGACCGTCCTCGCAAAGGTCCGTGACGAGGAAGGCTATCTCGCGGAGTGCGAGGAGCTCGACAAAGACACGTTCGTGCTCATCGAGCACAACTGCCCGATCCGCCTCGTCGCGGACGCGCATCGGCAGGTGTGCGCGTGCGAGCTGGCCCTGTTCTCCGAGGCGCTCGGCGCTGACACGACACGGACCGAACACATTCTCGCGGGGGCGCCGCGGTGCCGGTACGTGATCACGAGGCCCCGGGAGCCTCGACGAAAGACATGACGCCGCCCGGGCACCCGGGCGGTAGGGACCGACATCGGAACGGAGGGACAGCCGTGGCGACGCTCACCTACTACGGGCACTCCGCATGGGCACTCGAGACCAAGGGGACCACAGTGCTCATCGATCCGTTTCTCACGGGCAACTCCCTCGCCCCCGTCGCTGCGACCGACCTCCGCCCGTCTTTCATCGTGTTGACGCACGCGCACGGCGATCACTACGGCGACACGGTCGAGCTGGCTAAGCGCACCGGCGTCACGGTGATCGCCAACTTCGAGATGGTCAACTACGCGCAGAAGCAGGGCGTGGCGAACGCCCACCCGCTGCACATCGGAGGCGCCCACACGTTCCCGTTCGGCCGGGTGAAACTGACCGTGGCATTCCACGGTTCGTCGTTTCCTGACGGCACATACGGCGGGATGCCCGCGGGCGTCCTGTTCGAGGTTGAGGGGAAACGCGTATACGACGCCGGGGACACGGCATTGTTCTCCGACATGCGCCTGATCGGCGAGAACGGGTTGGACGTGGCGCTGCTGCCGATCGGCGATAACTTCACGATGGGACCGGAGGACGCGGCCAAAGCCGCGAAGTTCCTGGGCGCCCGCACGGTGATCCCGCAGCACTACAACACGTGGCCGATTATCGCGCAGGACCCACAGCAGTTCAAGCGCCTGGTCGAGTCGTCCACGGAATCGACCGTCGCGGTCTTGAAGCCGGGGGAACGCTTCGAGATCCGTTAATCGCGAGCCGGAGCGCGACGCTGGCGGCCTATCGCTCGTACCAGAGGGTCTGCGGGCGGAGGTTTCGGGAGATCCCGAGCTGGGTGGCCATCAGCGCGGTCCACGAGAGAAATCCCTCGACCATGGTGAGCGCCTCGTCCTCGACCTCGTCGGGATCGAGCGATGACTGTTGGGCGTTGCCGAGCAGGTCGCCGAGCCCGCCGCAGAACGTACGGACGTCGCGGAGGAGTTCGGTCGCGACGCGCCGCGTGACGTCTCCCACGGTCGGTGACCGACCCGCCGTCGAGCGAAGCCGCGCGCTCTGGGCCGTGGACCACTCCGCCAGGTCGTCGAGGGCGTAGATGGCTTCTCCCGGACCGCGCTCGACGACCACGGCAACGAATCCCTGGCACGCCCGCCACACCTGGCGGATCAGGCTCGCCAAGAACCGCTTCTCGTATGTCGTGAACCCTTTCGTCTGCTTCGGCACCGGCCCCTCGAGCGTGAACGACCTACGTGCCTTGGCCTTCGACGCGACTCAACGGGGCTCCTGTGGGGCAGGGCGCCCGTGACGACGCTACACGAAATCCTCAGGCACGTTGGCGAGGCGCCCCAGGTGCCGTTTGCGCCCGCGCCTTTCCAGCGCGACGCGCTCTCGGCGATGGCGCGGGGCGACGTCCTCGTGTCCGCGCCAACCGGCAGCGGCAAGACATGGATCGCCGAGCAGTACGTCGCAGAGACGCTCGGCAACGCCGCTACGGCCGGGGTCGCGCCGTCCCGGGTCTGGTACACAACGCCGCTCAAGGCCCTGTCGAACCAGAAGTTCCGAAAGTTCCAAACCCTCTTCGGCGACGCCGCCGTCGGCCTGCTCACCGGCGAGCGCCGCGTCAACGCGCGCGCGCCGGTACTGGTGGCGACGACGGAGATCTTGCGGAACGTCCTCTACGACGCGCGCGGCGGGGAAACGCCGCCCGCCGCGGTTGTGCTTGACGAGGCCCACTACCTGTCCGATCCGGAACGCGGGACGGCATGGGAGGAGATCATCCTGTTGGCGCCGCGTGAGGCCCGCCTTCTGCTGCTCTCGGCGACAGTTCCGAACGCCGCCGCCCTCGCGGCATGGATGAAGACGCTGCGGGGGCGGGCGCCCGAGGTGATCACACTCGAGACCCGGCCGGTACCGCTCGCATTCCTGCTGGCCGACGGCGCGGGACAGTTGCTGCCGGGCGATGCCGCGGACCAGATCCGCCCGCGCGCGAAGCACCCCCGCTGGCTGACGACCGTCACGGAGGCCCTCGACCGGCATCGCCTGACCCCGGCGATCATGTTCTTCCCGAGCCGCCGGGAATGCGATGAGGCCGCGCGGCTCCTGGGCGGGCGGCCCGCGCCCGGGGAAGCAGATCGCGCGAGGCGGATCCAGGACTGGCTCGCTCGGACGCCTCAGCTCGCCGCGCATCCCCTCCTCACCGCGCTTCGCCGAGCCGGGGTCGCGTCGCACCACGCGGGCCATCTGACGGGCTGGCGCCTCTGCGTGGAGGAGCTCCTGGAGGCCGGCCTGGTGCGTCTCGTCTGCGCCACCACGACGCTCGCCGCCGGCCTGGACGTCCCCGCCCGCACCGTGGTCCTCTCCACGCTCCACCGGCACGGCCCCACCGGCGTCGAACCGCTGACCCCGACGGAGTTCCATCAGATGACCGGCCGGGCCGGGCGGCGTGGTCGCGACACCCTCGGGATCGTGATCGTGGCGGCCGAGACCGCCAACGACGCCCGCGAAGGCCTCGCCCTCGCCTCGGCCGCATCGGATCCCGTCGTCTCGACGTTCACACCGTCCGACGCGCAGGTCCTCAACCTGCTCGTACGGGGATCGGCCGCTGATGCCGACAGCATGATGCGGCGGTCGTTCGCCGCGTTTCTGCGGGCGCCCGAGGTGGCCGCGATGCGCGCCCGGCTCGCTGCCATTCCCGCCGATCCGCTTGTCGAACGACCGTGTCGAGACCGTCTCGCGACCAGAGCGAAATTCGACGACCTGCTCGGCCGACTGCGGCGCGCCCGCCACCGGGAGGACGCTGCCGAGCAGGTCGCGCGCCTCGGCCAGGCCGTGGTCGAGATGCCCTGTACCGGATGCGGCGTCGTCGATCGGTGCCTGAAGAGTCTCGCCGACCTCGCCACGCTCGAGCGGGAACGCCGCACCGTGACGCGGGACCTCGCCGCCCTCGACCAGCCGGAGGTGGCGGAGTTTCGGGCCCGCGCCGCGATCCTCCGCGACCTCGGCTACCTTGATGCCGGCCAACGGCCCACCGACGCGGGCCGCACGGCCGCGCGCATCCGCCACCCGAGGATGCTCGTGCTCGCCGAGGCGATCCGCGGCCGGATCCTTCCGCAGAAGCCCTCCGCCCTCGCCGCCGTCGCGGGGGCGCTCGGCACCGAGCGCCTCGTCGTCCCGCGTGTCCGCACGCTCGCGCGGCCCGGCAGGCCGCCGGGCGGCCCGGGCCGGCCCGGCGGCCCCGGATGGGAACCTGGCCCCACCTCGGAGGAGGTGCGGAAGTCGCTCATCGGTCTGCGGCGCGTGGTCGCGCGCATCAACGCCGCTCGACGGGACGCGAGCCTGCCGGCGGATCCGCTGGAAGACGAGTTGACCGCGATCGGCACCCAAGCGGCCCAGGCGGCGTGGCGCGCGTCGGCCGTGGGCGCGTGGGCCGAGGAACGGCCCTGGGGGAGCATCACCGCGCGCCATCACATTCCGGACGGCGACCTGCAGCGCCTCGTGTGGCAGGCCGCGGAGATTCTCGCCCAATTGGAGGATTTACCGGGCCACCCGCTCGCGCCGTTCGCGCGCGACGGACGGGCGGCACTCCTTCGCCCCCCGATCGTGTAGCGGCAGGGACCCCCGGCGCGGCGGCGGAATCCCTTCCCGGGAGCGCTACGCTCACACAGCCGCGATGACGACTGCAACCGGTCCGCTCGCCGATCTCACGGTACTCGACCTCTCGACGATCGTTTCAGGGGGGACCGCGACCTCCATGCTCGCGGACTTCGGCGCCCGGGTGATCAAGGTCGAACACCCAAGGGCCGGCGATCCCCTTCGCTCGTGGGGCCCGTTCGCCCACGGCTGCTCCATATGGTGGAAGATCGTCTCGAGAAACAAGCGGTCCGTCACCCTCAATCTCAGCCGGCCGCGCGGCCAAGAGATCCTGGTCCGGCTCGCGGAGCGTGCCGACGTCCTCGTCGAGAACTTTCGGCCAGGCACGCTCGAACGGTGGGGACTCGGGCCCGAGCGGCTGCACGAGCGGGCGCCGAAGCTGATCGTGCTGCGCATCTCCGGATTCGGCCAGACTGGGCCGTACCGGCATCGGCCAGGGTTCGGCACGATCGCGGAGGCGATGAGCGGGCTCGTCGCGATCAGCGGGTTTCCGGAATCGCCGCCGCTCGTGCCGCCGATTCCGCTCGCCGACGAGGTCGCGGGGTTGACGGGAGCGATGGCCGCGCTGATGGCGGTCCACCACCGCCAGGCGACGGGGCGCGGCCAGGTCGTGGACGTCAGTCTCTACGAACCGCTGTTCCGAATGCTCATCCCCCACATCACGCAGTACCGGGCATTGGGGATTGAAGCGCGGCGCACCGGCAACGCGTTCCCCGACGCCGCGCCCCGCAACCTCTACCGCGCCAACGACGGCACGTGGATTGCGCTCTCCGCCACGAGCCAGCGCGTGTTCGAGCGACTCGCCTCGGCGATCGGTCGGCCGGACCTGACCGAGGATCCCCGCTTTGCTGACAACACGTCCCGGGTGCGACACCGCGAGGCGCTCGACGCGATCATCGCCGAGTGGATAGGCGGGCGCACGCAGGAAGAGGTGCTGGCCCGGCTCGAGGAAAGCGGCGCCGTCGCCGGACCGGTGTACGACGTCCCGCGCATCCTCGCGGACCCGCACATCGCCGCCCGCGGGAACGTCATCGCGGTCCCCGATGCCGACGTCGGCGCCCTGACGATGATCGGCATCGTGCCGAAGTTCTCCGAGACGCCCGGTGCGGTCCACACAACCGGCCCCGCGCTCGGCGAGCACAATCGCGAGATCTACGGCGGGTGGCTCGGGCTCACCGACGACGAGATCGCCCGGCTGACGGACGAGGAGGTCATCTGAGATGGCGCGAGCCCGTCGCATCGAATCCCGATCGCGGAGGAGCGCGGGAGGCGCTCCCCGGCGGCGCGGGGTACGCCCGACCCGTCCCGCGGCCCCGCCGTCGGGCACCGGCGCCACCCGCATGCTCGCGGAATGGGTCGCGGCCGGCCACGCGTTCCCGGACGCCACGATCGCGATGGCCCAACGGTGCGTGCTCGACTGGCTCGGTGCCGGGATCGCCGGCGCGGACCGGCCTGCGGCGCGGATCGCCGCCCGGATCGCGCGCCAAATGGGGGGCCCCGCGGAGTCCACGCTCTTGGCCGGCGGGCGCGTGGCGGCGACGGGCGCCGCCCTCGCCAATGGCGTCGCGTCGCACGCAATCGAGATGGACGATCTACACCGGGCCTCGGTGATGCATCTCGCGGTGGTCACGATTCCGGCGGCCCTCGCGCTCGGCGAGCGGGAGCGAATCTCGGGCCGGTGTCTGCTGGACGCGATCGTTTGCGGCTACGAGGTCGGGGCGCGGGTCGGCGAGGCGCTCGGCCAGCCACACTACCACTTCTGGCACACGACGGGGACCGCGGGGACGTTCGCTGCCGCGGCCGCCGGCGCGGTGGTACTCCGCCTCTCCCCGGACGCCACGCTGCACGCGCTCGGCAACGCCGGCACCCTGTGCGCGGGTCTGTGGGAGTTTCTCGCCGACGGCGCGATGAGCAAGACGCTGCACGCGGGTCGCGCCGCCGAGACGGGCGTGTTATGCGCGCTGCTCGCACGGGACGGCTTCACCGGCGCGTCGGCGATCCTTGAGGGCGAGAAAGGCGTGCTCAGATCGATGGCGGGCGGCGGCCGCCCCGAACACCTGACGGCTCGGCTCGGAGGCGCGCTGCGGATTGACGAGAACTCGTTCAAGCTGCACGCCGCGTGCGGCCACACCCACCCCGCGGTGGACGCGGCGCTCGAGCTCCGCCGGCTCGGCGTGAGGCCGTCGGAGATCGCCGCGATCCGCGTCGGCACGTTCCGGACGGCGATCGAGGTCACGGCGATCCGGGACCCGCGGAACCCTTATCAGGCGAAGTTCAGCCTGCCGTTCTGCGTGGCGCTCGCACTTGCGCGCGGCCGGGTCGGACTCGGCGAGTTCACGGAGGCGGCGATTGGCGATCCGGATCTGCGCGCCCTGGCCGACCGCGTGTCGCTGGTCGAAGAGGCGGCGTGCAACCGCGCGTTCCCCGGCCGGTGGCAGGCCACGGTGACCGTCACCCGGACGAACGGACGCCGCGAGACGGTGCGCGTCGAGGCCCCGCGGGGCACCCCGCAGAACCCAGCGTCGCGCGACGAACTGCGGGACAAGTTCGCGGGCTTGTGCGACGGACGGCTCGACCGCGCGCGCCGGGACGCGCTCGTGGACGCGGTCGATCACCTGGCCGAGGCGCCGGATGTCGCGGCGATCGCGTGGGGCAGCGATGCGAACGATCGCGGCTAGCGACGTCACCGCCGCGGTCCGCGAACTCTGCATCTCCGTGAACCACCGGATGGGCGAGGACATGCTCGCCGCGCTCCGGCGCGCGCTCGAGATCGAGGAAAGCGACGTCGGCCGGCACGTGCTCGAACGGTTGCTGGAGAACGCGCGGGTCGCGCGCGAGCAATGGTACCCGATCTGCCAGGACACGGGGCAGGCCGTGATCTTCGTCGACCTCGGCCAGGACGTCCACGTTGCCGGGGCCGATCTCGACGCCGCGATCGACGAAGGCGTGCGCCAAGGATACCGCGACGGATATCTCCGGCCCTCGGTCGTCGAGCAGCCGATCGACCGCGTTAACACCGGGGACAACACCCCGGCGATCGTGTACACGCGCATCGTGCCGGGCGATCGGATCGCGCTGGGCCTTCTCGCCAAGGGCGCCGGGTGCGACAACATGAGCCGGCTTGCGATGTTGACGCCGTCGGACGGCCGCGACGGGGCGCTGCGGTTCGTGGTCCGGGCGATCTCCGAAGCCGGCCCGAACCCGAGCCCGCCCCTGCTCGTCGGCGTGGGCATGGGCGGCACGTTCGAACAGGCGGCGCTGCTCAGCAAACGCGCGCTGCTACGAGCGGTCGGGGAGCCGAGCCCCGATCCGCGGCTTGCGGCGTTTGAGGCCGAGCTCCTGGGGCGCATTAACGACCTCGGCATCGGCCCCGGGGGATTCGGCGGGCGCGTCACCGCGCTGGCCGTCCACGTCGAGAGCCGCGCCACCCATATCGCCAGCCTGCCGGTCGCCGTCAACCTGGACTGTCACTCGCATCGCGCCGGGCGCGCGGTGCTGTGACGGACGACCGACCGATCGAGGTGACCACGCCGTTCGGCGCGGCGCAGGCCGACGCGCTCCGCGCGGGCGACGCGGTCCTCCTGTCCGGGATCATCTATACCGCGCGCGACGCCGCCCACGCGCGGCTCGCCGAGCTGATCGCGGCCCATCGACCGCTGCCGGTCGACCTGCGCGATCAGATCATCTACTATTGCGGCCCCACACCGGCCCGCCCCGGCCGGCCGATCGGGTCGGCCGGTCCGACCACGGCGTCCAGGATGGACGCGTACACCCCGTTGCTGCTCGAGACGACCGGAGTGCGGGGGATGATCGGCAAAGGGAAGCGGTCCGCCGAGGTGCGCGCCGCGATGAGGCAGTGCCACGCGGTCTACTTCGGCGCGGTGGAAGGCACCGCCGCGCTGCTCGGTGCGCGCGTCACGCAGGCGAGCGTCGTGGCGTTCTCCGACCTGGGCCCGGAGGCGATCCACCGCCTCGTCGTCGAGCGCTTTCCCCTGATCGTCGTCAACGATGTGCGGGGCGGCGACGCGTACGACGAGGGGCGCGCCCGCTATCGCCGGGACCGCGCGGATCAACGCAGATAGCCCGTCGAACGCAACAACCAGCACAAACGCCATCTATGGGCGGACCACCGAACCTCAACATCGGGCACGCGACGTGTGCCGTTGACACTGGGCTCCGTGATATTCATGGGAAAAAGGCAGTCATTGCATCGTCACAGTTGGATAGTAGGTATGGAGGGACTGCGTAGGTTTTGGCAGGTTGCACGCGACACACTCTCGCTGAAACTCGGCGAACCGTCAGCTTTTAGCAGGAGGTCGTTACCCTGCGACGAAGCATAGCGGTCCTTGATGAGGAATCACAGATCGGTGGTTCTGCGGGTGTGTGCGAAGACCTGGCACCCTCGAGGTTCTCGCCGGGGGGAAACGAAGGATTATGCCAGAGCCTCGTTAGGAGGAACTGAAGGGGCAACCGACAACAACATATTAAGAACGGTCCGGGCGGCGCGAACGCACAGCGGCATGCCACGCCGCGAGATACCTCCCGCAGGCATCGACGAACCGTCGATGCGGGAAGCAGGGTTAACGATGCTGACCCCTCGCCATCTCCGATTGGCACGGTCAGCACCCTATGAGCGGGTGAATCGCAAGTGTGCATGGATGCAGATGCACGGAGCATCGCCCGAGAACTACGGACATGGCTGGCGACGGTGGCTGCTAGGTAGGGCACGGCGCCGCTCGGACCGCGTTTGAACAGGTCGCGCATGCGAGAGAGCTTTCGCAATCTCCCATCCTCTACCCAGAAGTTCTCGATCGCACTTCCGTTGGTGTATCTCAGCCTTGCGGGATGGGCATTCCCGCACAGCCACCTTCTCGTGGTCGCAGGCCTCACGGCCGTCTTTGTCGGTGCGTCGCTCGTCCGGCCCATCCCCAATCCGTCGGGCGGCAGCATCTTTCCGAACAACAGCGTCAAGATCGTGGCCGCGCTCATCTGGTCCGCCCCGGATGTCCTGCTGGGCGTGGGGATCGGATCTTTCCTCGGGCTCCTCGTCTTCCGCAAGAATGAACTCTGGCGGGCCTCGAACAACGGAGCTGGTTGGGGTCTCGCCACGACTGCGGCGGCGTTCGCCGGACAAGTTGTCGCCTCGCAGTTCGCGCCCGGCTTGCTGCGCCTCATCGTGGCCGCGATCGCGATCGTCGTGACGAACCGAGTTGTGAACGAGGGGATCTTTTCTATCTACCGATATCAGCGGCTCGGGTTTCCGTTCGTCGCGACCTGGCGCCAAAACGTCTTGGACCAGTGGGCAAGCCAAATTCTCGCGGCACCCATGGCCATCATTCTGGCGGGAACCGCCATCCGTCTCCAGAACGTGTGGCTCTCGCTGGGGCTCACCGCGGTCTCCGCCGTTGCTCTGCCGATCCCTCGCCAGGAACTCGCCTATTACCATCGTTCCCAACAGGCCGTGGCCGAGATTGTAGAGGCGGTCGTACGCGTGCTCGAAGGCGTAGATCCCGACGCCAGGGCTCATGGCGATCGGATAGGCGCCCTCGCCGCCGAGGTCGGACGGCGTTTCCGGATGTCGGAGGAGCGCATCCGCAGCATGAGTCTCGCCGCGCAGCTACACGACGTCGGTCTGCTGGCTGGACAGGAGGGAGCGGAATCGCGGGATCATCACGTCACGGCTGGTAGCCGGATCCTCGCCCGATTCCCGGACCCTCTCGTCGCGAGGATTGTCGAGGCACATCATGAGCGATGGGATGGCACCGGGATCCCGACCGGGAAACGAGGACGGAGGATCCCGCTCGCGACCCGTATCCTCACGGCGGTTGAGACGTACGATGAAATCTGCCACGGCGCGTACGACGGCGTCGCCCACTCCCAGCGCGACGCAGTGGCGCACCTCCGGACGCTCGCCGGGAGCACCCTCGATCCCAGCGTCGTGGAGGCCCTGGTCGCGGTGCTTGGTGAGACGCGCGCGGAACCGGTGGCCGCGCGTTGAACACGCCCCAGACTCCCTTGCGGCAGCCGCCAGCGCGGATCGGGGCGTTGACGTGGGGCATCGCCGCTGCATCCGCGGTCCTGCTGATTTCTGGGCTGCGCATCATTGCGATCCCCGAAATCCCAGCAGTGCTCGTGATCGCGCTGACGACGGCGCTCCTGGATCACTACCCGATTCACCTCGATCCGACCGGGGAACTTCCGTTGACTCCGGTCATCACGGTTGCGACCGTTGTGCTGTTCGGATGGGCCCCCACCCTGATCGGCACCGCTGCCGGCATTGCGATCAGCTTTTTCCGCCGCCCCGTCCGGGATGTGTTGGGCAACGGCGGGGACCAACTCCTGGCGCTCAGCGCGGGCGGGCTCGTCGCGTACGTCGCCCCGCCGACCGGAGCGAACGTCTCGGACGTGCTCCTCGCCGGCGCGGGCTATGCGGTGGTTCGCTTGGTGCTGTCCTCGGCGCACTTGCACATCGAAGAGGCCATCACGTGGCCGCGCGCGATCCGCTTCCAGATCTCGGCGACCACGTTCCATATGGCCGCCTTCACGGCCGCAGCGGCAGTCGCCGTGTGGGCCGTGAGCAACAGCCCGTCGCTGGCGGACCGCCTGCTCGTGCCGCCGCTCGCCGCCACGCTGACGCTGCAGCTGTATCTGCCGCGCATCCTGCGCGGCCAGGAGCAACGCCGCGCGCTGGCCGCGGTCTCGGTCCTGGCGGCAGCCGTCGACGCGCGGGACCCGTATACGGCCGATCACTCCGCAGCCGTCGCGGACCTGTCGCGCCGCGTCGCGCGGATCCTCGACCTCGACGAACCCGAGGTCCACCGCGTCTATCTCACGGGACTATTGCACGACGTCGGCAAGACGGTCATCCCGCTGGAGATCCTCCTCAAACCGGGCAAGCTGACGAACGAGGAGTGGCGGATCATGCAGTCGCACGTCGAAGCCGGCGTGCGAATCGTGGAATCCATCAGCGGGTTGGCGGAGATCGCCCCGCTCGTGGCGGGGAGCCACGAGAACTTCAACGGCACCGGATATCCGTCGAAGATCGCGGGCGACAAGATCCCGCTGAGCTCCCGCATCAACCTCGTGGTGGACGCGTACAACGCCCTCACGACGAATCGCCCGTATCGGGCGGCCCGATCGTCTGACGCGGCGATCCAAGAACTCGAGGCGCACGCCGGCACCCAGTTTGATCCCCGGGTTGTCGCGGCGTTTCGCGCCGCCCTGGGGTACGCTCGGGGCCGGCGAGCGCGCCCGGCGGCCGGCGAGCGCGAACCTGAGCCGAGCGCCCGTCGCGAGCCGACCTGGGTCGCGCTGTTCCGGCAGCCGGCGTTCGCGCTACTGTGGACCGGGCAGCTCGTGAGCTTCCTCGGTGACGAGATCTTCTTCATCGCGCTGACGCTGTGGGTGTACCAACTCACCGGCTCCGCCACGGTCCTGGCGCTGACGCTCATCACCGCGACGGTCGGGCAGGGGTTGCTCGGCCTCCTCGCCGGCGCGCTCGCAGATCGTATGGACCGGCGCGGCCTCATGATCGCGTCCGACCTCGGGCGCGCGGCGCTCGTGGCGGTGCTCCCCTTCGTGCTGCTCCGATCGCTCCCGGCGGGTTTCGTCGTGCTCGTCGTGTTGAACGTGGGCACCGTGTTCTTCCGGTCCGCCGTGTACGGCCTGATCCCGGCGGTCGTCCCCGAGGACGTCCTGCCGACGGGCACGGCGCTGTTGCAAACGACCGAGCGGGTCGCGGAGATCATCGGCGGCGTGCTCGGCGGCGCGATCGTGCTTACGCTTGGCTACCACATGGTGTTCTATCTCGATGCACTGAGCTTTGTCGTCAGCGCCGTGTGCGTCGGGCTCATGCCCATCGCGTGGCGGGTTGGCCTCGCCACGAACGCACCCAAGCATCTCGTCACCGAGATCGGCGAGGGGCTCGCGTACATCCGAAACACCCCCATCCACCTGGTGCTCGCGCTCCTCATCGTGCCCGGGTACCTGACGCTCGCCTTTCCGGCGCTCCGCGCCCCGATGATCATCAAAGCCGCGGGGCTGCCGGTCGTCGCCTACGGCATCATCAACAGTGTTATCGGGGTCGGCAAGCTGGCCTCCGCCGTGACCCTTGCGGCGACCGGTCGCCGGTGGGTGAACATCCCCTTCGTCATGGTGACGTTCCTGCTGACGGGCGCAGCCGTCGCGTTGTTCGGGGTCACGACGGCGTATCCGGTCCTGCTCGTCGCTGCGTTCCTCTTCGGCGCCGGGAACATCGCGACGAACATCGCGAACGTCGCAATCTCGCTCGCGAACGCGCCGTCGTGGATCGTCGGACGGCTGATGGCCAGCCGGCAGGTGTTCATCGCCGCCACGACGCTGCTCGGCATGCTGGTGTTCGGCCGACTCGCGGACGTCGCGGGCCCGCAGGTCTCGGTCGTCCTGCTCGGCGTGATCTCCGTCCTGGGCGTGCTGATCGTCTGGATCGTCGCCGGGCGGGATCTGCCCGGCGCCGCCCCCCCTCCCCCGCCGGTCTTCCGCGCGCCGGTTGAACCAACGTCCGTCGCCGCGCGCGTCGACGTGCCCGCCGATCCGGCGGCCGCACGCCCGCCGTAAGCGCGACGGCCGCACCCGTCAGGGCACGGCCGTCGGCACGCCTCTCGGGCGCGTCGCGCCCTGGCGATCAGCGCAACCGCTTGAGCAGCGGCTCGATCTCGGCCTGCGCGAGTTCCTGCGGCCACATCGGGAGGCGCTTTGCCTCCCCCTTCACGCGCGGCTGGCGGTACACGATTCCCACCGGCAGCTTCCCGCGCCGCTGGAAGTCCCGGATCACGTCCCACGCCGCATCTTTGCTGGACGGATCGTGGTTCGCCGGCACCGGTTCGACGTGCGCGCGGAACCAGTCGTACGTGTTGAACTTGTTGTACGTGACGCACGGAGAGAAGTCGTTCACCACCGCAAAGCCGCGGTGCCGCACGCCCTCCACCATCATCTGCGCCGCGTGCTTGGGATCGCCAGAAAAGGACTGCGCGATGAACGTCGCTCCGGAGGTCAGCGCCACTTCCACGGGGTCGATGAACGGCGGGTGCTCCTCCGACGGCTTCCAGTCGGCCTGGCCGAGCCCCGCCGACGGGGAGTCCTGCCCTTTCGTCAGACCGTACACGCCGTTGTTCATGATCACGAGGGTGATATCGGGATCGCGACGGCAGACGTGCACGAAGTTCTCGATCCCGATCGCCAACGTGTCCCCGTCACCGGCCATCACCACGACCGTCAGCTCCGGATTCGCCATCTTCGCCCCGAGCGCATACGCGAGCGCGCCGCCGTGGGTGCCGTAGAACGAGTTGCCGTTCAGATAGTTGCGGATCTGCCCTGAGCAACCGATGCCGCCGACCAGCAACAGCTCAGGCGGCGTCAGCTCCAGCGCCGTGACCGCGGCCTTCACCGCGTTCAGCACTGCGTAGTCACCGCAGCCGGGGCACCATTGGATGCGGTGTCGCGGGGCGGCGTTTTGCTCCCAGATGGACTTCGCTGGTTGGGGTTTGGTCGCGTCAGGCATCGATGCTCACCTCGACCATCACCGGCTCCTTGCCGCCGAGCCGGACCGCAACCGCACCGTTGTGGGTGACCTCCCGCACGGCACGGACGATCTCCGAGGGATAGAGCGCACGGCCGTTGTACTTGAGCACGCGCCGGACCGGCACCAGGCAGTGCGCCTGAATCACGTCGGCAAACTGCCCCGTGTAGTTGTGCTCGCAGACCACGACCGGGTGACCAGTATCGAGCAGGGGTTTGGCGAGGTACGTCGGGAACGGCCAGAGGTGCGTGAAATGGACGACCGCGGCATCGACCCCCTCCGCCCGGAGCCGATTGCGCGCATCCAGCAGCACGAGCTTGGTGCCGCCCCAGCCGACGAGGGTCGGCCCGCGCCCGAGCTCACCGTACACCTGCGGCGGCTTCACGTCCTCCCGCAGATACGTCTGCAGCTTGCGCATCCGTTTGTCCATCTGGGCCACGCGCATCGCCGGATCGGTCGTCACAAATCCGAACTCGTCGTGCTCGGTGCTGCTGATCTTGGAGATGCCTCCACGCTGCCCCGGAACCAGGCGCGGCGAAATTCCGGTCTCCGTGAGCCGGTAGCGTAGGTAGCGCTCCCTGCGGACGTCGGCCTCCGCGGCCACGTGGCGCTCGACCGGGCCGGACGTCTGCCGGAACACCGACTCCGGCACCGTCATGAGGCCTTCGCTGAGGTTGAGATCGGTCAGGAAAAACACCGGACACTGGTATCGGTCGGAGAGCCGCACCGCTTCGTGCATGAGCGTGTAGCACTCGTCGATGGTCGACGGCGCGAGCACGATCCGCGGAATCTCCCCGTGGCCGCCGCCCGTGACAAGCGCCAGGTCGCCCTGCTCGCTCTTCGTCGGCATCCCGGTCGACGGCCCGGCGCGCATGGCGTCGACGATTACGAGCGGGGTCTCCGTCGTCCCGGACGCGCCGATCTCCTCGACCTTCAGCGAGAGGCCGGGACCGCTCGTTCCGATCATGCTCAGCACCCCGGTCGCGCTGGCGCCGAGCGCCGCCCGGATCGACTCGCGCTCGTTGGCACCCTGCAGCACCCGGCCGCCGTAGTCCGGCAGGTGTGCACCCATGTACTCCAGGATGCCCGACGCCGGTGTAATCGGATACCCCGCGTAGAACCGGATGCCCGCTTGGATCGCCGCGATCGACAGCGCCTCGTTGCCGCTGATGTAGACCGCCGGGCGCGCGCCGGGAACCGGCTCCAGACGGTAGCCGACGGAGTCATGTCCGCGCTCCTTCAAGATCTCCTCGACGAGCGCCCGTCCGCGGCGCGCCGCTTCGAGGTTCAGGTTCACGACCGCCGGACCTTTGCGCCCGAACCGCTGCTCGAGCAGCTGCCGCAACCATCGCTCGTCTTCATCGAACTCAAGCAGACGGAACAGCGCGCCGGTCATGATGATATTCTTGACGACTTCCTTCCTAAGGTCGCGCACCGCGATGTCGCGGGCCGGGATCGCAAAAACGTGCACCCCGCGCGCTTGGAGGGCGTCCGTCGGCACCGGAGCGCCCGAACTGTCGTAGAGCAGCACCCCGCCGCCGACCAGTTGCCGGCCATGCTGTGAAATCGTATCGCGGTTGGGTTGTTGAGCCACGTCCGGATTGCTGTCGTAGTCGAGGCCGACGAGCACGTCGACGGCTTGGTCGCCCCACGAGACCGGGGGCGTCGCCGAGATCATCAACGGATCGTACTGATGCGCGCCGTAGATCGTCGAGGCGAAACCCCGTTCAACGCCGAGCACGCACAGTCCAGCACGGGTGAGGATTCGACCGATGAGGTCGGCGACCGTGGACACGCCATCGCGAAGCTGCACGCCGCCGACCAGCAGCTTCATTTGGTTGACAGTCATTCCGAACCTTGCCTCCTGGGGACGCGCGGGGCGCACCACGGCGGGTTACGCCCGAGCGTCGCGGCCCGAGCCTACTGTCCAGACTACAACATATAATGTTAACACGGAGACGGTCGAATCGTCTATCGCCGGCGGAGCGGTACAGGGACGTCCCGTCTCCACCCGGCGGAACGGCGCCGGTCGGGGGACGCACAGCAACGGGCCGCAGGGCGTCCGCCCTGCGGCCCGATCACGTCGAGTCGGCTACTTGATGGCCGCCTTCAACTCTTTCGCCGCCGTGAAGCGGGGCACGGTCCGCGCGGGCACACGCACGGGTTCGCCGGTCTGCGGGTTTCGGGCGATCCGCGCCTTCCGCTTGGACACGCGGAAGCTCCCAAACCCTGGGAACCGGACCTTGTCGCCCTTCTTGAGGACCGTCGTCACGAGACCCGTGATCTCGTCCACAATGCGCCCGGCTTCCGCCTTGCTGACCGTCTTGTCTCTCGAAGACAGCTTCTCGGCGAGCCGCGCCGCGAACTGTGCTTTCGTCATACGTCCCTCCCGCTCTCGTCGTTGTCGGACCAATCTCGGGTGTAGGGTGTTCGGGGACCGCTCGCCGTTTCCTTCCGCCGTGCGGGTCGATCTGCCTTATTTTGCCGGGTTTTGCGGGGGAGCGGGCGAACGGTCCGGTCTCGACGTCCGAGGCGGCTCACCCCTCCGACGCACATCCGAACGCGCGACGGAGGGGAACCTCCGCCGGCTCCAGAATCCCACCTGCGCCCACGGAGGCACGCGTCCCATCAACGGACTCAAGGGGGAACCTTTGCATGCGCCGCATCACCGCGCTCGCCGCCGCACTCGCGCTCGCCGCTTCCCTAACCGGTCTGGCCCCGGCGCTCGCGGGCACCGCCATCACGGTGCCGATGGGTACGAAGGTCCTGCTCAAGTTCACCACGCCGGTGGACTCGTCCACGATCACGGAAGGGGCCGCAGTGAAGTTCGAGGTCGCGTCGGACGTGCTGGTGGACCGGTACGTGATTTTCCGCCTGGGAGCGCCCGCGCAGGGTGTCGTGACCGATGTCTCCAAACCCGGCATCTTCGGCAAGAACGCCCGCGTCCACATCTCCTATATCCAGGCAACCGCGGTGGACGGCCGCCCCGTGCGACTCTCTCCGTTGGACGTCACCCCGGAGACCGTGCGTCAGGTCCAGGACGTCGGCGGCGCGGCCGGGTCCAGCCTCGCGGGTGCGATCCTGCTTGGACCGATCGGATTGGCGGCAGGCGTGTTGATACACGGTGGCGACGTGAAGGTGCCGGCCGGCGCGGTCGGCACGACAGAGGTCCCGGAGACGCTCCGGATTCAGGTCCCGTAGGCGCGTCAGAAGGCGCGGGCGCGACGCCCGGGAGCGCGACGCGCCCGCGGGCTGCCGCCGGAACCTTGAAGGAGCGGCCCGGCGCTCTCCCGAACCCTTGGCCCGACCGGACGCCGCGCCGGGGACAGAAGGGGGCGATCGGTATGCACCGACTCGTTGGGTTCGCCGCGGTAGCGCTCGCCGCTTCGCTGGCCGTGCTACCCGCCGCCCTAGGAAGCACGCCGGTTGAAGCGCCGGCCGGCACGGAGGTACTGCTCAAGTTTGACACCCCGGTAGACTCTTCGACGACGAAGCAGGGCGCGATTGTGAAGTTCGAGGTGGCGTCCGACGTGCTGGTGGACCGATCCGTCATCCTCCGCGCCGGCGCCGCGGCCCAGGGGATCGCCACGGAGGTCGCGCAGCCTGGCCTGTTCGGCAAGGGCGCCCGCGTGCGCATCGACAGCATTCAAGTCACCGCAGTCGACGGCCGGCCGGTTCAGCTCGCATCCGTGGATGTCACGCCCGACACCGTCCCGCGGATCCAAGGCGCCAGCCGGGCCGCTGGATCCGGCTTCGCAGGGATCGTCCTGTTGTGGCCGATTGGGTTCCTCGGCGGGGCGCTGGCGCACGGCGGCCAGGTCGAAGCCCCGGCCGGCGCGGTCGCCACGACGACGATCCCGCAGGCGGTGCAGATCGACGTGCCCTAGGCCCGACGGCGAGCGGCCCGCGCCCTCCCCAATGCTGCACCGCACCGTTCGCGAGTCCTAATAGAGCCGTTCCCGGTCGAACACGTTCAGCAGGGGCTCGCGCTGCACGTACCGCCTGAGGTTCTCGCAAAAGAGATCGGTCAACTTCGCATTCTCGCTGTCCGCGGTGCTCGCCGAATGGGGGCTCACGATCACGTTGGGCATGTCCCACAGCGGGCTCGTCGCCGGCAGCGGCTCCTGGGCGAAGACGTCGAGCGCCGCGCCCACAAGGTGCCCGTCGCGCAGCGCCGCGATCAGGGCCGGTTCGTCGACCACCACGCCCCGACCGATGTTGATGAACAATGCCCCCGGTTTCATGCTCCGGAGCTCACGCTCGCCGAGCAGCCCCTCGGTTTCGGGAGTCTGCGGGGTGCACACCACCACCGTGTCAGACACCCTCAGCAGCCTCGTCAGTTCGGAGGCCGGCACCCACTCGTCGGCGTCCGCGTCGCGGCCGGACGGAGCCGTCCTCCTCGTCGCGATCACGCGCATCCCAACGGCACGGCTCAGCCGCGCGACCTCCCGCCCGACTTGACCGAGCCCGATGATCCCCACGGTCGTGCCGCGCAACTCCCGGCCACAGTACCGCTCCCAATGGTGCGCGGCCTGCTCGCGGGCCAATCGGGGGGCGTCTTTCGCAAACCCCAGCATCGCCCACAGGCAGAACTCGGCGAGCGGCGTCGCGTGGATGCCGCTCGCGGTTGTGAACACCACCGAACTGCGCACGAACCCGGTTCGCACCATGAGCTGCCCGATGCCCGCGCTCGTAGCCTGGACCCACCGCACGTTCGGCGCAAGTTCGAGCAACGACTCGAGGTTCGTGAAGTCGAAGTCGAAGAGCACCTCGGCCTGCGCGAGGTACCCGCGCCACCGCCGCTCGTCCTCGGGCGTCCGGCGGAGCGGAGCACCATGATGGTCGGCCTGATAGCGGGGTTTCGGCAGCAACGCCGGCTCGTAGATTACCTCGATCCCGGGCGTCGCCGCGATGCGGTCGACGTGCTCGGGCTCTAGGTAGGATGCGATCAGCACGCACACCTTGTCCATCGATCACCTCACCCAAGGGTATCGGTCGGAGGCGCGCGTCACCACGCCACCGCGCCGAGCCGCACCAACGCCTCGACCACCTCGGTCAGCGGCAGCCCCACCACGTTGGTGTACGACCCGTCAATCTGCTCCACCATGTACGCCGCGCCTTCCTGCACCCCGTAGGCGCCAGCCTTGTCCAGCGGTTCGCCGGTGGCCACGTACGCCTCGATCTCTTCGTCGCTGAGCGCCTTAAACCGGACGCGCGTGGAGACGGCGCCACCGACCGCGCGGTCTTCGGTCCGGTCGTAGACTTCGTACCCCGTGAGCACGTCGTGGACCTGTCCGGAGAGCCGGCGCAGCATCCGCGCCGCCTCCTCCACGTCCGCCGGCTTCTCGAGCACCGCCCCGCCGGCGAGGACGATCGTGTCGGCGCCGATGAAGAACCGGGCGTGCGCCTTCGACGCGGCGTCGCGCGCCTTGGCCCCGGCCAGCCGTCTGACGTATCGTTCGGGGGGCTCTCCCGGCCGGCGCGACTCGCCGATCCCGCTGGGCAGGACCGTCACGCGCACGCCGGCGGACGCCAGGAGCGCCGCGCGGCGCGGAGACGCCGACGCGAGCACGATGGTGTCGATGATGCGCATCTCACCCGCCGCGCCTGGACACCGCCCAGCTCGCGATCTCGCCGACCGTAGCGAACCAGACACCGGGCCGCGTCCGCATGTGATGGATGAGCTGCTCCAAGCCCAGCAATCGCCCCGCCCGTCCCGATGTCCACGGGTGCATCGTCAGCACAAAACAGCCGTTCTCGTGGTACATCCCGTCGAACTCCTGGGCCCACATGCGGATCACCCGGTCCGGGTCCGCGATGCCGTTGCTCGTACGCGGCGCGTAGCGGTAGAGCGGCGCATCGTCGAGCAGCCATTGCACCGGCACCTCCACGAGCGGTCCGTCCGGGGTCTCCAGGTCGTACGGGATATCATCGCCCATCAGCGAGCTGTCGTAGACAAACCCGTAGCGCTTGAGGAGCGCCGGCGTTCCGACGTTCAGCTCCCACGCCGGCGCCCGGTACCCGGTCGGACGCACGCCCAAGCATGATTGCCAGATCGCAAGCTGCGCCTCGAGGACCTCGCGCTCTCGATCCGGCGACAGCGTGTCGAGTCGCTCGTGCACGTTCCCGTGGGCCCCCATCTCGTGCCCGGCGTCACGGATCGTGCGGATGGCGGCGGTGTGGTGCTCGATCGTCCACCCCGGCACGTAGAACGTGCCCCGCAGTCCGTAACGGTCGAGCAACCGGAGAATCCTCGGCACGCCCGTCCGGACACCGAACCGGCGCTCCTCCATGTCCGCGAGTTGGCGTGCGGCTCGCTGGGGGTCCTGGAACACGTGCCCGGCCTCCGCGTCGGTGTCGAACGTCAGGGCCACCGCGCACCGACGCCCGCCGGGCCACTCGTAGCGCACCGTGGGTTCCACCGCACCATCCCTTCATCGTCTCATCATCGGCGTGCCGCGTTCCGGCATGCCAGTCCGCCAACGTCTCATGGCTTCGGCGGCATGGCGGCCCACTCCCCCGCGCATCGGCGCGTTCGCGACGATCGGCACGAACACCCTCGCCGGCATCACGTGGGACAGCGACGCGCCGATGACGTGATCCGCCAGCGCCGCCGCAGCCCGCGTGATGGCGTGCGCGATGGTTGGCGGGGCGCTACCGGCCGAACCGCCGCTGACGCTGCTGGTAGCTGCGGAGCGCCCGCAGGAAGTCGACGCGCCGGAACGCTGGCCAATACACGTCGCAGAAGTAGTACTCGCTGTACACGCTTTGCCAGAGGAGGAACCCGCTCAGCCGGATCTCGCCGCTCGTCCGGATGATCAGATCGGGATCTTCGTCGCCGCCCGCGTACACGTGCCTGCCGATCTCCTCGGGGGTGACGCACGCCGCGAGTTCGTCCGCCGTCATCCCGGGACGGAACCGCGCGCGCACCAGCGCGGCAACGGCGTCGGCAATCTCCTGACGCCCGCTGTACCCGACCGCGATGTTCAAGAGACAGCCGTCGTACGCGGCCGTTTCGCGCTCCGCGTCGGCGACCGCCTCCCGGAGCGGACGCGGCAGCGCGTCGAGCCGGCCGACGGCCCGGATGCGCCGCCGGGTGCGCGCCGTCGCCGGATGACGGGCAAGATCGCGGATCTTCCGCACCAGAACGTCCAGCAACGAGCCGAGCTCTTCCGGCGACCGATCGAGGTTCTCCATGGACAAGACCCAGATCGTGACCTGGGGGATCCTGAGCGCCTCGCACCACTCAAGGATCTCGTCGACCTTACCGGCGCCACGGAGGTAGCCGTCTCGGGCGGTCAAACCCGTGTGCTGAGCGTAGCGTCGGTTTCCGTCAAGGATCAACCCGAGGTGCCTGGGCAGCGGACCGCCCAGCAGCGTCCGCAGGAGTCGCGTCTCGTAGATCCGGTAGAGCACACCGGTCAGCACGACGGGTCGCAGTCCCTCGGACACGCCGCGCTCACCCGGCGGCGAGTTGGCGGCGCACCACCTCGACCAGATGGTCGGACAGTCGCTCAAGCACGGTGATCCCGATCTCCGGCGCGGCCAGCGTCGCGTCGCCGAAGATGCCGTTCGGCGTCATCGCCCGCAGCCCTCGCCGAAATACTTCATCGGGATTGATGCGGCCGAGGAGGCCCCGCTCGAGCCGATCGGCGGCCACCAGGTCCGGGTGCCGCACCATCATCACCGACGTCTCGGTCGCGTCGGCGTGGATCGCGTCGACGTCCTGCGCGGCGCCGTGGGCAGCCGCGGCCGCGACCATCACGCGCGACATTTCCAACAACGCTTCGCGTCCGAACGCACCGACGATCCGCACGCCGCCCGACGCGTACTCGTCACGCAATCGCCGCGCCGCGGTCTCCAGGACGTCGAAGTTCCCTCCGTGGGACGACAGCAGCACAAAGGTATCGAATCCGTGGGGCGCGAGGGACCGGACGTACGCCGTGACCGTCGCGATCATGACCTCGTGAGGGATCGAGATGCTTCCGGGAAACGCAAGGTGGTGGTCGGAGCACCCCGGCCGGATCACCGGGGCCAGCAGGGCCTTGCCGAGCTTCCGCGCCACCAATTCGCCGACCGCGCGCCCGATCGCGGTGTCGGTCATGGTGGGTAGGTGCGGACCGTGCTGCTCGATCGACGCGGCCACGATCACAATCGTCCGCACGCCGCGCTCGAGCGCCGCCTGCACCTCGGGCCACGACATCTCCTCCAGCAATACCGTGTCTTTCACGCGACGCCTCCTCCCGTCCCTGGGTGCGGTCCTTCGGACGCTGCCCGCCTCATGCTGTTCGGCGTGGGACCGTGAGAGCTCCTCGTCCCGGTGCCGATAGATGGCACGAGTGGACTAAGCCGTGCGTCACACGGTCGATGCGTTCCGCGCACACGCGCCCTGTCCCAAGCCGAACCCGCCCGGTCGCGTTGAGCGCATGATGCACCGCGAGGATGTGAGGACGCGCCGGGAGAAGGTTTCCGGGAAGCCGCGTCTAACGTCGAGGGGGGCTGGTGGCGCTAGAGGATCGCGCTCCCCGAGTTCGTGATCGGGATAGGGAGGTAAGCCGGCGAGATACCGCGCGATCCTCCGCACGTGTAGGATGGTGAAAGGCGCCAATGCGATGAGCTGGCAGCGGGTAGTTGCGGTGGTCGGCGGCGCCGCCGTGCTCTCGGCGTTGGTCACCGGGATGGTGCTGTCGGCGCCGGCGGCGGGGGGCGTGATCACGGTCCCCGCCGGGCTGGCGACCTCGAACCCCAGGCTCGTCCCTCGTGCGGAGGTGGAACTGTTCGGGCTCCTGAACCGCGCGCGTGCGCGCGTTCACGAAAGCCCCTTGGCCATGGACCCGCATCTCCGATCGACGGCCAGAGCGCTCTCGCAGGACATGGCCCTTCATGGCTTCCTGGGGCACGTCTCCTCATCGGGAGCAACCCTGCTCCAGCGGCTGTCCGCGGAGATGCGGCCTGGCACGATGGTCGGGGAGAACGTGGGATTGGTACCCACCGTCGAAGAGGCGAACCGGGCGTTCCTCGCGAGTCCCGTGCATCGCACCGTGATGCTGTATCCCGCGTTCCGATACGTGGGGATCGGGATCACGACCGCCGGGAACGAAGAGCTCGTGATCACGGAAGACTTCGCGCAGTAGCCATCGCCTCAACGCGCGGCCGTCCGGCGCCTCGCCTCGAGCGTGCTCGTGCATCGGGCTCCTCCACCCTGTCTGCAGTCGCGGCGGTACCCCTCGGCCGACTTGAGACGCGCCGCGACGCGGGCACACCGACGGCACCTGCTTCGACGGCTCCGGATCCTCGGCCCCCGATGCGAGCGCCCCGGGGTGGTCTAAGCGGCACGCGGGATGGGCACCTCTCAAGGGAACGACTTTCGCTTCGCGGAGCACCGGAAATGCATCGGCAGTCCCAGCGTGGCCACGATCGTAGGCGGACCGTGCCGCTCCCGAGCACGCAGATGGTTCGGTGGTTTCTCTACGTGTCGATCCCGAGCGTCGCGCTCGGCATCCTTGCGCAGCATCCGGCCTTGGACGTCCAATGGGAGCTCTCCTGGGCGCACCTGGTTCTCGTGAGCGCGGCCGGGGTCGTCGGGATCGTCCTCGCGACGCTCCTCGCCCGCGTCGCCGCCAAAACGGAGAACGCCCGAATCATCATCCTCGCCCTTGCGTTCCACGCGATGGGCGTCTTCCTCGTGGTGCACGCGCTGCTGACCCCAGAGACCCTGCTCCCGATCGCCACGACCGGGACGGAATGGACCCTGATCCTCGGCTTTCTGCTGTGCAGCGTGTTGCTGGCGGCCAGCAGCTATCGGTACTCCCCTCCCACGCAGCAGACCATCACCCGCGTCGGACCGTACCTGTTCCTCGTGGTGATGGCGGTCGCGCTCCTAGCCGCGCTAGCGGCCGTCCGCTATCCTGCGTTTCTCGCGCTCGGCGGTGCCCCGTCGTCCGAGGAAGGATATGAGAGCGTCAACATGCTCATCGTCGCGGGCGGAAGCCTGCTGGCGTTCGCTGCACTGGCCGCCGCAACCGTCCCGTACTACCGCGACTTCCGGCTGACGGGGCTCCCGTTTCCTCATGCCATGGTCACGGGCTTGCTCATCCTGCAGGTGTCGGCCGTCGCGTTCGCCACATCCGCGACGTGGCACGTACGCTGGTGGGAATATCATGTGCTCCTCCTTGCGGGGCTCGGCGTGATCCTCCTCGCCGTGCTGCGGGAGGCGGCGCGACGCAACAGCGTCTCGGAAGTGTTCGCCACCCTGCTCGTCGGGGACACCGTCGGCAAGCTCGAACACAGTTACGCGGAGGTGTTACAGGCCTTCGTGGACATCGTCGAGGCGCGGCACGCGGACACGCACGGGCACTCTGCCCGCGTGGCCCGGCTCTCGACGCGCATCGGTGAGGAACTGGGGTTGTCCCCCGAGCGGCTGCGCGCGCTCCATCAAACGGCGCTCCTGCACGACGTGGGCAAGATCGTCGTGCCCGACGTCATCCTCAACAAACCCGGGAAGCTGACGCCGGGCGAGTTCGCGCTCGTCGCGTCCCACACCACCGTTGGGGACGACTTGATCCGCCGCATTCCGCCGCTCGCCTTCGCGCGTCCCGGCATCCGTTGGCACCACGAACGGCTCGACGGCTCGGGGTATCCTGACGGCTTGAAGGGCGAGGCGATCCCCCTGGAAGCCCGCATTGTTGCGGTGGCGGACACGTACGACGCGATGACGTCGGCGAGGCCGTACCGCAGCGCGTCGTCGACAGCCACCGCGGTGGCCGAGCTGCAGGAGCGCGCGGGAAGCGAATATGACGGGTCGACCGTGACCGCACTCGCGAACCATCTGCGGCACGCCGCGGACCCGGGCACGGCGGCGGCTCCGGCGCGCCTCGCGTCGCCTTCGCCGTCCCCGTTCGGGCGGTCCGCGCTGGCAATTATCCGCGACTGAACCACCGAAGACGTCAACCCGCGCGTTGGATGCCCTGTCGCTCCGGGAAGGACGCGCGCAGGGTGCTGCAACTACGACGACTGAATCAGCCCGAGGACGTTACCGTCTGCGTCCGTGGCAGACCCGATCAGCGTCCCCCGACCGACATCGTTGACCTCTTGATGCGCTGCTGCATCCGCGGTCAGAAGCGACTGCGGAGTCTTCTTGACGGATGGACATTGCAGGGCTCGAACCGACCGGGAAGGATTTACGCACGCCCCTGTTCTAATCCCCCGCGTGTCTTTCCCCCGCGTGAGGTGGACGGCAACAACGCGACGGGCACTTGCACGGCTCGGGCTTGACAAGCCCGGGTCGACGCGATTCCCCAAGCCCTTTCCGCCCATGCTGGCCGAAGCTGGGAAGGCAGCGTTCGACAGCCCCGAATGGACCTACGAACCGAAATGGGACGGCATCCGGATTCTCGCGCACGTCCAACAAGATCGGGTTCGTCTGTGGTCTCGGAACCTCGAGAACTACACAGGCCTGTTCGCCCCGGTCGCTGATTCGCTGAAATCGATCACCGTTCCGGTCGTACTGGACGGAGAGGTCGTGGCGGTAGGCGCGGACGGGCTCCCTGACTTTGGCGCGCTGCAACAATGGCTGCGCCCAGGAAGCCGGCCGCGCACCGGCCACGTATCCTATGTTGTGTTCGACTGCCTCTACGTGGACGGACACACACTTCGCGACCGTCCCCTGAAAGAACGGCAAGATGTCTTGGCCGCGTTGAAGCCCGTGCTCACTAGCGACTTCGTGCGCGTGACCGACCCGTTTCCGGGTGCACTGGGCACCTTCGTCTATGAGGAGTGCCAGCGGCAAGGGCTGGAAGGCGTCGTGGCCAAGCGGCTCGCGAGCACGTATCGCCCCGGCAAGCGGTCGAAGGATTGGCGCAAGATGGCGTTCCACCGACGGGAAGAGTTTGTCGTCGGCGGGTATCTGTCATCGGCGCCGAACCGTCTCAGCGCACTGATTCTCGGACAGTATGACCGCAAGGAGAAGCTCGCCTACGCGGGCCTCGTCGGCGGCGGGCTCTCGGTCGGGGCGCGCAAGGCGATCCTCGAACAACTGAAGACGATGGTCACCGCAGTCTCGCCATTTCGCTCGGTTCCCACGCTGAGGGATCATTGGGGCGAGATGCGCACCGACTTACGGCCACAGTGGGTGAAGCCCACGCTCGTCGTCGAAGTCGAATACCGAGAGCGGTTGGAGGACGGGCTCCGCCACGCCGCGCTGAAGGCGCTGCGTCCGGACAAAACCCCTCGTGCCGTGCGCCGAGCCTAACGGCGGGCTTCCCGGGGCACCCTCGAGTTAGCGTGGCACCGCCGGAAGCCCGCCTCAGTGCGCGTCATCCACCCCGGTCCCCGTCCCCACCGCGACTCGGCTATGGGTTCGGCTGGGCGGTGTACCCGTTTTGCGATCCTCCGCCCGGACCGCTGTACACTGCCCACGCCTGCGCGGGGGAGTATCCTGCGGCCTGCCAGGACATGCCATTGACCTGCCCCGGAGGATACGCGCCCTCATTCCAGGACCCCCCGCCGTTCCACTGGTTGCCGTTCTGATTCCCGTTCCAGCCGCACGATTGGTCCTGCGGGCGTCCCTGGCGACGGAAGTTGCCGTTGCAGCTATTCTGGGCCTGATCGCGATTGCCCCACCCCTGATGATTTCCGTTGCTCCACGCCGGCGCCGCATACGCGGGAAGCCCGCTCAGTGCGACAAACGTTGTGCCCAGCACCACCAGTCGTGCGATCCGTCCCTTGAAAGGTAGCATCCTCTTCACCTCCGGCATTTTTCTGGCTCACGGGCTCGACCGTTGAGATTCCAGTCTCGCTCGATGCCGTCACCCTGACGATACCTCGACCCGTTGAAGAACTCTTCGAAGATCGATGAAGAACTTGTGAATCTTGCAAGAGTCCTGGAGGCGCCGGGGGATCGGCGGGGCCCGCGCACGGGTCGCACTTTCCTCGTGCAGGGTCTTGCCCCGCTGCACGAGAAGTATGGGCGCCACGCGAACGGCACTGCGGCCGACGCGTGCGACGGCGCGCCGATGGGGGCGACGTCTCCGCCCCGAGTGCCTCGGAGGAGTCATCGCCCGATCGCGTGTTCACGCTCGGAGACCATCTGGCACACTGGGGGGCGAGTGGCGACGTCAGCGAGAACCGGCCACGTCGTCTGTCTCACGTTCGATTTCGACGCGATCTCGACGTGGATCTCGCGCGGCATGGTCACTCCTACGCCGATCTCGCGCGGGGAGTTCGGTGTTGTCGGCGCTCAGCGGATCCTTCAGTTGTTGAAGCGGTACGAAATCGCAAGCACGTGGTTCATCCCGGGGCACACGCTGGACACGTATCCCGAGATGTGTGCGCGAGTTCACGCGGAAGGCCACGAGATTGCGAATCACGGATATCTGCACGAGCGGCCGACGGCGGTGTCGGCGGAGCAAGAAGAGGCCGCGCTCGTCAAGGGCAGCGACGCGATCCGCCGCGTCACAGGAGCCAGCCCTTCGGGATACCGATCGCCCGGGTGGGATCTGAGCCCGCACACGATCGATCTCTTGATCCGACATGGCTTCCTCTATGACAGCAGCATGATGGCCCACGATCACCAGCCCTACCGCGCGCGCCGTGGCGACACGGTCGCCGTGGACGCCCTGCTTGAGTTCGGTGAAACGACCGATCTGATCGAGATGCCGGTCAGTTGGTCGTTGTCGGACTACCAGCACTTTGAGTTCGTCAACGGCCCCCCGTTTGTGACGCCCGGGCTCCGCCGGTCTTCTGACGTGTTGGACAACTGGGTCGACGACGTTCGCTACCTAATCCAGACGACAGCGTGCGGGGTGCTGACGTACACGTTCCATCCGCAGGCAATCGGCCGCGGGCATCGTATGCTCTTTCTCGATCGTCTCGTGCAGGCGCTCTCCGCACTGGGCGCCCGGTTCGCCCGCCTCGACGCCGTGGCACGGAAAGTTGCCTCGACGACCGACTGATCGTCGCGGTCGGCGGCCATGTGCGGACGCCTCTTCGATGCGCGGCGGCAGCAGGTCGCCCGCGTCGTGCACCGCAAGGGTGATGAGGATGGGCGCGCCCGCCATACACGCCCCCTCCTCACGGGACGACCGCACGACCGTGCGGGTGCTGCGGGCCAACCGAAGGGCATGCCGGCCGACGCATTCGCCTCCACCTATCGACCCCGCAAGCGACGGCGCCTAAGGGCGACCGCGTGAACGCTTGCGATCACGGGGACAGCAATCGTCCCTCGACGAGGTGCGCCATGCTCGACATTGCGACAGACACGGTCGGCCCGGCCATTGGCGTGACGCAGGGCAGGCCGGCATTTCTGGCCACGAAGCACGTGGTCAGTTCGAGCCACTATCTCGCCACCATGGCCGGCCTGCGCATGTTCGCGTTGGGCGGAAATGCCGCGGACGCGGGTGTGGCCGCCGGCATTGCGCTCAACGTCCTCGAGCGCCACCTGACCGATTTTGGCGGCGTCGCGCCAGTCATGTTCTTTCGGCCGGGGATGACGCGGCCCGAGACCTTGGCGGGCGTCGGGTGCTGGCCGCGACGGCTCACCCTTCGGCGGTATCTCGAGCGCTACGAAACGGACATGCCGATTGGCGCGCCGCGCTACGTCACGCCGGCGGCGCCGGATGCGTGGCTGACCGCGCTGGCGCGATACGGGCGCCTGACGCTGGGCGAGGTGCTGCGACCGGCGTGTGAACTGTGCGAAGGATTTCCGGTGTTCGACCGCCTCGCGCGTACGATCGCGAGCTTGGCCCCGCGATTGCGCGAGTGGCCCGCGAGCGCGCGGGTGTTCCTGCCCAACGGCCGGCCGCCGCAAACCGGCGACGTCTTGGTGCAGCGAGACCTGGGGGCCCTGTTCGCCCGACTCATCGAGATCGAACACGGTGCCAAACCGAGCGGGCGTGAGGCGGCCATCATGGCGGCCCGGGACGACGTCTACCGCGGCGCGATTGCCCGCGCGATCGTCGCTCACGCCGAGCGCACGGGAAGCGAGTTGGACGCGGAAGACTTGGCCGCCTACCACGTCGCCGTGGAGCCATCAGTCTCGTCGACGTACCGCGACGTGGAGGTACACGCCTGCGGTCCCTGGTCGCAAGGCCCGCTCCTGCCAATGGTCTTGAACTTGCTGCAAGGCGCAAACATGCGCGAGCTCGGTCGCGGAAGCGGTCCCTACCTGCACTACGTCATCGAGTCGATCAAGATCGCCTGCGCCGACCGCGAGGGCTTCTTCGGGGATCCCAACCACGTCGATGTGCCGATCGCGGGGCTGCTCAATCCGGAGTACGCGGACGAGCGGCGACGCCTCATCGATTCGACGTCCGCGTGTCCGCGGCTTCCGCTGCCCGGAGATCCGTGGCGGTACGAAGGCCGCTCGGGCCCCGCAGGGTACGTTCCGGCGCCGGTCGCCGGGTCGCCGCAACCCGACACGTCCTTCGTGTGCGCGATGGACGCGGAAGGCCATGCCTTCTGCGCGACCCCGTCCGACCCCGGCTTGAGCGCTCCGCTCGTTGACGATCTGGGCATGATCATCTCGACGCGCGGGGCGCAGCTGTGGGCAACGCCGGGGCACCCCTCCGCGATCGCGCCCGGCAAGCGCCCGCGGCTGACGCCCAATCCCGCCATGCTCATGCGGTCGGGGCGGGCGGTCATGCCCGTCGGCTGTCCCGGCGGTGATGCGCAGGTCCAGGCGATGGTCCAAGTGATCTCAAACGTCCTGGACTTTGAGATGAACGCGCAGGCCGCCATCGAGGCGCCTCGCGTCATTTCGGCGAGTTTCCCTTCGTCCTTTCATCCCCATGGGTACGAGCCGGGCGTGGTGCGCGTCGAGGGCCGAATTCCGCCGAGCGTACGAGAACACCTCGCCGTGCGCGGTCATACCGTTCACGTGCTGCCCGACTTCACGCCGGTGGCAGCCGCAGTCTGCGCGATTCGACGCCGCGACGGCGGTGTGCTTGAAGGTGGGGCCGATCCCCGCCGCGAGAGTTACGCCGCCGGCTGGTGAGTCGGGAATCCGGGACGGCCCGGGCGCGGGACCGCCATGGCGCCCCACCGCGACCCATCAACGAACCGCACCGTCGGGTCAGAGGCGATCCCCGTCGCCGCCCGGCGTCACCGCCGATCCGGCCGGCGGTTGTACGCCGAGCAAGTGGCGGACGAAATAGTCCGATCAGCGAGGAGCACCTTGCCGATCGGTGCCGCCCGGCTCCGCGGAAAGCTGCTGTTCGTGCACGCCGTCTCCGTCAGGGGACGTGCGCCGTGCCGACGGCCGGTCATCGGCATGAAGACACGCCCCTCCGGCTGGGTGCTCGGCGCCGACTTCGGAGCGACGCGGCCCGCACCGCGCGGTTTCACGGCCTGTCCTGCACCGCTAAAGCACCCAGGATACGGGTAGTTGCAAATCTGGCGCCTGAGTTCGTTGACAAGGGCGCCAGCCAATCGTTAGAATCGCCGCGTACGGCATCGGGGGGCGGGGTCTCGGCCTGGAGGTGGCACGCTTCTCCGCGCAGTAGTATGCGCTGTTGGAGCGGGGCCGTTCGTCCCAAGACCGGACCCGATTGACGCACCGTTCGGGCGCGCAACGCGCCCGGGCGCGAACCGCGGACGCGCATGCTGTTCCGTGTCGGCCCGACGCCGGCGCGCTCCGAGCGAAGCAGAACCGTTGCTGACGATATCCTCAGGGGTTGCGGAGACACACGTCCCGCTACGGGGGCATCGGTGAGTGACGTAATGCGCGGGCATGCGCTCCGGCTGTCCCGGCCCCCCGAACGGGCGAGTGGGTCCGAGACGGGATGCGGCTGCGCGCTGGGGGTGTCGCTGCCGGTAAGGCGCGCACCGGCTCCGTGCGGGTGCGTCGGCGGCTCAACGAGACCCGCGATCCACCACTACTCACTGGTACCCTATCCGGTCGCGCAGGAGACGGTGCCCACCGACCTGACGGTCGCGCCGACACAGGTCGGGCCGGATGTCAGCTCGCCCCCCATGATGGCCAGATCATCGCGTCGAGTTCCAGAGCCGTTCGGCGCGCGGCCGCAATGCGGGCGCGATGCGCCGAGGCGGACCGCCGTGTGCCGATCGCGACGCGCTGCGGAACGAGCCGTGGGCCCTTACAGCGTGCACCGCCAGGAGGCGCGTCCGGCCGTGCAGCGAAATTGAGCGGGAGGTGTCGCAATGAGAGTTGTTAGGTGGCGGAAGATCGTCGCGATGTGCGTCGGAGCAGCGTTGATCAGCGCCGCGGGCTCGGGCGTGGCGACGCAAGCGCAGACGCGCGACACCGTGGTCGTCGCGCAAAGCGCCGACCTCGATACCGGAGACCCGCACAAGACTACCGGCACCGCGTCGATGAACATTCTGGTCAACGTCTACGACACGCTGGTATACCGGGATGCCGACCTGAACCTGAAGCCCGGGCTTGCGCTCTCCTGGCGGGCCGTGGACCCCAGCACGTGGGAATTCAAACTGCGCAAGGGCGTGAAGTTTCACGACGACGAGCCGTTCAACGCCCAGGCCGTCAAGTTCTCGTTCGACCGGATGCTGGATCCCAAGACGCACTGGCCCGGCGCCGGGGGGCTGCGCCTGATCAAGTCGGTGACCGTCGTGGACGACTCGACGGTGCGGATCACAACGGAAGGGCCGTGGCCCAACATGCCGCGGTTTCTCGGCTACTACGGCATGATCGTACCGCCCGGCTACCTCGCCCAGAACGGCCCCGATGCGCTCGTCCGTCACCCGGTAGGAACAGGACCGTACCGCTTTGTCCGTTGGGTGAAGGACGATCGTGTGGAGCTCGAGGCCAACTCCACCTACTGGGGCGGCAGGCCGAAAATTAGCCACGTGATCTTCCGTACCATTCCCACGGACGCGCCGCGGGTCGCGGAACTGCTCGCCGGGTCGGTGCAGCTGATCAACCTCATCCCGCCTGAACTGTTCAGTCCGGTCCAGATCTCATCGAAGACAAAACTCGTGATCGGCAAGAGCCTGAGCGTGTTCTTCGTCATCTACAACCTGGTCAATATCCCGCAGGGCAAACCGCTGGCCGACCCTCGCGTGCGGCAGGCCCTCAACTACGCGATCAACCGCCAGGCGATCCTGACCAGTGTCATGCACAACGTGGGCACGCCGGTGGCGACATTCTGCAGCGAGGTGATGGAGGCGTGCGACACCTCGGTCCCGCCGTTCGGCTACAATCCGGACCGGGCCCGCGCGCTGTTGCGGGAGGCCGGCTATCCAAACGGGTTCGACTTCAGCATCAGTGGGACGACCGGGACATACCCAGGCGACCGGGACATCGTCCAGGCGATCGCCGACCAGCTGAACCACGTCGGGGTGCGGACGCACGTGAATATCTCGGAGATCGGCGTGCAGCTGCGGGCGGTACTGGACCGCAAGCTGCCCGAGGACGGTTGGTTCACCCGCTTCACGGATTTCTTCGGGATCAGCACCATCATTCCGCTCCGGGCGTTCTACTCGCCCGGCGAGTGGTCCCAGTGGCGGCCCGGGTACGCGCCGTTCGACCAGTTGGTCGAGGCGGCGCAGGCGGCCCCCGACGAGGCAAAACTGCGCGATATCTCCAAGCGCCTGCAGCTGATGTATAAGGAGCAAGCGCCGGCCATCACGCTGTTTACCGCGCCCAACGCCTACGGCATGAGTCACGATCTGCAATGGACGCCCCGGCCCGACCTGCTCCTGACGATGTTCGACGCGTCGTGGGCGAGGCATTGATCCGGTACTCGGCACCGCGAGGGCGGCTCACGCCGAGGCTGCGGTGAGCCGGTACCTGGTCCGCCGGCTGGCACTGTCGTTGACGGCCATGCTCGGCGTGGTCACGATCGTGTTCGTCCTGCTGCACATCAGCGGCGATCCCGCGACGCTGCTGGTGACGCAGGACGCGACGCGGCAGGACATGGAGCGGATCCGGCAGGCCTACGGGTTGGACCAACCGCTCTCCGTGCAATACGCCCGCTTCATCGCGCGGGTCGCCCGCGGCGATCTCGGGTATTCGTACCGCCAGGGCGTGCCGGTGAGCGAGCTGATCTCCGAACATTTCGGCGCGACGTTCGAACTGACCCTCGCCGCCCTCGCGGTGGCGATGCTGCTCGGCGTGGCGCTCGGCATGGTGGCCGCGGCCCGCCGCGGGACGGGCGCCGACGCGACTGCGATGACGATCGCCCTCCTCGGAACGAGCATGCCCAGCTTCTGGCTGGGGATCCTCCTCATCATCGTCTTCGGCGTCAAACTCGGATGGCTTCCGGTCTCCGGCTACGGCGGCCTCAACCACCTCGTCATGCCCGCGTTTGTGCTCGGCGGCTCCTACGCGGCGCAAGTCAGCCGGCTCACGCGCACAAGCCTGCTCGACGTCCTGGCTCAGGATTACATCCGCACGGGACTCGCCAAAGGCCTCACGGGCCGCGTCCTGCTGTTCAAGCACGCGTTGCGCAACGCGGCGCTCCCGGTCCTAACCATCCTGGGCCTCAGCTTCGGGCAGATGCTGGGCGGCGCCCTGATCGTGGAATCCATCTTCGCTTGGCCGGGGATGGGGCGGCTGGCGGTCCAAGCGGTGTTGGGGCGTGATTTTCCGGTCGTCCAGGGCGCCACGATTGTGGGTGCCGCCGTATTTCTCGCCGTCAACCTCACCGTGGATTTGGCGTATGGCTGGGTCGACCCTCGTCTTCGAAGCGCCGCGCGCACGTAGCGTCGGGCGAGCTTCCGCGATTCGCCGCTTCCTGCGGAGCCCTTCGGGGGTCGTGGGGACGGTGCTCCTGACAATACTGCTCGTGGCCGGGTTCGGGGGCTCGTTCGTGACGCCTTACGACCCGGCCGCGCAGAATCTGAGCCTCACCGTGAGTCCGCCGTCGTTGACGCCGGTGCACGGCGGCGTCCACCTGCTCGGCACGGATCAGCTCGGGCGTGATGTCTTCAGCAGGTTGCTGGTCGGTCTTCGGATCTCACTGCTCGTCGCACTGGCGGTCGTCCCCCTCTCGACGCTGTTGGGCCTGACCGTCGGCATGGTGACGGGGTACCGCGGCGGCTGGCTCGACGTCGCGTTGATGCGGGTCGTGGACGCGCAGTTGTCCATCCCCACGCTCCTGCTCACGGTGGCCGTGGTCGCGGTGCTCGGGTCCGGGCTCCTGCAGATTGTGGGCGTGTTGGCGATCGCCGGGTGGCCGGCCTACGCGCGCGTGGTGCGCGCCGAAGTCCTGGCGCTGCGCGAGCGCGAGTTTGCGGCGGCGGCGCGGGCGGTGGGCGCGTCAGACGTCCGCATTCTCGCGCAACATGTGCTGCCGAACGTCCTCCCCACCGTGCTCGTGCTGGCGACACTCCAGCTGCCGGTGGTAATCGTCTTCGAAGCCGCGCTGAGCTTCCTCGGCCTCGGCATCCAGCCGCCGACGCCGAGTCTCGGCCAGATGCTCGGGTACTCGCTGGACCTGGTGTGGCAGGCCTGGTGGATGCCGACGATCCCCGGGATCACCATCACGCTCGTGGTGCTGGCATTCAATCTGTTGGGCGACCGCATGCGGGATGTGCTCGATCCGCGTCTTCGGGGTCTCGGACCAGTGTGACGATCGCCGCAGGACATCTCTCGCGGACGCAGCGTGGTGAGCGCCCGTTGATGCGCACCGCTTCGGGAGATCAAGCGTTCTTCGAGAACATCGACGCCCGGGATACCGTCCTATGACGTCTTCACGGCCTCGCGGAGGCCGCAGCCGCGCGGTCCCCCGAAGCTCATGCCTCCCCTGGTCCACTTGAGCGCTTAGAAATCACCAAAACGAGGTTGATACATCCGACACACCGACCGATGAAGATCCTTGCGTGGGAACGCTTGGAACACGACGGCGGCAAAGCAATTCCGTAGGATCAGCTTCTCTTGCGTCCACGGCGGATCCGATTCCGTGTCAAATCCGCCTTTCGAAGACGATCGCGTACGGATTGACCCCATGCTTGAGATACGCTCGTTGCGCGGACATGTTGGGGCAAGACTGGTCACGCGGAGCCTCCGGCCCCCAAACGCTACCACAGGCTTCTCCGCTACGTCGAGTAAGTTGGCGACGATCCCTCGCCCTCCGAAAGCAGCGCGGACACAGATGCCCCAGACGTATCCGCACGCGTTGGAATCGTACGTCTCCGCAATGCCATCGTTGTTAGTGATCCAACACGCAACGTACCCGGCGAATACGTCTTCGACTTCAGCGACGAACACCGCCCCGCGCTGACGGTCAACACACGCTTGCAGCCACGCGAAATACGCCTCGGCAATGTCTGCACCGGGTCTTCGCGTATCATGTAACGCGCGCTCAAAGTCTTGCTCCTCGAGGAGCGCGCCACGAATCGCGTGTCGTCGGCGGCGGTACTGCGCCGCACACGCACCCGAGGCGTTGACATGACCGCAGAGTTCTTCCCCTGATCCACCCGTACCTCGTCAGCGGAAGCAAGCGAGCCGCGCCCTGAATCGACGCGGCCCGCGTTCCGTGTCGCCTCAGCCTACTGCGACGTCGCTCGGGCGGCCCGACGACGCCCGAACATGGCATCGAGGGAATACGCCCCGGCGCCAACCACCAGAAGCGCAACGCTCATCCAGAACGCCAGCCACTCTTGGCTGATGAACGTCCGAGTATGGATCTTCACGATCACCAATGCCCCAAACATGTCCATCGCCAGCAGCGAACCCACAAGCCGCGTGAACAGGCCCACCAGCATCAAGATGCTTCCGCCGAACTCGACGATCGCGTGAATCGGCCCAAACACACTCGACAGCGGGAGGTGTAACCGTTGCCACAGTCCGATGATGCCGCGCAGGGACGCAATCTTTGCCCAGCCCGGGCGAAAGAAGAACACGGCCAATCCGATGCGGAGACACAGCATGGCGAGGTCTTGGGCACGAGACCGCAGTTCGTCCGTCACGGGAGCCCTCCCCGCACACTACTCAGCCCGCCTTGGGATTCCCGTGCGAGCCCAGGGCTCCTTCCGACGCCTGGTAACGGATTGTTAACAAGACGGCGGGCGCGCCTAAGGTAGACACAAAGAGGCCGCGCCCTGAATCGACGCGGGACCTTCGCGTTCGCCGAGAACCGGTAGAGGATTTGATTGAGTCCAAACTCCTGCATTTGGCGTCCGTCTTCGTAGACAGACAGGCGGTTCTGCGGATACGCCGCCGGGTGTACTTCGAGCCACCGCTCGAGGGCGCGCACCGTGACCGGATTGAGTGAGCGCACCCGAGAGTCTGTATCACACGATGAGGGCTAGCGACCCCCCTCGTCGAGCATCAGCAATGACTGCTTCCATCACGCTAGCGGAGGGGTTAAATCCCTTTGCGATGAGGTAGATGGCGAGGGTCAACTCCCAGGCGAACTCCGGAACGGCGGCGACGGCCGGGACGGTCGAGTACTGCCCGTAGACACCGAACAACACGCCGGTCACCGACGCGAAGACCAATGGGCCTCCGATCAGCCCCAGCACGGGTATGAACCGGGGCACGAGACGCGACGTGTACATGAGATACGCTATCAACACCGTGTTGGTTCCGCTGGTGAAGCTGGGCCCGATCAAGAAGGTCCAGTTGTGGAGCGCAACGAGGCCCCTGCCGAGCGCGACCAGCGAGGCCGTGTCCGAGCTTGCGGCCCCCGCCAGTTGCTGCCGCAAGGTCACGACCGCAAGGAGGCTGGCGACATCGATAGCGATGATGCCGGCTTCAAGAGTGCGGAGGCCGACGTAGCCAAGGGCAACGGCTTCGTTCTGCCTCTTGACGACGGGGAACAGCGCGACCGCGCTACCGATGATGGCGAAGGCCAGGATCACCTCGCAGAACGCCCCCAATAGGACACGGGTGTCGGGCCCGGAGCCGATGATGTAGTTGACGTTGTTCAGGATCGGGCCGTACAGGATGAGCGCGGCGACCGAGGTGACGTGGGTGGTGAGGTAGCATATGCCCGCAGCGATTGCGAGCTTTCTCGGTGAGGTCATCGGTGCTCCTTGTTCACGGGGTGGCGGTCCACCTATAACGAAGAGATGTTCTCCATCTGACTATGCCCCTTTTCAGCGCGGAAGCTTGGCTGGAGTCAGCCTAAACCCCTTGCGAGTGTTCAGCAGGAGTCCCGAACCGAACGCGCGTTCCCACGCCTGTCCGCGCACCGGGGGAGATTCATTCGTTCGATTCGATACGCCTACTTATGCACTGGGGAAAACAGGTCCGCACGACAACCAAAGAGTGGGGGTGCAGTATGCTACTAGCATTGTTGCTGCTGGGGGCTGGTCTACTGATTCTAACCGGACATATGATTGTCCGGTAAGGCGCAGAATTGTAACGCCAGTACCAGTCTGGGGCGGGGGAACCCGCCCCCTTCTTGTTTTGGTTGACGTGGATCTCGCGGGAAGAGTCAGCCTACTGTCCGGAAGGAAAAGCGAGTCGCGTTTCTGAAGCGCATCTCATTTTGAACCGTCAATCAATTCAGATGAGGAGGCTCTATGAGACCGAAGAAGGAGCCACAGACGTCCGCCAAGAGTGCTCCCGTGACCGGCAAGGCGGTCACGGGATTCACGGACGAGGAACGGGCCGCTATGAGAGAACGCATCCGAGAGCTGAAGGCGGGCGCGAGCAAGGCGGATGGGGAAGGTGACGTGCTCGCGAAGATTGCCGAGATGCCGGCACCGGATCGCGTCATGGCCGAGCGGCTCCATGCGATCATCAAAGCCAGCGCGCCCATCCTCTCGCCGAAGACCTGGTACGGGATGCCCGCGTATGCCAAGGACGGCAATGTCGTCTGTTTCTTCCAAAGCGCGCACAAGTTCAAGGCGAGATACGCGACGTTCGGCTTCAGCGACAAAGCGAACCTCGACGAAGGCGACATGTGGCCAACCGCCTTCGCGCTGAAGGAGCTGACCGCCGCCGACGAAGCAAGGATCGTCGCGCTGGTGAAGAAAGCGATGAGCTGAGGAGGTACGTTTCGGTTCAGGTTTGCAGTCCAATTTTGAAGCGCAGGTTGACTTTATCCTTTGCTAGTCAGGGCGCCGCGTGGAATGCATACGTGTTGGAACGCGGTCCACATCTTCTTTCAACATCCCGGGCATACGCTGCAAGAGCAGGCGGACCATCGACTGACACTCGGCGTAGGTTTCAAACCTAGGACCACGGGCTTATTGATCCGCGCATGGATGAGGTAGCGATGGCATGTTCAGCAAACCGCCAAACGACGGATCATCACAATCCTCGTATACTTCGTCCTCCCACCACATCGTCCATTGGCGCTCGGTAGGACACTTGGCCCCATCCGATGGGCATTGCCGATCCTCCAATAGTCTACCGAGCAGATCCTGTCTCAGCACGAGATCTCGGGTAGAGAAGTCTCCGCCTAATCGTAGCCTTAGATTCCAAGGAGACGGAGAGAACAACCAGTGGACTCCCCCGTCCGGTCAGCGGGGGTCAGCAGAGACCCCATATTTCCGGGGGGGTAGGCCGCGAATCGGCGCTCACGTTTGCGTCCCGTTTGCACGGCGGGCAAAATGCTGAATGGCGATGAGCGGAAACCCTAGAAAAATATGGTGCCGGGGGACGGAGTCGAACCGCCGACACGGGGATTTTCAGTCCCCTGCTCTACCACCTGAGCTACCCCGGCAACCGTGGAAGAACGCCTCAGAGTATAGCGGACGGCCTCGTTGGGCGGCAAGACCTCGGTACGGGAGCCCGGAAGCCACGCATAGTTTCCTACCGCCCAGGGTAAAACTCAGCGGAGGAGGTGAGTCCCATGTCCACGCCCAAAGACCTCAAGCGGTACCGACAGATCATTGAGGAAGCGACCGTGGGCCTCGGCCGAGACGACGTCGGAGTCGGTGACGTCACCGAGACTCGAGACGGCGTCCTTGCGGTCACGTTCTCCCGGGGTGCGCACTCGACCGTCGAGGAAATTCCGGTCGATGCGTTGCGAGACAGGGGACAAGCGAATCAGGCGCTCGTCAAAGCGATTCGCGGTCTCAGCAAGGAAGTCGCTCAAGAGGCGCTCCACAAGGTCTAACCGCGTCTCGTTCGCACAGATTTCGGCGGGGTCGCCCGTGACGGGCCGGCCCCGCCGCCGCTCATGCGATGGGAAACCCCCTGCCTGCCCCCAATCGCTCGGGGGCTCCGACCGATCGCTCCTTACTGGTTGATGCTGACCTGAATGCTCGTTGCATCGGATTGCGTGCCGTTGAGGATCTGGATCGCTGAGATGACGTACGGGAACGATACCATGGGCAGCGATTGTACGTTTAACGCCGCCCGCCACCTGCCGGCCCCGTCCGCCGTCGTCGTCGCTTGCACCGCCTGTCCGAGCAGACGCGGCTCCGCCCGCACGACCACCGTGGCGCCGGGTTGCGCCATGCCGGTGACGATCATGGCGTTCCCCACCTTCGCCCCATCCGTTGGGGACGTAATCGCCGGAGCGTTCAAGACTGTCGGGGCGGGTTGTGCGGCCGGGGTGGTCACGTTCACCTCGTACGCCTGGTTCGTCCCCTGTACCACGAAGAACCGGCCATTGCGTCCCGGTTGGATCGCGTCGAAGCCGGCGCTCTGTCCGTTCAGACTGATTTGAGCGTCCGTCAGCACGACGTAAGATTGTCCGTTGGCGAGCGTCACGGTGCGATTACCTGGGCCGACCGACGCGATCCGCCCTCCGGAGACGACACGGTACGTGGCGGTGATTTTTGCTGCCTGGCCGCTGCCGTCCAGTTGCACCGCGACGGTGTCTCCCTTACGAAGCGCCCCGAGGGCCGCTGACCCGCCGGCGTTCGTATCGGCGTTGTAGCGATAGATTGCGGTGTCCGCGGTCACGGAAACGGTCGTGTCCTGCCCGCCTCGCCGGACGATGATCGACGGGTTCTGCCCGGTGGTGACGGCCACGATACGCCCGGAAAGGGCCCCCGCCGCCTGCGCCGGTCCCGGGGGAGGGGCCGCCGGCCCGCCCGCCACCCCGCCGCCGATGAAGATCGTCTGCGTCGCGTCGTCCCAACGGACGTCGGCGCCAAGCGATTCACTGATGAAGCGGAGCGGGACCATGGTCCGATTGTTGATCGTGAACGCAGGGACGTCGAGTAGCTTCGGAATGCCGTTCACGTGGGCCTGTCGAGAGCCCACAGTCAACTCGACATTCTGCTGGCCGCGGATCGCCACGATGTGTTGCGTCGGGGCATCGTAGTCGACGGTGGCGCCGAGACGCTCGAAAATACCGCGTAACGGCACCAGCACCCGGCCCTGAATGAGGACCGGCGGCACGTCGAAGTTGACGGGTTGCTGGTCGACGTATACCCGGATTGCCTGCGCGAACACCGCGCTGGGTGTGACCAACGCGAGCATCACGCCCACCACGGTGAGCAATCGTCTCATGTGCGTCTGCCTCCTCCCTCTCTGCGGACGGCCAAGCGTGCACTGCAAGCCGTCGCAAAGCAGGCGCTGCGTGTTCACGATACCCCGCTCGCGGCCCGTCCTAACGCGAACGCGGTTCCGGCCGGCGCCTGACCTGAATCGCGCCACCGCCGAACCGATCGCCACATCGTCGGGCCCCAGAGCCAGAGTTGGCTGACAAAATGGCGACACCGACCGGGAGCAGGGCGCGGTTGTCCATGCACCGGGATTGTTCCCCGATGGGACGTTACCCATCGCGCGGCGGGGCCGATCGTAATGTCAGACGCTCTGGGTACCGGGTGCTATAATTTCACGGTGGAGCACAGCGATTTCCACGGCCCGGAGGTGGATGAGGGATGCCAGCACGAGGCTATCAGCGACCGTCGGCGCGGTTGACGCACCCTCTGATCCGGAGGGCCGGCGCTCTCGAGCGGGCGACCTGGAACGACGCGCTCGATCACGTGGCGCGGCGTTTCGAGGAAATCCGGCGGGCTCACGGACCGGACGCGTTCTGTTGCTTCAGTTGTTCCAAGGCCTCCAACGAGATGAACTTCGTCGCCCAGAAGTTCATGCGGACGGTGATCGGCACCAACAACATCGACAGCTGCAACCGCACCTGACACGCGCCCAGCGTCTCCGGTCTG
>Ga0070735_10000187_pt1 | contig 75240 bp, 61 predicted proteins | sample Coa_R1_FD_66443 | JGI IMG/M metagenome (GOLD analysis project Ga0070735, IMG submission 66443) | Surface soil microbial communities from Centralia Pennsylvania, which are recovering from an underground coalmine fire - Coalmine... | ecosystem: Environmental > Terrestrial > Soil > Unclassified ...
ACGATGATCAAAAGAATGGACGGCATACGACTCTAAACCTGAATCCGAATGATCTTGCGAATCACGAAATATCCAATTGTCTGTAGCGTGATGCCAAGAACCAGCAGGGTATGACCGATCGGGTCCGCAAATAACGGATGGATGAAGCTGGGGTTGAGGATCGTCATCACGGTGACGATGATCGGCGGCATGCCCATCAACAAGGCCATGGTCAGGCGGCCTTGTGCGGTGTAGACCCGAACCTGGCGTTGAATCTTGAATCGTTCGCGGATGACGTAAGACAAGTTGTCGAGAATTTCGGCGAGATTGCCTCCGGTCTCGCGCTGCAGCATGACGGCAGTGACAAAGAACTTGACATCGACCAGCGGAACGCGCTCAGTGAGGTTCATCAAAGCGTCGCGAACCGGCATACCGAATTTCTGTTCTTCATAAAGCTGGCGGAACTCGCCGGCGACCGGCTCGGCGACCTCATTCGTGATCATTTCCAGGGCGGTGGTGAAAGCATGTCCGGCGCGAACCGCGCGAGCAAGAGTATCGATGGCCTCGGGAAAGAGCTCCTCGAACTTTTCGAAACGCTTGGTGCGGCAGATGGAAGCGTAGGAATAAGGAACGACAAATCCGACGAGCAGCGAGATCCAAGCCACTTCGACTCGTTTACTGGCTGCGTAACCGATGATCGTGGCGGCGACGCCAGCCAAGGCCGAGAGCCCGAGGAAATTGCCGGCACGCATGTCGATTCCACCCTGTGCCAGCAGTTTCTGCAGGTCGGTGACTCGCTCCGACCGTCGAAGCAGGGTATCGATTGCGGGGATGTCGCTAAGCTGCTCGTCGCGCAACAGCGCGAGTTCTTCTTCAGGGGCCCGTTCGGGTGTTTTGCGCTCATTGGACAGCCGTTCTTTAATGATACGGGCCTGTGCATTGCGGCGATCGAAGAGCGTGCCGAGGTAGAAAGCGGCAAGAGCAACCACCACGAAAACCACGATCGCCATGAGAGTAGCGGCAGCCATGATCTCTAGACCTCAGCCTTGGATTCAAATAATGCCGGACGTAGGCGGGCGCCGGAGGTGGCCAGTCGATCGGCAAATTGTGGGCGAACGCCGGTGGCGCGGAACAAACCGCGAACCTTCCCGCTCTCGTCGATGCCGGTACGTTCGAAGACGAAAATATCCTGCATGGCAAGCAGGTCGTCGTCCATACCAGTAACTTCGGAAATTGTGATGACCTTGCGGGTGCCGTCGGAAAGTCGTGCGATCTGGATGACGGCGTGAACGGCGGAAGCAATCTGATGGCGGACGGCACGCTCCGGAATATTCAGGTTCGCCATGGATACCATGTTTTCGATACGGGCCATCGCGTCACGCGGGGAGTTGGCGTGTACGGTGGTGAGAGAGCCTTCGTGGCCGGTGTTCATGGCCTGCAACATATCAAAGGCTTCCTCGCCGCGCACCTCGCCGACTACGATGCGGTCGGGACGCATACGCAAACTGTTGATCACGAGTTGTCGCTGCCGAACTGCACCCTTGCCTTCAATATTAGGCGGACGGGTCTCGAGGCGCACGACGTGTTCTTGTTTCAACTGCAATTCGGCTGCATCTTCGATGGTGACAATGCGGTCCGAATTTGGAATGTAGCCCGAGAGCACATTCAGGAGCGTTGTTTTGCCGGCGCCGGTACCACCCGAGACGAGGATATTCAGACGTCCCTTGACCATTGCCGAAAGGAGCTCGAGCATCGATTCGGTCAGGGTCTGGTTTTCGATCATCTGCCGCGCGGTAACCGGATCGCGTCCGAAGCGGCGGATCGAAAGGCATGGACCGTCGATGGCAAGCGGCGGAATAATGGCATTGACGCGGGATCCATCGGCCAGACGTGCGTCGACCATTGGGGATGATTCATCTACGCGGCGTCCCACCCGCGAGACGATGCGCTCGATGATCTGCATCAAGTGGACATTGTCTTTAAAGGACAGCGTGGTTAATTCCAGCTTGCCGGCCTTTTCCACATAGACGCGGTCGTAGCGATTGACGAGGATATCGGAGATGTTCGGATCTTTGAGCAGCTGTTCGAGCGGCCCGAGACCGAAAATCTCATCCAAGATTTCACGGGAGAGGCGTTCCCGTTCGGCAAAGCTGAGGGGCACCACTTCGCCGTTGACCGCGCTGCGGATGACGACCAGGACTTCGTCGCGCGCCGAATCGCCCGAGGTCTTGCCCAATTTTTCGAGGTCGAGCCGGTCCAGAATCTTGCGATGCAGGTCCGCTTTGACCTGCTGGTAATCGGTGCGCTCGAATGATTGAAGATTTGCCATGAAGCCCTAAATTCCTAGACTGATTTGAACAGCGACCAGGCTGCGCGTTTTACCTCGGCATCGTTGCGGGTTAATTCCTGTGCCAGTCCAGCGAAGCAGCGGGCGATTTCCGAGTTTCGCTGGTCCATCACCGGCGTGCCGCGGTCGATGGCGCTCGAAACCGCAAAATACTGGTTAGGCACCCGCCACAGAACTTTTGCACCCACTGCAGCTTCTGCGTCGTCTTCGCTAAATCCCGGTACTTTTCGGAATCGATTCAACACCAGGCGCACACGGTCGCGACTTCCTGATTCGCCGAGATATTGTTGCACGCGAGCGGCGCTCCAAAGGGATGCAACGTCGCTACATGCGACCAGTAGAACCGTCTCGGAAAGGCTCGCGATGAGACGGGACGCAGCGTCGAAACGCGAAGAAGCATCGACTACAACGTACCGGTAGTGCGTGACCAGCATGTCAAATAGCCGTACAAACTCCGCGGTTGACGGGTCGATGGCGGCCGGAGCATTGGCTCCAGCGAGCAACTGTAATCCGCCGCTGTGGCGGGTCATGAAGCTTTCGAGCAAAGACGCGTCCATGCGGTGCAAGTTGCGCGTGGCGTCGGCAACGGTGAATGCCGGCTTGAGATTCATGTGCAAGGCGGCATGACCGAGGGGGGCCAGATCGATGAGAGCAGTGTGTCCGTAAGCGGACTGCAGCGCTAACGCGAGATTCACGGCGACGGTCGTGGCTCCATTTCCGCCTTTGGCATTGATGACCGAAAATACCTTTCCGCGAATACCTTCCTGCCGGCTCTTGCGTTGTGCTGTTGTCAGTCGCACGAAGGCTTCGAGAAGATCGGTCGTCGTTGTAGGCCGTTCGATGAATTCCCGTGCACCTGCGCGCATGGCATTCACGATGATCTGCGGTTGATTCAAGGTGCCGATGGCGAAGAGTGCAGAATCGGGCATCTCCTGATGCAGGAGTTCGATCGCTCGCAAAGCCACGTTGGGGTTATTAGCGGGTATATCCACCAGAGTCACGTCAGGATTCGCCGCCTGAACCCGGCGAGCGACAGGGTCGGCGGCCGCGACCGGGAAGTTGGCACAGGTATGCACGGTCCGGGCGACGGTCGTGCCATCAACCAACACCTGCAGCATAGTGCGCTGCTCGTTATCGGTTGCAACAATGACGACGGAAAGCTCTGGCATGCCAACCTTACTTCTTGCTTATCGGCTTATCAAACTTGTCTTTTTCAATAAACGGCTGGACCAATTTCGGTCCATTGACCGGCTCCGTGCTTGGAGACACTCGATGCACTGTGCACAATACCATCAATTCGGAATTGGATCTCTGCAAGCTCTTGCTGCGGAAAAAATTGCCCAGGATGGGAATATCCCCAAGTCCAGGGATCTTGTTGTAGATATCGGTGACGCGATTGTCCATGAGTCCGGCGATCACAAAGCTTTGTCCATCCTGCAGTTCAAATTCTGTTTCCGCCCGTCGCGTACTCAGCGCGGGCACGGTAAAGCCGGAGATGGTCAATGCGTTGGCGAAGTCGAGAGTGCTGACCTCGGGGGCGACCTTCAAATGAATGTTGCCGTTGGGCGTGATGACCGGCGTGAACTGCAAGCGTACTCCGAATTCCTTGAAGGAGATGGTCACCGCCGTAAATCCGTTGCCTGGTTGCACGATGGGGAAAGGGAATTGCCCGCCGGCGAGGAAACTGGCCTCCTTGCCGTTCACTGCAATCAGATTCGGCTCGGCAAGAATCTGCAGGAGGTTCTTGGTTTCAAGAGCTTCAATGACAGCGCCGAAGTTGATATCCGGACGAAAGACGAACAAATTCAGAACGTTGTTGATGGTAGAGGAAGTTTGGGTGGGTGTAGTGGAAGTCCCCGTCGTAGTTTGGCTACCCGGTGTAATCGTTTGTGGACCAAAGCCTCCATACTGCCCGGTAGTGACGGTTCCGATAGTATTCGCGGCCCCCGTGGAGATGAAATTGATTCCCATCTGGGTTAAAGCGGAGCGGTCGACTTCGGCGAACTTTACCTGCAAAAGGACTTCCTGTGCTCCCACCGGGCCGAAGGTAAGGACATTCACGACTTTGGGAGAATAGGCGCTGGCCAATTCTCCGGCGCGCTTGGCAACATCTTCGGTGGAGACGTGGCCGGAAAGAACGATCGCGGCGCGCGACGGCGTTACGGAAATCTGCTCATCGGGGAAAACGCGGTGCTCTTCCTCGGTGCAAGCACTGACGTCGACATCCACGCGCAGATCGAAGCTGCGGGACCGCTCGAGCTCGTCCCAGATCAGCAGCGAAACTTCGCCCGGCGATTTCCCATGAACCAGAATCTGAGTCGGAGTGATCACCTGCGCGAATGCAATACCAGGATCAGTTACCGATATTCGTTTCAACCGCTCGGTCGTATTGATCAGCAGAGACTTCCCGACCATCACGCGTAAAGGAGCTGATCCCTGGGTCGCCGCCGCTGCGGGAAGAGCAGCCGTCTGGGTTCCAGCCGGAACCGCACTCTGGGGTGTTGAAGTGTTATCGGTCTGCTGCATCGTCTCCGCCGCGGCGGGAATGGCCAAAACCGCCGCAAGCAGCAATATCCCTACCAGAGGCTTACAACCGCTCATTTTCAAATCGGTCTCCCTGTGAGGAAACGTGCAGATGTTCCAAGACCCAAATTGCAAAGTGGACCTCTTGGCTGTCACTTTGATCCGCAGCCCTCTTCTGAGCATTTGACCAAGTCAGGCTTCTTGTCGCCCTGGTATACCTCCACGCTCACGCCAGTGGAACCCTGAGGAGGCGGGGAAGCCACTACGGGCGCCACGTGACGAACCGGTACGCGCACGGAAGAGGGTGGAGGCAGCGCTCCCCGATAGAGAGCTCGGGAGATGGAGGGCGCAACATCATCTTGCTTGGTGTCGAGGGGATTACGGAGCGCGAGCTGAATATGTCCTTCGGTACTGGCGAGCGTAAGGCGCTGAGCATCGTCCGGAGTGACCAGCAGAGTGATGACCGCTGTATTCTGGGCTTCGCCAGTCGAAGTGCGCTCCAGGGCGTGTCCCGAGGCGAGGACTTCCACGTTCTGCAGCACGGTGGTCGTTTGCTGCTCCGACCCGCTCGGCGCTCCAGTGAGCAGCACGTCGACGCGGGTTCCGGGAGTGACGAAGCCAGCTACCGAAACAACTTCGTTGACGTGGACGGAAACGGCGCGCATCCCAGGCGGAATTAGCGAGGGAAGACCAGCTCCCGCATTCTCGCCCGCCAGACGATTGGGCAGCAGGAATTCGCCCTTGGAGATCGGGATGATGACGCCTCGCCCAATTACGTCCTTCTTGGCTCTTGGGGCTCCCGGGGGCATATCCGCGTTTGGGATCTTGATGACCTTGATGTCGCGCTCTTCGACGCGCGCTCCAACCTGCAGGTCATTGGCGGCGACCATGACTTCAGTGCCGGGATCGCCCGAGCCGCCATTCTTGAGCGCGAGATTTCTATAGACCAACACACTGGCCAGGAAGCCGACTGCAAGCGCCAGTGCCCCAATCATCATGAAACGTGTGCGATTCATGTGGTTCCCTTAAACGCACAGCCGCGCACAAACTGCGGCTCTGCCCCGATTCTCGATGCGTTCGCTATTGCAGTGAACTTGACACGCTTGAAAAAACGTTATTGGCGTTGGAACCGATCAAGCGAATCGTTCCGACTACTATGACCAAGATAACAGCCAGCATCACGGCGTATTCGGCGATATCCTGGCCTGCCTCTTCGCGCCACAAATTGCGCAGATGCTTGATGAGCATTGTTCTTTTCTCCTCCATCCTAATTTTTGACAATATAAGGGAATGGTCTCCGGGGAGCCCGGGCTGGGACATCTAACGTCTTACATTTACGCCCACCCACTCGACAAGGTAATCATAACCTGCATCTGGGCGCAAAGTTGACAAATTCTTACACTATTCCAGGTAATCAACAGTAACCGCATGCCCGGGAAGCCGGCTCTTAATGGGCACCTGTCTGCAGTGCATGTAAGGATAAAATCGTTTGCCAGATGTTGAACTCTCCAAGATTCCGGTTCTATGTCACCCTTTTTTGCCTGGGGGCGATGATGTTGCAATGGGCAGTCTTCTGGGGAGCTAGAGCCAGGGCGTTTTCAGGATGGCCGGACTTCAGCATCTTTTATGCTGCGGGACTGACGATCCGCCGAGGGGAAGGCGCCGTCCTTTACAGCGATACTGTCCAACGCCAGCTCCAGCAAAGTTTTATTCCGCAAACACTCGCCGTCCGGAGTCCTCTGCCCTACAATCACCCACCCTTCGAAGCACTTCTGTACCTGCCGCTCACGCACGCCAGTTACGCGCATGCCTACCTTATTTGGTTCCTGATAAACATAATCCTACTAGGAGCGTGCATTTATCTCGTACGTCCTTGGCTTTTCACCCTGGCGACGACTTTTCCCCGGCTCCTATTCGTCATTCCTTTGGCTTTCTTTCCGGTGGCGGACTCATTGCTGCAGGGACAGGACTCGATTGTTCTTCTCACGCTCTATTGCCTCGCCTATGTGGTATTTCTTCGGAGGAAGGAGACTTGGGCGGGCGTGTTCCTGGGACTTGGGTTGTTCAAGTTCCACCTGGTCTTGCCGTTCGCCTTTTTGCTGCTTATCAAGCGCCGTTGGCGGGCCCTGACGGGGATTGTGATTAGCGCTTCGATGGAGGCTGTGATTTCCTGGGCAATGGTAGGCGGCAAAGAGCTAATGTATTACCCATCCTATGTTTGGCAAATCAATCGGAAGCAGCTTCCAGGCATCATCGTTCCAGACACCATGCCAAATCTCCGGGGTCTGATTATGGGATGGGGAATGTCCTCAGTAGCTTTGCAATTGGTCTTGATCGCCGCGTCATTCTTGCTACTCATGTGGGCTGCAAAGAGTTGGGCGCCTGGGGACCTCGACAAACCTGAGGCTTGGAACGCGGGATTCTCGGTCGCCTTGGTCGTTACTTTCCTCGTCGGATATCACAGTTATACCCATGACATGACAATTCTCCTTCTGCCAGTTCTGATCACATTCGACCGCCTGCTGAAACCGGAGCCCCCAAGGAGAGATGTGCTTCTTCTGATCCTCCTGGCCGTTCTGTTTAGTCCGCTTTGCTTGTATATGACTCTGTACGTTTCTCACCAGACGGTGTTTGCCCTGGTGCTGCTCCTTTTTGCGTGGGCCGTGGCGTCATCCGCCGAACCAACGAGGCCGTCGGAAATAGGGGCCGTCTCCAGGAGAATCCACGCCATAACCTCATGAATATTTATGGAGCGCGTCACAAATTCCAAAAGTCAAAAACACCAGCAAACAGCGAGGAGGGCGATAAGTTGTGATATTGGCGGTCACTCCAGGAGGGCTAAATTGGAAGCTTCGCATGCCGAGGCTAAGCTTGCATAGATTTGGAGTTCGCTTGCTACTGCCCATGCTCGCTGCTGCCAGCATGTGGCTGTATTTCCAGCGCGTTCTCATCCCTCATCAGAGAACAGATTCTCAGGTAAGGGAGGTTCCACGGGGCAGTCTCTCCGACCTCTATCCGCGATGGCTGGGAGCCCGAGAGTTATTGCTGCACGGGCACGATCCGTATGGCGATGACGTCACGCGCGAGATTCAGGCCGGGTACTACGGACGAGTGCTCGATGCTACGCGGCCAAATGATCCCAAGGATCAGCAAGCGTTCGCATACCCGATATACGTCGTTTTTTTTCTTGCGCCCACGGTTGGGTTGCCGTTCCCCATCGTGCAGAGGGTCTTTCTCATCTTGCTGGTGATTGCCACCATGGCATCGATCTCGATGTGGCTTCAGGCGCTTGAATGGCGCATTTCCGCATCCGCCACGGTGATGTGGATCGTACTCACTTTGGGTTCCTTTCCTACCATTCAAGGTTTGAAACTACAGCAATTGACCTTGCTGGTCGCGGCGTTACTCGCCGCCTCTCTCAACGCAATATCCCATCGAAGATTTGTGCTTGCCGGAATTTTGCTTTCCTGCGCGACGATCAAGCCGCAGCTGTTGCTCTTACCTGTAATTTGGCTGTGCATTTGGGTTACTGGTGACTGGCATGACAGGCGGCGCCTGTTCTGCAGTTTTGGGATTTCAATGTCAGTACTGGTTGTCGGCGGCGAATTGCTGCTGTCGGGATGGATCCAGGAATTCCGCGCGGCCTGCGCCGCTTATTACCTCTATACCGGCGGGGGCAAATCGGTGCTCGACATCTTCTTGACACCGCTTTGGGGCAGGGTCGTTGCAGCCGTGCTGATAGGCACGAGTCTGATAGTGGTCTGGAGACACCGCCGTGCTGCCGAAGGCTCGCCGAGTTTTCAGTACTCGCTAGCACTGGTGATGGCCACGACTCTGATGGTCATCCCGATGCTTGCGCCCTACAACCAAGTCCTTCTCGTGCCGGTTGCCATGCTTATCGCGCGTAAAATTCGCGATTTGCGGAAGAGGAATCCGCCTACGCGGTTTCTCACGGCAACTGCGGCGCTCTCTGTGTTCTGGCCCTGGTTTGGAGCGGCGGGGCTGGTTGCTGCGATGCTCTTCCTGCCAGGTCCAGTGGTTCAAAGAGCGTGGGCTGTGCCTGTTGGCACGACGCTCTCGACTCCGGTAACGTTGTTTGCTTTGCTGTTCATTGGCCGAAGCGTCTTCACCAACGAAGATTTAAAATCAGCGTGCGACTAGCCTGACGCGCGCCTTGCAGCATAACGAGGCGGCAGAGTAGTCTGTTGATGCTCGCTTGGCGTAGCCCGCAACTATTGGGACCAGCGCGCCGAACCACCGTCCATGGCCCTGAATACCATCAGTCACCACAGTCACAGCTCCGGCTCCGGAGTGTTTCCGGCCCTCGTCTTCGTGCAGGGAAGTGAACAGAAAAACATCGTCCTGAATCGCACGCCATTCACGGTAGGGCGAAAGGTGGACAAGGACCTTGTGATCGCGGACCCTCGCGTATCGCGGGACCATGCCCAGATCATGCAGGAAGGGCAGGACTTCTTTATTGAAGACCTGAGCAGCAAGCACGGAACGTTCGTCAACGGGGAGCGCATCCAGCGCCAGAAATTGGAGCGCGGCGACCGCCTTGAATTCGGGGCGCGCGATTCAGCCTATATCCTCTTTAACCCGGCGCATGCGACGTCCAATACCGCCCGGGAATTTCTGAGTCAGATTTCGGTAATTGGAGGAATCAAGCCGGAATCGACCGAGCTTGAGACACTCCGGCTATTCCTGGAGGCCGCACGCAAGCTGAATACGGCCGGCGTGCTCGATGAAATCCTGATCACGATGCTCGACGTGACGCTCCAGCTGACGCGGGCAGAACGGGCGTATGTTTTCCTGAAAGATGAGGAAGGGAAGCTGCGTTTACAGGCGGGACGCAACGCGAAAAAAGAACCTCTTCTCGACGACAAGACCATTTCGCACTCGATCCTGGAAGAGTCGATAAGGTCGAACTCGGAGTTTCTGCTGACAGACACGAGCCAGTCCCTGGATCTCGCCGGGAGGCAGAGTATTGTGGCCTATGATCTGCGAACGGTGGTGTGCATCCCGTTGCGCAAGTTGCAGGTGCAGGCCACGCGAGACGCGCAAACGCCAGTTCCGAGTGTGGCTGCGCAGGCGATGGGCGTGCTCTACGTGGATTCTCGGTTTGCATCGCGCGATATCAGCGGCGTCAGCCACGACATTCTGCACGCGATCGCGACAGAAGCTGCGTCCCTCATCGAGAATGCGCGGCTGGTGCAAGCCGAGGAAGAATCGCGGCGCTATCAGCAGGAGTTGAGCATTGCGGCCAGCATTCAACAGCGCCTGATGCAGGTGAAGATTCCCGAGGTGCCGTTCGCCAGACTGAAGGGCAAGAATCTGTCTTGTAAAGAAATTGGCGGCGACTTTTTTGACGCGGTGAATACCAAAGAGGGTCTTGCCGTCGTGCTGGCAGACGTGAGCGGCAAGGGAGTTTCTGCGGCTCTGCTGGCCTCAACTCTGCAGGGGATGATCTACTCACACTTGAGCGCGGGCATGCCGCTGCTGAACGTGGTAACGGCAGTGAATCGCTTTTTCACCGAGAAGATGGGCGGCGAAAAGTATGCGACGGTGTTGCTGGCTCGCCTGCGCCGCGATGGCGAGTTGGAATACGTGAATTGCGGGCATGTGCCGCCCTTGCTCGTCTGCGGTAGTGAAGTGATTCGTCCTCCGCACGGCAATGTTCCAGTAGGACTGCTCCCTGACGCCACATTTGAGAGCGCTACCTGCCAGATGAAGTCCGGCGATCGCTTCATCCTCGTCACGGATGGAGTCACCGAGGCGGAAAATCCCAAGGGAGATTTCTTTGAAGATTTCCGTCTGGAGGCCGCGGCTGCGAAGTCGCCCACTCTGGAAGGCATCTTCGCCGCCGTCACTGAATTCTGCTCGGGCAATCCACTCAGCGACGACTGCACGGTAGTGGAGTTGTGCTACGCGACCGCGGAACCGCAATAGCGCTACTGCTCTTTTCTTATTGATCCCTATCTCAAGAAATGCTCGCGCGGCGGTCCCGAGAAAATTTCGTACGCTATGTCGGCAGATTTCCTGGCGAAACTTTCCAGCTCCTTCGGTGGGATGGTTGTGCCTGGAATGAAGCAGAGCACGGTCGTATGGTAGCCCTGCACCACGCAGTGCCATTCCCGAATGCCCGCCAGTTTCTACACTAGCTCTTCGGTGAAGTATCTTTCGACCGCCTCCTTGGCGCTGGTCTTCAGCTCGAACGGGCAGGGCACGCGGAAGGCGACCGATTCAAAGTACTCATCATCGGCGCTGCGCCGATCGACCATGCCGGTCCACAGGCTCATCGGGCGGAGGTCGAAGATGGGCAGGTTGGCATTATCCACGCGGAAAGAGGCTACCGTCTGGGAAAACCCGTCATCGCCATCAGAAATCGAATAATCAAAGAGCCAGGCATCAAGTCCGCGCAGCTTGCCGCCAACCACATTGCGCTTCCTGCCGGATGTGCGCAACGGGGAAACGGATAGCCGCAGCTCCCATGTTTCTACCGGTCTGAATCCCAAAGCTGTCGCGGCTTGTTCGAACTGAAGGCGATAGGCTCGGTCCTGCCGCGTACCGCGCCAAAACATCGCCACTGCGCACAGTACGAACAGCACAGTCGCCCCGATCCCTCCGGTCAGACCTGCCCAGCGCAACGGAGTACTCAATACCAGGAACATGGCCACGAATGCCAGAAAATCAACGACGGGACCGCGCAGTTCGCGGATTGGATCTACAGACGCCACAGTTAAATTAGACATTGTGTTCGAGGGCTTGTCGCGATAACCGACGTAATCCGAAGGCGAGGCGACGGATGAACTGGACACAGGTTTGAGGGATCGATTTGGTCGACGGACTCTCGGGCGCAAGCAGTAGACGAAGTGACGTGCTCGCAGAACCTTTGCGGAATTGTTATTCCACTGTCACGTTGTAGTCCGTTCCCTCCCACCGATTCTCCTTCGGCCAGAAGAATGTAAAGACCGCTTTGCCTCCAGTGGGCAAGGACGCCGTTGGTATGTCGAGGGTATGAGTCCCAAGGCCGGTGTCGCGTGTGTCCGTATCGTGCGCGGTTTGCCAGTTATCGACGCTCCAGTGAATGCGGGCTGTGGAAAGCAGCACGATCCGGAGAGTCTTGTTGCGCGGGATGCTTCGAGTCTTGTTGTTAAAACGCCAGCCAAAGATCTGCCGCACATGCTTTTCTTTCAGGTAGCGCTGCACGGTTTGCGGCGGCTGATCGAAAATCTTCCCGTCGCGAATCGAGCGGCGAAGCTTGATGTACTCCGAATGCGCCCATACCAGCGGACACGCCGACCCTGTGGGCTTTCCGCGAAACAGTTCGAGGGCTGGAATATCGCTGGCATCCCAAACCTGCTCGGGGAGCAGCCGCCCTTGACCAGCGGTGGAGTTCTCCATGACGGTCAGCAGAGCTTCTGCTTCGTCGAGGTGGCCTCCGGCCAAAGCGTAGTGAGCCCGTTCCCCGGCGAGCAGTGGCCAGGGGCGGCCGATACCGGTCCCGTCAAAAGCTGAACCGTCTTTGTGCTCGCCATACCCGTCCCCGTTGTAGCGGTACCAGCATGGGCCTTGGGGCAGTTCGACGGAGAGCAAGGCATCGATCACGCGAAGGGTGTTGAGAATTCTTGGATCATCGGGCGCTCGCAGGCCGAAACGGACGAGTGCGAGCGCATCGGGGCTGATGATGTGATAGGCACGCTCGCCGTCCTGTCCGGGAGGGCGATTTTTGATGGGAACAAAGCCTTGCGTCGGAGAGGAGGCGCCGTCCGTCTCGGGCGGCGCGATGCGGACGTAGTATCCTGACACACCCAACTGCTGTCCTAAATCACCTCCGACGGCATAGACCCAGCGTTCGATGTTGTCATTCCATGCGTCGGCAGTATCGCGCATAGTCTGAGCCTGATTTGCGTGGCCGGTGAGGTCGGCAATCTCGGCGGCGGCGAGCAATGCTGATATTTCTGCCGCCAGAGTGAATGGAGAGTACCCGGCGTCTTCCTCCCAGCGATCCTGCTGCGTGACCGGCCCGTTCCGAATGATGAAACTGACCGCGTTTCGTACCATGGGCCACCAGCGGTCGATTTTGCCCAGCGCCTCTGGTGCTTCGCGGCGCAGCAGATCGATAAGGAGAATCGGGAATGCAGTTTCGTCCATCTGGACGCCGCTCCAATAGGGACGTCCGTCAAGCCAGAGGTTCTGAGCCCAGTTACCGGCCGCTTCCTGAGTGGCCTCAAGGTAACGCAGGACGCGGACGGCGTCGTTCACCGCGCCGGCAGCCAACAACGCACCGGCGGTCTCAACCAGATCGCGTGGCCACACCAGATGATAGCCGCCAAGGTCCTCGTCGCCTTTATTGAATCCCCATGGAATCGACAAACTGGCGATGACGCCGCCCAGAAAGTCCTTCGACTCATGAGCGCGCAAGACCGCGGTTGAAGATCGATATAAATCGTTCTGACGCTGCGGTTCGTCCAGTTTTAGCAGTTTGTTCTGCCAATTGCTCCATTGCGAGACGTAGATCGATCGGATCTCGTTGAAGTCTTCGAACAGGCTCGACCGTACCTGTTGTCCGGCCTCAGTGGAAATAGAGCCGAATCCGAGCGCAAGGATGAACTCTCCGTTACAGGCGGCGAGATCGATTTCTCCAGTGAGCGCGATGTTGCCATTCTCCGCCCGCGTGTATTCCCACTCCATCTGAAAATGCTCTGAGATGTCTTGCCATCCATCAGAGGTGCCTACAAAGCCGACGGACATTTTTTTCCATGGCGCGGACGATCCCAGCGCAAGGCTCGCGCCATCCTGCTGCGCGAAGAACATCGGAGAGCCTTTGTAATTGCCGATCCAGCCCGTATTGCCATATCCGCAGTTGGCGAGGTGCGGAGAGAGCAGCGTGAATAGGCGGTAGTCGGACAGCGTTCCCTGCAAGGGGTCGAACTTCACTTTCTGCAGAACCACGCTGCGATAGGGATCACTGAGGACTTCTTTCCGAATGCGATAGTGGCCTGAGATGGCGGTGTTGGTCAGCTCAAAGGCAGGAATGCCAGGCTCAATCGGCCGGTTCTCAAAAGTGCAATGGCGCTTTTCCTCTGAGAAGAAGTCGTGCCCTCTGGTGACCAGGAAGCCCATATCGCGCGTGCAAGCCTGATCGACGCGGGGAAAGTACACCTCGTTCAGGATTCCATGGCTGAGAGTGAACCAGACCTTGCTGTGCTGGTTCAGCGCAGTGCCGGCGCCGGTTTTGGCGCTCGACGTCCAACGCGGAGGAATGCCGGGCCAGCCTGGCGCATAACGTATATTCGAATCAGCCATGGACGTACCTTCCTCGCAGGGCCCACAAGATCCCCAGAATTGACACAAAAATTACAGAAAACTGCCTGGGATATTCAGCGGTTAGCGTCCAACAATAAGTAACCCCAGAACTCTGAATTGCACCTAACTGTAAATCAACGATAATAGACCAGCGACCGATATCGGGGAACATGAGCAAATTTATAGATGCGCGAACCTGGATGGTAGTGACGGTGTTGTTGTCGTGCCTCGTTGGGAGCGGGGGAGCCGAAGATCTCCCGAGAACTGCGGCCAACAGTTGCCTGGATCGCGGATTCGCAGGACTTTACAACCTCGACTTTGTCGGTGCTCAGAACGAGTTTTCCTCGTGGGAAAAGCAGCATCCGGAAGATCCGGTGGGTCCGGTGAGCGAAGCTGCAGGTTTTCTGTTCTCTGAATTCAATCGGCTGGGCGTACTCGAGGCGCAGTTCTATGAGAACGACGCAGCTTTTGCCGGGCGGCCAAAGCTCAGTCCAGACGCTTCGCTGCGCGATCGATTTGAGGGATCGATTTCGCGTGCCGAAACCCTGGCACACATCCGATTGGCGAAGGATCCAAAGGATCGCGATGCGCTCTTTGCTCTGACTCTGTCATCGGGACTGCAGGCCGATTATGCCGCTCTGATCGAGAAACGGAATCTCATCTCACTGCATTTCACCAAGCAAGCATCTGTGTCTGCACAGGAGTTGCTGGCAGTGTGTCCGAATTGCTACGACGCACTATTGGCGACAGGGTTCAGCAAGTACATTATTGGAAGCATGGCAGCGCCGGTCCGCTGGATCCTTCGGATGGGCGGCCTCCCTGCCGACAAAGAAGGCGGCATTGCCGATCTGCAAACCACGGCTGATCACGGCCACTACCTCGCGCCCTTCGCGAGGATATTGCTGGCGATCGCTTATGTCAGGGAGAAAGAAAAGTCTCGAGCCATCGAGTTGCTGTCCGGACTGCAGCACGAGTTTCCGGAAAACACATTGTTTCCGCGCGAGATTGCGCACCTGGAATCGTCACATTAGCTTAGCGTTTAGCGAATATCGTCCGGGATCTAGTTAGCTTCCAAGGAAAGACCAAGCCTCCGCAAGCTGCGTTCATCAGAAATTCACTCATTTGTAACCATCCTTTAACACAGCGCCGATAGAACGAGAGCATAACGCTCAATGAGGAGGAACTCTTACGCGATGCGCAAACTTGTGCTGCTGTTAGTGTGCGTAGTTCTTGTGTTGCCGCTATTTGGGCAAACCACGCTGAACGGAGCCGGCGCCACTTTTCCAAATCCGATGTATTCCAAGTGGTTCAGTGAGTACGGCAAGACCCACGCCGGCGTTCAAATCAACTACCAACCGATCGGCAGCGGTGGAGGAATTCGTCAGGTCACGGCCGGAACGGTTGATTTCGGCGCCAGTGACATGCCGATGACCGACAAGCAGTTACAAGAGGCGAAGTCCAAAATTCTGAATATTCCCACCGTTCTCGGGGCCGTCGTTCCTGCCTACAACATCCCCGGAGTAACAGGGGAAGTGAAGTTCACGCCAGACGCTCTGGCGGGCATCTTCATGGGCAGAATCTCGAAATGGAATGACAAGGCGATCACATCGGCGAATCCCGGGATTAACTTCCCTGACGCGAACATCATTCTCGTGCATCGCTCCGATGGGAGTGGAACCACGTTCATTTGGACGGACTATCTTTCCAAAGTCAGCCCGGAGTGGAAAAGCCAGGTCGGCGCCGACACGTCGGTCAAATGGCCCATCGGAATGGGCGGCAAAGGTAACGAAGGCGTAGCGGGACTGATCCGTCAGCTTTCGGGATCCATTGGCTACGTCGAATTGATCTATGCCATCCAGAACAACATTCCATACGGTAGCGTACGGAATTCGTCCGGTGTTTTTCTGAAGGCTTCGCTGGAGGGAGTCACTGCGGCAGCCGCATCGGCACCCAAGATGCCGGCGGACTTCCGTGTCTCAATCACCAATGCTCCCGGGAAGGATGCTTATCCGATTTGTAGCTTCACGTGGCTTCTAATTCCCGAACAGTCGAAGGATCCTGCCAAGGGAAAAATTCTTAACGACTTCCTCAACTGGATGGTGACGGATGGCCAGAAGATGACTACTGCGCTGTCGTACGCACCGCTTCCGGATAACGTAGTTGCCAAAGTGAAAGAGGCGATTAAGCAGGTCCGGTAAACGCGCCGAATAACCGCGGGGAATTGTTCGTCGACGAAAAAAAGGAGAAGAATGATGAAGTCATTGGGGACGATGTGTGTAATTTTATGTGTGGTGGCCGGATTGTTTGCACAAACCAGTACCGCGCCGAAACCAGTGAAGAAGAAAGCAGCCTCGGCAACGATTACCGCCGCCGATGTGCAAGCGTTGCGAGACGCCATTGCTTCACAACAAGCCGCCCTCGCTCAACAGCAGCAGCAGATCCAGGAACTCCGCGATGAGCTCAGTCACAAGGATCAGGGCGTCCAGCAGGCGCAAGCCGCTGCCACCGACGCAGCCACGAAGGCCGACGCTGCGCAGAGTGCCGCTAGCCAGCAGCAGGCGGCGGTCACGGAGTTAAAAGGCGACGTCACTGATTTGAAGAGTAATATGGCGAACACCGTCGTTTCCCTGCAGGAAACGCAGAAGCGAGTGTCTGAACCTCCCACAGCGATTCACTTTAAGGGCATCACCATTTCGCCGGGCGGCTTCCTGGCGGCTGAAACCGTGCGGCGGTCGCGAGCTCTGGCATCTGACGTCAACACGCCGTTCAACTCGGTGACCATGCCGGGAGCGTCCCAGAGTGCAATGTCGGAGTTCTTCGCATCTGGGCGTCAGTCCCGTGTCTCGATGTTGGCGGAAGGGCGCCTCGCCAGTGCGAAACTTTCCGGCTATGTAGAAGCCGACTTTCTTTCTTCCGGAGTAAGTTCCAATAACAACCAAAGCAACAGCTATAGCTTGCGGCAACGCCAAGCGTGGGGCCAAGCGGCGTTCGATAACGGATGGGCCTTCACTGGCGGCCAGATGTGGAGCCTGCTCACGGAAACCACGCACGGGTTGGATAACAGAACGGAAGCCTTGCCGATGACCATCGACGCGGCGTACACCGTGGGCTTCAGTTGGGCCCGTCAATATGGAATACGTCTGGTTAAGGGCTTCGACAACAAGGTCTGGTTCGGTGTTTCCGTCGAGAATGCGCAAGCGACCATAAGCAGCCACGCAAACGCTGCGAATTTTCTGGTCGGGTCGGCCGGTGCGAACGGTGGCGTTTACAACGGATCGATCACCACTTGCACGACCGCACTCACGGGTACGACCACCCCGACGGCCACTACCACTTGCAGCCCATCCGCCAACTATGCATTTAATCCTTCCCCAGACGTAATCGCCAAGTTGGCGTTCGAGCCCGGATTCGGGCACTATGAGGTCTTCGGCGTCTACAGCCGTTTCCGTGATCGCGTATTCCCCTGCGAAGAGAATTATGCCAGCCCGGGGTGCGGCGGCCTGACCGCGCCGAGCGCGGTTCTTGCCTACAACGCTTCCAAGAACGGAGGCGGTTTCGGCGCGAACGCTCGCTGGTCGTTCGATAACAAACATGTCGTTTTCGGACTGCATGGGTTCGGTGGCAGCGGAACCGGCCGCTACGGTTCTGGCGGCTTGGCCGATGCCTCGGTACACGCCGACGGAACCTTGGATCTCATCCGCAACTTGCAGGGCCTGACCACCCTCGAATGGCACGGTTCGAAGCTCGATTTCTACCTGAATGCGGGCGCGGAGTATGACAGCAGGGCCGCAGATTACGATCCGTTCTTGAGCAAGACTGTCGGTTACGGATCTCCAGCGTTCAGCAATTCAAAGTGCTCGGTCGAGACTGTTCCGGTCAACGGTTCTGGATTCCTGCCGGGATCCCTCGGTAGTAGTTGCACAGGTGACACTCGCACACTCATCGAAGGAACGGCCGGTTTCTGGTACCGCTTCTACAACGGACCGAAAGGGCGCTTCCAGTTTGGCCCGCAGTACTCCTACGTGGATCGTCTCACTTGGTCGGGCCAGAACGGAATCCAGCCGCATGGGATCGACAATATGATTTTCACCTCGTTCCGTTACTACTTGCCGTAGCGAACGATGTTAAATCCTTATCAAGCCGGTATTTGCAGCGAAAGCTGCAAGTGCCGGTTTGTTATTTTGCGAGGACTGTATTGGCTACGCTGAGTCGGACCGGCGTTTGGGCATCGCAGGATGTTCTATACTATTGCTCCCGTATCTCCTCGAGCCCTTCGAAAGGACTCGCTCAGCGGAAAACTGACAGAACCGCACTTTGAACGCACTGCATGGCTCGCATTTCGCTCGATAGTCCTCAGTATTACATCAATCGCGACACGTCATGGCTCGCGTTTAACCAACGTGTGCTCGAAGAAGCGTCGGACGAGGGCAACCCGCTTCTGGAGCAGTTGAAGTTTCTTTCGATTTCGGCGAGCAATCTCGACGAGTTTTTCGAAGTTCGGGTCGCGGCCATGATGCAGCAGATCGAGGACGGCTATAACGAAGCCGGACCGGACGGTCTCACGCTCACCGCGAAACGCGACATTCTGAGCAAGTTGACCCATGAGTTCGTCGACGACCAATATGACTGTTGGAACAATCGTTTGCGTCCGGCCTTGGCGGAGAACGGAATACGCGTTCTGGGCTTGAATGAGCTGGACGAAGAAGCGCTACGCTTCGTTGACGAGTATTGTGAAAGGGAACTGGATCCCTTATTGACGCCGGTTACCGTGGATCCGGCGCATCCGTTTCCCCGGGTGATTAATAAAGCATTGTGCGTAGGATTTCTGCTCCGTAGACGGCGCCGCTCTGCCCTGACGTACACCGGAGTCGTCTCGGTTCCAAGAGTTCTGCCTCGCCTGATCCGGCTGCCCTCGAAAGAGACGGCTGACTTTATTTTTCTTGCCGACCTGGTCGCGCACCATGCGGTACGCATGTATCACGGCTACGACATAGTTTCTTCCGCTGCGTTCCGCGTGACGCGGAACAGCAATCTGTATCTCGCCGAGGAGGAAGCCCGCAGCTTACTCGAATCCGTTCGCACTGAGTTACACAACCGGCGCAAAGGTGACGCCGTCCGCATGGAAATCGAGGGGGAGGCCGATCCTGAAATTATTGAACGCCTCCGAACAGTGTTTGAGTTGGATCCCTGGCAAGTGTTTCCGGTGAATGGCCCGGTCAACCTGCTTCGCCTATTCAATGTATATGAGCAGGTGAATCGGCCAGACCTGAAATACCGGGCGTTTTCTCCACGGGAACTGCGTCTGACTTCGAAGTCGAAAGATCTATTTGAAGAACTGCGCTCCCACGACATCCTGCTGCATCACCCGTTTGATTCGTACGATGCGGTCATTTCGTTCATTGAATCGGCGGCCGAAGACGACAGCGTCCTCTCCATCAAGCAGACGCTGTATCGCACCAGCGAACATTCGCTGATTGTTCCGGCCTTGATCGAAGCCGCGTCCCGCAAGGAAGTGACGGCCGTCGTGGAGTTGAAGGCGCGCTTCGACGAAGCCTCCAATATTCGATGGGCTCGCGATCTGGAAGACGCTGGAGTGCAGGTATTCCACGGGCTGGTGGGACTGAAGACGCACTGCAAGTTGTCGCTGCTTGTGCGACGCGATCCCGATGGCCTGACACGAAGTTATTGCCACATCGGTACTGGAAATTACAACGCGACCACGGCACGAATCTATACTGACCTGAGTCTGTTTACGGCGAACCCGGAGATCACACGGGCGGTACACGATGTCTTCAGCTTCCTCACAGCGTACGCGGAGAACCCGAGCTACGAGCCGCTGCTTGTGGCTCCGCTCGATCTTGCCGAAAAGACGATCGCACTTATCGAACGCGAGGCGGAGCATGCGCGAGAGGGAAGGCCAGCCCGCATCATCGCCAAGATGAATGCGCTGCTCGACAAGAATGTGATTCAGGCGCTCTATCGCGCCTCACAATCGGGCGTGGGGATCGATCTGATTGTGCGCGGGATTTGTGCTTTGCGTCCGGGCGTCCGCGGGGTTAGCGACAACATCCGCGTGCGCAGCATCGTGGGACGCTATCTCGAGCACAGCCGCATCTACTACTTCGCAAATGGTGGGGACGAACAGATTTACATCGGCAGTGCCGACTGGATGCCGCGAAATTTGTATGAGCGGGTTGAGGTGCTTGCGCCGCTGCGCGACGAGATGCTGCGCAGCCGCGTGCGCCATGAGATCCTCGACGCCTATCTGGCCGACAATCGAAAAGCACGAATCCTGCTGAGAGATGCTAGCTATATCCGCGCGTGGCAGCCGATTCATGGCAAACGCAACCGCCGACCGCCCAAGGGAGACGCAGCTTTCAACTCGCAGGATTTTCTCATGACAGTGGCAGAAGGAAAGGCACCAGCTGTCTTTCCCTCACCTGAGTCACCGCGAAAGCGCCGAGTCCTAGCGGGGAGAGTACGATAACAAAATATGATTCTTTACTTTCTACGCCATGCAAGTGCCGGCGAACATTTTGTAAATCCAAAAAAAGATGAGAAACGAGCCCTCGACAAAGAAGGTATCGAACAGTCCGGCTATATCGGACGAGCCCTTGCTGCCCTGGACGTCCAGGTTGACACGATCATTTCCAGCCCGCTCAAACGCTGTACGCAGACTGCCTCGCTGGTGGGAAATGAACTGGGATACGAAGGCAAACTTCAGCTTGATCCTGGATTGCGTCCGGGAGCAGGCCTTGCCGACTTCCGAAAGATTCTTGAGAAGTATGCGCGCCAGGAAGCCATCATGGTGATTGGGCACAATCCCAACCTGAGCCAGTTCCTGGGATCGGTGATCAGCGACTCGGGTTGTGAAGCTTCTGTGGAACTCAAGAAGGGCGCAGTGGCAAAAGTCGAGATGCGGCGAACTTCTGGAACCCTGCAGTGGTGCCTTACACCGAAAGTATTGCGAACACTCTACGATACAGCTGTGGAAAGCTCGCGGCCGAAGACCTCGCGGAAATAGGCGGAATCTTTTTCGATCGCCCACGACTCCAGATCCACTCCCATACGCCGGCGCGGCACGAGAGTCAGCTTCACCTCGGCCGAACGAACCTGAATGCGAACTTTCTCGACCGCGCGGCTGCGGCCCAGATTCAATGCTCGCGCCACCCGAAGCAGAACAATTGCCTTCTGCACCTCGGCACGGTCCGAACTCTCGACCGCCTTTATGGGACCGTCCTCGACTGTGGGCCGCGACTTCCCCAGATAGCGAGCGATGGCGGCAATGATGCGCCGCTGCTGCGGGGTATATCCGAGGATTTCAGAATTCGAAATAATGTAGTGCGTATGACGATGATGGCCATTGCGGTTTACGTAATCGCCAACCTCATAAAGCATCGCTGCCGCCGAGAGCCACTCCCGATATTCCACGGGCAGCCGGTGCAGCGATCGCAGAGCAGTGAATAGTTGCATTGCGGACTCGCGCACATCCAGTGCATGCTTCCGATCGATATGGTAATGCTCGACCGCCCTGAGGATGGATTCCCATCGCTCCGATTCGAGTTGCCGGCCGGAGCGAGTGGTGCGGTCGTAATCGGCGGCCATTTGGGAAAGGATTCCGTCGCGCAATCCCAGGGGCGAGTAACGGAATGCTTTGAGCCGTAGTTTCTCGAGAAGTTCGTGATAGACCGTCGCTCCCGCGACAATGATTTCCGCCCTGCGAGGACCGATGCCCTCGATCTTGCGACGCTCAGTAATCGGGAGCCGCGCCAGGCGTTTGGCGATCCGGCTCATCTCCGCACGCGAAACCATGCTACGTTGTCGGCTGCGACCTCGATGCAAGTGGGCCGCTACCGCCGCGAGGGCCGCAGCCGTACCCGAGGTGGCAATGACATTTCTGACTTTGGCGGCGCCAATGCGGTTGACCACGCGGTTAACTTCACGCGTCACAAAGCTGCGAAGGCGCTTCAATTCTCCTTTGCGTGCCGGATCATGTCGCAGGAACTCATTGCTCAAGCGGACTGCTCCCAGCGGAAGGCTGACGGCGTCGTGAATATGTCCGCCCTGCGAGACGGTTAATTCACAACTTCCGCCTCCGAGATCGATCATCAATGTAGGACTGCGGTCGATGCGCGGATCGGAGACAAGTCCCAGATGAATCAGCCGAGCTTCCTCAACCCCCGACACAATCTCAACACGCCATCCTGTCGCGGACCTCACCCACTCGACGAATGCTTGCGAGTTGCGGGCGTCGCGCAGAGCGCTGGTCGCGAGTACGCGTACGCTGTCAGCCACGATTTGCTGTGTGGTGCGATGAAAGCGGCGGAGAACCCGCACGGTATCCGCCATGGACTCAGGAGTTAGAAATCCTGTGCTGAAGACGCCCTCGCCCAGACGCGTGACTTCACGGTCCTCGTGCAGCGCGCGCAGGCGCCCCGCCTGCAAGCGGGCGATTTTCAGGCGGACGGAATTAGAGCCGATATCGACGGCTGCGAAGGTGGGCATGGGAAGCCCCACAGTTTACATGGAGACGGCACACGCGTCATGGAAGTTTGCGTGGTTAGAAAAAGCTATGCTCTTTTAACACGTTTGTAACAACCGTTTGTTAGGGTTAGGCGATGGCCAATCATGCATTTCCACGGCCTAATATGCCTGGTCCGCAACCCGTTGAAGCGACGAATGTTGGTTCCGCAACGGCAGAGCGGACGGCGTTGCTCCGATCCTCCGGCGGTGAAGTTCCGGATCGCATCTTCAAGACGATAATTACTGCCTGCGGCCTCGCCGTTCTCGGAGTTCTCGTTCTTATCGTTTACGAGCTGATAGCGCGCTCCAGTCTTTCCTGGCACGCCTTCGGTTTTCATTTTTTTGCCAGCAGCGATTGGGATCCGGTCAACGAAAAGTTTGGGGCTCTACCGTTCATCTTCGGCACAATCGTCTCTTCGATCTTGGCTCTGATCATTGCAATTCCTCTGGCGGTTGGCGTAGCGGTCTTTACCACCGAGATGTGTCCGAAGAACCTGCGCGGCCCCCTCTCGTTTTTCGTAGAGCTGCTGGCGGCGATTCCCTCAGTGATCTACGGTCTCTGGGCGATATTTGTCCTGGTGCCTCTGATGAGCGGATACGTTGAGCCCTTCCTTGCTAAGACACTGGGCTGGACTGGCCTGTTTGAGGGACCAACTTACGGCATCGGGATGCTGGCGGCAGGAATCATTTTGGCGATCATGATCATTCCGATCATCTCGTCGATTACGCGAGAAGTGCTGATGGTTGTTCCGCAGCACCAGCGGGAAGGTGTTCTGGCGTTGGGCGCCACAAGATGGGAGATGATCCGGGTAGGAGTACTGCGGAATGCCCGCGCCGGAATCGTGGGTGGAATCATCCTTGGCCTTGGCCGTGCACTGGGCGAAACCATGGCCGTTACTATGGTGATCGGAAACCGGCCTGAAATTGCGAAATCCCTGTTCGCTCCCGGATACACGATGGCGAGCGTTCTGGCCAACGAGTTCAGCGAGGCTACCGGTGACGTTTATCTCTCCGCGCTCATAGAAATTGGACTGGCATTGTTCCTCGTAACGATCATCGTGAATGCGCTCGCACAACTACTAGTGTGGACCGTAACCCGCGGCCAGCCTGCGAGGGGAAATGTCTGAGAAGGCTGCTCAATCCGCGGTCGCGCCACTCAGTCTGCGGCGACGTCTGACGGATCACGTCATGACGGGCGTTGCGACGTTGACCGTCGTTCTCGTGCTCGCTCCACTCGTTGCTATCTTTGGGTACCTAGTCTATAGGGGAATCGGCTCAATCAACTGGGCTTTTCTGACCCAGTTGCCAAAGCCCGTGGGTGAAACGGGCGGCGGAATGGCCAACGCGATTATCGGGTCGGTTTTCATCCTGGCGATCGCTAGCGTCATCGGAGTACCGTTCGGGGTGGGTGCAGGAATTTACCTGGCTGAGTTCGGGCGTAACCGTTTTGGTAGCTTGATCCGGTTTACCGCGGATGTTCTCAACGGTGTGCCCTCGATTGTGATTGGGATTGTTGCCTACTCGATCGTGGTTCTCTATCAAAAGCACTTTTCAGCGCTAGCCGGTGGCGTTGCACTCGCCATTATGATGATCCCGACTATCTGTCGCACCACAGAGGAAATGCTCCTGCTGGTTCCAACGGCTCTGCGGGAAGCGGCTTACGGGTTGGGCGTACCGCGCTGGCGTACCACGCTTTCCATCGTCTTGCGCACCGCGACCTCTGGAGTGATCACCGGTATCATGCTGGCTTTTGCCCGTGTAGCGGGCGAGACTGCTCCGTTGCTATTTACGGCATTCGGCAATCAGTTCTGGAATTTGCGCTACGATCAGCCGACTGCAGCCCTGCCATTGCAGATTTTTGTTTACGCGATTTCGCCCTATGACGAATGGCATCGTCTGGCCTGGGCAGGCGCCCTCGTACTCATCATTCTGATTGTTACATCCGTCGCTGCGGTGCGGTACGTGGTGCGACGTGGCTCGTTCGGAACGGCATAATTATGGGCGTTGGAATCCAAGTCGAGAAGCTGAACGCCTGGTACGGGAAAGGCCAAGCGCTATACGACATCAATCTCAACGTGGCGGCCAATCACGCCACCGCTCTGATTGGACCGTCCGGTTGCGGTAAATCCACGTTCATCCGCTGCCTGAATCGGATGCATGAGACGATTCCGGAAGCGAGGGTGGAAGGGCGGGTGCGTATTGGGGAGATTGACGCCTACAACGGAACATCGCCCACGCAACTTCGACGCCGAGTCGGCATGGTGTTTCAGAAACCGAATCCATTTCCTACGATGTCGATCTATGACAACGTTGCTTCAGGGCTGAAGCTTAACGGATTTCGCGATCGCCGCAAATTGGATGAAATCGTACAACGCTCGCTCGAAGTTTCCGCATTGTGGGAAGAAGCCAAGGATCACCTACACAAGAAATCCGGTGCCAGCCTCTCCGGCGGGCAGCAGCAGCGGCTCTGTATCGCCCGTGCGCTGGCGGTTGAGCCAGAAGTTCTTTTGATGGACGAACCGTGCTCGGCGCTTGATCCCATCTCGACCGGTAAGATTGAAGAGTTGATCTTTCAACTCAAAGAACGGTATACCATCGTGATCGTAACGCATAATATGCAGCAGGCGGCACGAGTGGCGGAGTTCACCGGCTTTTTCCTGCTGGGCAAGATGATTGAGTTCGACAAAACTGAAAAAATTTTCACTAAACCTTCCGATAAGAAGACGGAAGATTACATCACCGGAAGATTCGGCTAAGAAGAGTTGGAATAAAGAAAGGTTTGCATCATGCGCACGCGGTTTCAACAAGGGCTGGACGATTTGCGGCAACGGTTGCTTCGCATGGGAGGACTGGCGGAGCAGGCCGTGGACCGCGCACGCCAGGCTTATGTGGAACGCGATCTGACCCGTTGCCAGATGGTACTCGAAGGAGAGAGCCTGATTAATACGGCTGAGCGCGAAATCGACGAAGCTGCCTTTGACCTGCTAGCGATGCAGCAGCCGATGGCTGTCGACCTGCGGTTTATCCTTGCGGTCACCAAAATTAACGCCGACCTGGAGCGAGTGGGCGATCAGGCAGTAAACATTGCCGAACGTGTCATGGATATGGTGGATCTTCCGGTCGCCGATCTCCCCGTCGATATCGCCCGCATGGGCAGCGCTGTGAGTGCCATGGTTCGACGCGCTCTGGAATCGTTCATTGAAGGTAAGGTTGAGCTTGCGCAAGCCGTGCTCGAAATGGACAACGTGATCGACCGCATGCGTGACGATGCGTTCATTCAACTCGTGAAAACGATGAACGACCGGCCTGAAGTGGTTCGCCAGGCGCTCGACGCGCTCTTGGTTGCTCGCAATCTGGAACGTGTTGCCGATCACGCCACCAACATTGCCGAAGACGTGATTTTCTGGGTGCAAGGCTCCGACGTGCGTCACAATGTGCACACGGAAGAGAATCGCCCTGACTCGCTGCAGCCTCGGGCCTCGCGTCTGTAGGAGCGCAAACGGTCTCAAGAATTCCATCATGCGCCAGGCTGCGCTTTCCTTTCTTTGCCTTCTCCAATTATCCTGTTCGCCACGCCGGAGGACTTGTGATCCGTAACATCGGTTGTGCCTTTGTAGTTCCATTTCTGCTGAGCGCAGCACTCGCCTATGGGCAAAACAGTGCTGACAAACATTCGGTGATGCTCCCGACCAGCAAGGTGCTGACGGTTCCCGCGCCAGGCCACCTTGGCAGCACGAACAGTTTTCCTTCGACGATGGTGATCAGTCCGGATGGCCACTATGCGGCGCTGCTGAATGGGGGCTATGGAACACAGGAGACGCTTGCCCATCAGTCGATTGCCATCTTGAATTTGGCGACGAACAAGATCGCAGATTTTCCCGATGCCAGGTTCGGCGATGACGCACACCAAAGCTACTTTCTGGGACTCGCGTTCAGTTCGGATGGAAAGCATCTTTACGCCTCGGTCGGCTCCCTAAGCGATGCAACGGGTGCGAAAACCGGCAATACAGGAAACGGGATCGCCGTCTATAGCTTTTCTCACGGAAAGATTGCGCCTGGAAGGTTCATTCCCATTCCTCTGCAGCCGCTTGCCAGTGGAAAGATCTTGCCGGTCGGGATGAGTGCGCCAGCTCACAAAGCCATCCCATACCCTGCCGGTCTCGCCATCATCGGCGATGGAGGTCATGACAAGCTGCTGATCGCGAATGATCTGTCGGATAACGTCGTACTGTTGGACCCGGCCAGTGGAAAGATTCTGCAGACACTCGACCTGAGCGTGAGAGATCTCGTGCCCTCCGCCTATCCATATACCGTCGTCGCGACCCGCGATGGACGCCGCGCATGGTGCAGCCTGTGGAATGCATCCCAGGTCGCGGAACTCGACCTGACCAGCGGAAAGGTCGCGCGTTGGATCAAACTCAAGGAACCAGATGATGCTCTGGCTCCGGGTTCGCATCCCACGGCGATGCTGTTAAGCCCGAGCGAAAAGACGTTGTATGTCACGCTCTCCAACATCGACCAGGTCGCGGCGGTTAGCACCGAGTCAGGCACATCGTTTGGGTTTAAGACAATCTCTCTCGCCGATCAGAAAGCGCCGGGAAATTCTCCTGTTGCTCTGGCGCAATCCGCGGACGGCAAACTACTGTTCGTAGCCAATGCAGGACTCGATGCAATCGCTGTGTTAGATGTCGCGGCTACGATGAACGGCGGCGTTACCGGCGGTCCCGACAACAACGCAGTAATGGGGTTCGTTCCGACCGATTGGTATCCCAGCGCTCTCGCGATTCACGGGGATGATCTTTTTATCGCGACCGCCAAAGGGCAGGGAACCGGTCCAAATAAGGCGATGGGAAAAGTCCCGTATGAGACGAAGCACCACGATCATCCTTACATTCCCACGCTACTGCGCGGCTCGATTGCCCGTTTGAATATTCCTTCAATCTTGAAGAGCCTGCCGCAATTCACGCAAACGGTGGAGCGCGATAATTTGCTGCAAAGTGATCCGGGAAAGTTCACCTTCGCCGGCGGACAGAATCCGATTAAGCACGTGATCTACATCATCAAGGAAAACCGTACATTCGATCAGATCCTCGGAGATCTGAAGGTGGGAGACGCTGATCCATCGCTTACGCTTTACGGAGAAGACATTACGCCGAACGAGCATAAGCTCGCGTTGCAGTTTGGGGTGCTCGACAACTTCTACGACAGCGGGGAAGTCTCCGGGGATGGGCATCAATGGTCGACCGCGGCGATTACATCCGACTACAACGAGAAGACCTGGCAGATCGCCTACCGCGGCAAGGAGCGCACCTACGATTTTCAGGGTCAAGTTGCGGACGACTTTCCTCTCGATCACAACATGCCCGACGTCGACGATCCGGCAACGGGTTTTCTTTGGGACAATCTCGCTCGCAACCATGTCAGCTTTCGCGATTATGGAGAATTCGTAAATGCCGAGTGGTGCAACGAGAAGATCAAGGTGGCGAGTCCGAAAGAGGGAACTCCCTCCGGCCAGGAAGCGGAGTGTCCGCGTACGGATGTGAAGCAGGGGGGTACGTTGCCGCCGAATGTTGGGGAACCTCATGGCAGTCACAGTCCGTGGCCGTGGCCGGTACCGCTTTTCAGTGGAGTGAAGCCGACGAAGGCGGTCCTGCGTGATCATTTTGACCCGCTATTTCCCGATTTCAACACGGACTATCCAGATCAGCTTCGCGCCGACGAATTTCTCAACGAATTCGGCGCTTATGTTCGGGCGCGTGAATCAAACGAGGGCGCTAACTACGAACTGCCTTCCTTTGTTCTGCTCTATCTTCCGGACGATCACACGGGAGGCACGCGGCCCGACCTTGCTCGTCCTGCGGCAAACGTTGCCGATAACGACCTGGCGCTCGGCCGAGTGGTCGATGCCGTTTCCCATAGTCCTTACTGGGACGACACTGCAATCTTCGTTTTGGAAGATGACGCTCAGGACGGAGCCGATCACGTGGACGCACACCGTTCGACCGCGTTTGTCATCAGCAAATACTCGCCGGGATCGGCGGCGAAGCCGAACGTGGAACATCGCTTCTACACAACGGTGAACGTGATTCACACGATGGAGGAGTTGCTTCGTCTTCCTCCCATGAACCAGAACGATGCCTATGCTCCGTTGATGGTCGGCCTCTTCTCCGGGCCGGGCGATCAAGTACCGTATAAGGCAGACTATCGCAATCGCAGGAACGGATTGATTTACGAAACGAACAAGCGGGAAGCGCCGGGAGCAAAGATCTCCTCGCGCATGGATTTCTCTCGTCCCGATGCAGCGGGTGCAACTCGTTTAAATCGCGTGCTGTGGCAGGACCAGAAAGGCTCGGTCCCGGTGCCCGTGCCGAAGCATACGGTGTTTCCAGAGAGTGGCGACTGATCTATGAATGCGCTCGAGATCTCTACTGATCAGTTCCGACGTATTGCGGAGCACATTACCCAACTGGCTGCTGAATATCTCGAAGAACTTGATCGCAGACCTATCTCGCCTCAAACGACCGGAGAGGATTCATTACGCGCTTTCAATACGCCGCTGCCCGAACAGGGAATAGCGGAAGATGCTCTCAAAGATTTGCACGAAGTGATTGATTCCTCTCGTGCGCAGAATGGCCGCTTCTTCGGCTATGTGTTGGGTTCTGGCGAACCGGTCGCAGCCTCTGCCGATTTTCTGGCGAGCGTGCTGAATCAGAACGTTACGGCTTGGCGTTCGGGACCAGCCGCCGTGATGATCGAGAAGACTGTGGTCGGGTGGATCGCCCACGCAATCGGCTGCCCCGATTTTCATGGATACCTGACCGGCGGCGGTTCATCCGCGAACCTAATGGGACTGACCCTTGCGCGGGAGGCCATTGCTCCCGCAAATGAAAAGGGAATCACGGGGCGTGCCGTCGTTTACGCGTCCGAAGAAATTCATATGTCTATCCCAAAGAGCGTCGCGCTGCTTGGAATCGGACGCGATAATCTGCGCTTGATTCCAACCGACACTGCGCTTCGGATGGATCTGGCGGCTCTCGAAGCTCAGATCAGGCGCGACAAAGCGTCAGGGAAGATTCCGCTGGCTATTGTCGCTTCTGCGGGAACGGTGAAGACGGGCGCAATTGATCCCCTGACGCACGTTGCAGAAATTGCGCATCAATACGGAGCCTGGTTCCACATCGACGGGGCGTACGGCGCGTTGGCGGCAATAGCCGCGCCGGAGAAGTTCGCCGGAATGAATCTGGCTGACTCGATTTCGCTCGATCCGCACAAATGGCTGTATCAGCCGTTGGATTGTGGGTGCCTGCTGTACCGCGACGCTCAGGCTGGGCAAAAGGCTTTCTCCCATAGCGGCGACTATGCCCGCGCCCTCAGCGCCGATCCCATCGAAGGATTCGCCTTCTTTGAGGAATCGCTGGAGTTGTCGCGAAGATTCCGCGCACTCAAACTCTGGCTTTCCTTGCGCTACCACGGTATGAGAGCTTTCCGGGAGTCGATCAGGAAAGACTTGCGGCAGGCGCGCAGACTTGTAGATGTGGTTCAGCAACAGGCTGAACTGGAGTTGGTCGCGGCTGGGGAACTCAGCGCCGTTTGCTTTCGCTATCGTGGAACTCGCCCGAGTTTAGAAAATGAGCTGAACCGCCTCAACGAGGAACTGTTAACGCGGCTGTTGAAACGCGGGCGCGTCTATCTCTCGAACGCTTCGATCAGCGGAAAGTTTTGCCTGCGGGCCTGCATCGTGAACCACCGTACGACCGATGCGGACGTCGACTCCGTCATTCCCGAGGTTCTGGCTGCCGCGAAAGAAATGGACGTTTGATTCGCTCGGTATCTGCAGTTAGTCATCCTTCAATTAGTTCAGGCTTACCGCTTTTTTCAACGGTAGATCTTGCGACGAGCCGCCGACCATGAAGCCGTACTCGCCCGAAATCAGTTGCCAGCCCTGCTTGTCGGTGTTGTAGATCGAGAGGTATTTCGGATCTACGTCGACGGAAACCTCTTTGCTCTCGCCCGGCTTGAGCTGGACTTTGCTCCATCCCACCAGCCGTTTGGGAGGCTCTGCCGCAGATGCCGGAAGCGAAGCATAAACCTCCGCGACCTCGGCGCCTGCGCGATTTCCGGTATTCGTCACTGTGAAGACCACGCGCGGAGTTTTGCGCGGCGTCACTTGCAGATTTGAGTACGAGTACGTGGTGTAGGAAAGGCCGTATCCGAAGGGGAAGAGAACGGGTTTCTTTTCCGCGTCGTACCATTTGTAGCCGACCTTCACTCCCTCACCGTAAGTGACTTGGAAGGGCGCGAGTCCGGCGGCGATCTGCTTCCATGGTTCGGGCTTGCTATCGTCCGCAATCGATTTTGCGGGAGGCTTCACAATCTTCGGATGCGGCAAATCGGCTTCGCTGCGCGGGAAGGTCAACGGCAACTTGCCACTCGGATTTACATCGCCGAACAGAACGTTCGCGACGGCATCGGAACCGCTGCTGCCCGCGAACCAAGCTTCCAGAATCCCGCCGACCTGATCGGCCCATGGCATCGTCACGGGGCCACCGGACTCGAGTACGACTACCGTATGGGGATTCGCCGCCGCGACCGTCGCGATCAGTTCATCCTGATGCTCAGGCAGTGCCAGGCCGGGAAGATCCATATCTTCACTTTCCCACTGATAAGCGAAGACAATCGCGACATCAGAATTCTTCGCCAATGCGGCCGCTGCCGATGGCTCCGCACCGGAATCAAAGTGTACCGTGGCTCCAGCTGCCTTTGCCTGAATCGACTTGAGCGGGGATGTCGGAAACCAGACTGGCTCCAACCAGCGTGTCTGTCCCTTGCCCGGAGGCATGATAGCGTTCCCACCCGGCGGATCCACTTGTGCCGACCCGCCGCCAGAAATCATGCCAACGTCTGCATGCGGACCGATTACCGCAATACTATGGATTGTGGATCTGTCGAGCGGCAATAGTGCTCCTTGGTTTCTCAGCAGGACGATGCCCTGTTCTTCCAACTTGCGCGCTATTTCGAATCCACCGCTCACATCCACCACGCCTTTCACCGGCGGATCGTCAATCACTCCTGTGGCAAACATCGACCGCAAGATTCGTCGAACGTGATCGTCAAGTTCGGTCTGCGGCACCTTGCCCGATTGAACGTCTTTCTTTAGTTCCTCGCCGTAGAAGATGAAGCCGGGCTGTTCCTGATCAAGGCCTGCTGCCGACGCTTTGACAGTGCTGTGCGTGGCGGCCCAATCGCTAATCACAAATCCTCTATATTTCCAGTCATTTTTCAGAACGTCCGTAAGCAGGTATTTATTCTCACAAGCATAGTTGCCATTCACGCGGTTATAGGAGCACATCACCGCGGCCGGATCCGCTTCTTGTATCCCGATTTCAAATGCGAGCAGATCGCTCTCGCGCGCCGACCGTTCGTCGATATTCACGTTGACTGCGTTGCGCCCGCTTTCCTGATCGTTCAACGCATAATGCTTGACGTCGCCGAGCACATGCTGCGCCTGTTCGCCTCGCATGACGGACGCCACCATTTTTCCGGCCAGAACCGGATCTTCGCCCATATACTCAAACGTCCGGCCGTCGCGGGGTTCGCGCGTGAGATTCACGCCACCGCCAAGCGACATGTTGTAGCCCTGCGCGCGCAGTTCACGTCCGATCAGCGCTCCGTATTCGAAACCGCCTTGCAAATCCCAACTGGCCGCTCCTGCGACGCAGGCGGGCAGCGCAGTGGAGTAGCGGCCATTTTCGCCACTCATCCGCACACCATAGGCAGCATCGGAGCTTTGTATCCCGGGAATGCCGAGCCGCGGGATGCCGACGGTGTATCCTGCGCCGCCATTCGAATGGGTCGCGAGCGGGCTCATCGGACTGAGATCCTTCATCCCGGTTCCGTGCAGCAGTGAAATCTTCTCGTCGAGAGTCATCTCCTTAAGCACCATGCTGGCGCGCTCATCGGGAGATATGTTGAGATTCATCCAGGGATGAGCCTTGCTGTTGGTTTGCGCGTTTGCGCAGGGGATAAGAAAACGAAGGATAACGATAGAAAGAACGAATAGGACAACCGCTTTGACGGACCGTCGCTGCAGGGGCATTGTAGCTCCTTGGTCTTTCGGCAAAATCGTTATTGTAGCAGCGCACTGGGCGCAGATTCTGTGATCACGCAAGTTCACTTCAAAACGCCTGGTGGAAGCGTAGGTGCAACTTCGAAGCGCGCCCTTTACACTGAATCCGTGAAGATTGCGCTCGGACAAATCAATCCCACCGTCGGAGACTTTCAGGGCAACGCCGCCAAGATCATCGATTTTTCGCACCGCGCTCGCGCCGCAGGCGCCGGGCTGATCCTGTTTCCCGAGCTTTCGATCTGCGGCTACCCGCCGCGCGATTTGGTCGAGCGGCCCTCCTTCGTAAGGCACAACAGAGAATCTGCGGAGCGGATTGCCAGCGAAACATCGGGAATCGCCGTGATTGCCGGCATGGTAACTCCAGCCGACTCGGACGCGGGCAAGGCGGTCATGAACTCCGCGGCGTTGCTCCGGGACGGCAAGATTGCATTCGTCCAGTCGAAGATGCTTCTGCCCACCTATGACGTCTTCGACGAAATGCGCAACTTTGCCCCGGCCCGCAAGCAGGAACTGTTTCCGTTCTGCGGCAATCGCATGGCTCTTACCATCTGCGAAGACGCATGGAACGACAAGCAATTCTGGCCCAAGCGTCTCTACACCGTTGATCCTGTGGAGTCTCTCATTAAGTCGGGCGGGAACTTCGTGTTAAACATCTCCGCGTCTCCATTCTGGATCGGAAAGCGCGAGTTTCGCCGCGACCTGCTGGCCAGCATCGCTCGTGGCCATAAGGTTCCAGTCGCATTGGTGAATCAGGTCGGAGGCAATGACAGCCTGGTCTTTGACGGATCGAGCCTGGTGCTGAACCGTGAAGGCGAAGTGATCGCGCAGGGCCGATCCTTCGAAGAGGATCTGATCTACTTCGACTCGGAACGACTTACTGGAGAAATGCACGAACAGATTGCGGGAGACGAAGCGAGCGTTTATTCGGCCCTGGTGCTGGGCACCCGCGATTACATGCATAAATGCGGATTCCAGAAGGCGATCATTGGCCTTAGCGGTGGGATCGACTCAGCCCTGACTGCGGTGATTGCAGCCGAAGCCGTCGGTCCCGAAAATGTGATTGGGGTGGGTATGCCAGGCCCATATTCCTCGCAGGGATCCATTGGCGATGCCCGCGCCCTGGCTAGAAACCTTGGTATTCGATTCGAGTTGCTCTCGATCGATCTTGCCTATGAGGCGTATCGCAAGACACTGCAGCAGGTGTTTGCCGGAGAAAAAGAAGACGTCACCGAAGAAAACATCCAGTCGCGTGCCCGCGGCACATTGCTGATGGCGCTGTCGAACAAGTTTGGTGCAATCGTCCTTTCGACGGGAAACAAAAGTGAGCTCGGCGTCGGCTATTGCACGCTTTACGGAGACATGGTCGGCGGGCTTGCCGTGATCTCCGATGTACCCAAGACTCTCGTCTATCGGCTGAGTGAATACGTGAATTCGCGCAGGCCGTTAATCCCGCTGGCTACGATTGAAAAGCCACCCTCGGCGGAATTGCGTCCAGATCAGAAAGACAGCGACTCGCTTCCACCGTACGAAGTGCTCGATGCCGTTCTTGAGGACTACGTCGAAGACATGCGACCCGCGGAGCAGATCGCGAAGGATCGCGGGTTCGATATCGAAACTGTGCGCAGTGTCATTCGCATGGTCGATCGCGCGGAATACAAGCGTCAGCAGGCAGCTCCGGGCCTCAAGATATCTCCCAAAGCCTTCGGGTATGGACGGCGGTTTCCTATTGCGGCGAAGAGCGACGTGTGAGGCGGGCTAAATTCACGTATCCTAGTTACTTGCTAAGAAAGCGTTCCCGAAAAACCAGCAAATATAGAAAATGAAAGGAATCCATGCGTCTTCTCAATTCAATTCTTATCCTTATGCTTGCGGGCAGTCTGGCCGCGGCGCAGACCAGTTCGAGCAAGCCGACTCTGGCAAAGCCCGGCGAGAAGGCTCCGGAAAAACTTGGGACGCACGCCACCGCAGATCTTCCGTCCGAAGCGGTGGTCGATTCCTTTCTGCATCAACAGTTCGGCTACCAATCTGATATCACGTGGAAAATTGCAAGCATCAAACCGTCGCCGATCGAGGGTCTCGCCGAGGTCAACGTAGTCGTCGCCAATGGACAGGGCCAGCAACTGTCCCGCTTTTACGTTGGTCCGGATGGCAAACATGCGATTGTTGGGGACGTTATTCCGTTCGGCGCCAAGCCATTCGAGCCCGCCCAGAAGGCGCTTGAAAAGGGAGTCACCGGACCTTCCAAGGGGCCAAAAGATGCTTCGGTCACGATTGTTGAGTTTGGCGACCTGCAGTGTCCCGCCTGCAAAGCAGCGCAGCCAACGATTGAAGCGCTGGTAACGGCGGAGCCGAACGCCCGCTTCGTGTTTCAGAACTTTCCTCTGGAAATACACAACTGGGCGGCCAAAGGCGCAGCCTATTCCGACTGCGTTGGACGCGCCTCGAACGATGCATTCTGGAAGTTTATTTCCAAAACCTACGAAACTCAGTCGGACATCACGGCAGAGAATGCGGATGAGAAGCTGACCGCCCTTGCCGACGGTGCGGGGGTGAAAGGTTCGGACATCGCGGCCTGCGCCGCCAAGCCGGAAACCAAGACCCGGGTGAATGCGTCCATCGCTCTGGGCAAGTCTGTGGACGTGAGCGGCACACCCACCTTGTTCATTAACGGGCGCAAGGTTGGTAGCCTCGATCCCCGAATGGCGGAGGTGTATAAGAGTCTCGTCGCGTTCGCGGCAAAAGAAGCAAGCGCGGCCAAGTGAGGGGTTATCGCTCGCTGAGCCAAATGGTCGAGCCCGACGGTTCGAAGTTGGCGAGTACATGAGGGGTAATAGCGATCATTAGCTCGTCATCGTCTTCTTCTTTGGTGTTGGTTACCATCGCCATACTTAACCCCGGGACGAATCCGAGACCGGGAATCCCGCTCATCGACTTCGTGTCGGTTTGCGATACTTCGCCCGCCAGAAAAGCCGGCTCCCCGTCTTTCAAGGTGATGCTCCCTTTGTATTCGCGATTCGAGATGACTGGCACGCCGTTATTCGACTGCCCGGTGAGCGAACGGACCTGCAGTTCAATCTGCAGGCTGATCGAGTTATCTCCGTGGACCGTCGGCTTCGCCTTGACATTCAGCCCCAAATCTTCATAGCTGATGGAAGGAAAGGGCGGAATATAGCTTTGATTTCCCAGCACCTGCGAGATCTGCGGCGAGTTGTAAATCGGCGCATAACTGGCATTCTCGATCGGATAACGCTCGCCCAGATGGAATGTGGCTTCCGTTCCCTGGCCGGCGCGCATCGATAAGTCTTCCAGGCTTCGCACCCAGGATTCATTCACAGAAAGCTGAGCGGCCAACTTGTCCAGACTCAGCCCCATGAAGGTAAGCCCGCCGCCGAATGTCGCCAGCGGCTGGCTGAAGATGTTGTTCTGCTGCCCGGTTAGCTGCGCCAGCAATCCCGAGAGCGAAGTACTGCCTGCCTGGTTGATTCCTCCGGATGAGATCAGCTGATTGATCAGCTGCTGAATATTCTGCCCGGCTAATCCGGCGAGAGCGGCTGCCGGAATGTTGTACAGGTTGAACGTATTCGGGATGTGCACGCCGATATTTCTCGTCAATTGATGGCTGATCTGGAAGACGCGAATATCAAGCATGACTTGCGGTTTCTCATTGTCGAGCTCACGCATCAGCGTGGCTGAGGCGTCGACGGCACGCTGTGCGCCTCTTACTTCAATCACATCAGCTGTCTGTCCTGAATTCACGTGTTGCAATTCAAGCGTACTGCGGAGCAGGTTGACCAGTTCAGTCGTTTCCTGCGGTGTGGAGTGCGCCGGCACACGGATGGTCCTCAGCGACATACGGTCGTAGAGCTTATGGTTTTCTGGGTTGTCCGCAGCAATCAGGAATTGATTTGCGTCCAGAGCAGCCCACATCGTTTTGCTTACGCGGCAGGCCAACCTGAGAGCAGTGAAGAAGTCGAGATTGTCGACATTGAACATCACCTGTCGGCTCTGCACGGAATCGTCAAACTGCACCGTCATCTTGTATGCAGCCGCCAACTGCGTGAACAAAGTGCGCACATCGCCAGTGAAATGAAAGGTCGCCCGATCGTCGGAGGGCTGGAGCCGGAGCTCTACGGAATCCGAGACTCGCGAAACCAATGGATCTGGCCAAGGCTTGGACAAATCACGAGTCGCATCAGCGAGGCGCTGTTGTGCGAACTGGTTCTCCGGGTCGAGGTCGAGAGCCGCGCGGAATTCGGAAGCAGCCGATTCATGCGCATCTTCCAGGAGTAAAGCGTTTCCACGCTCGATATGATTGAACACGAGCCTGGCTTTCACTACCTCGCGTGCCGTGAGATATTGCACATCGCGCGGAGCCAATTCCGCAGCTTTTTCGAACTGTGCCAGGGCGTCCTGAAGACGTTGGTGCTGGCCCAGTTTTACTCCGCGGGCGAAAGCTTCATGGGCTTCTTTAAGGTCCTGCTTGGTGACAACACAGTTGACGCCGCCAATCAGCCCATTTTCGCACGAGATAGGAGGCGCGGCAGGCGCGTCATCCGCGCGCACCAGAGCTGGTCCTAAGATCAGGCCGGCTAAAACCGTTGAGACAAGAATGGACGTGCGGCGCATCGCTCCGATTTTACCGTGTCTTTCGGGTGTGGACGACGGACCAGTAGGACCCGTACCTCCGGTCACACTGATACCACAGGGCCGGAATTGAGAGAACGTAGAAAAGCTGATTCCTTGCACAGTCAAATTTGGAAAGCCCGAGTCGTGCCGCCCGTCGAAATGAAATAGGAACCGCTACGAGAGCATCAGTCGTTCAATCTTTTGCGCTTTGCCGGTCTGCTCATCACAATCAATGACCACGGCGCACAGGCGCGCGTCTCCGGTTGCGGGTTCGAATCGTACGGGCATTCCGTTCAGGAACTTACCCACCACCAACTCTTTTTTTACCCCGATCACGCCGTCGTAGGGTCCGCTCATCCCAACGTCTGTGATGTAGGCGGTACCGTTCGGCAGAACGCGCTCGTCCGCGGTAGGAACGTGGGTATGTGTCCCCACAACCGCGGTCACGCGGCCATCGAGATACCAGCCGAGCGAAATCTTTTCCGACGTGGCCTCAGCGTGCATATCCACCAGAATAACTTTGGCCTTGATCTTCTGGAGGAGTTGGTCCGCCGTGCGAAACGGGTCGTCATTCGAAGCCATAAATACGCGGCCCTGAAGATTGATTACCGCATAGGGCACCTTGCCCTTCATCCCTTCGTATACGCCGCAACCCGGCATGTCTGCCGGGTAATTCGCCGGGCGCAGCACGCGCCGCGCCGGACCATGTCCGTTTCCTTCCAGCATCCGGAAGTAGTCGACGATCTCCCGCTTGTCCCAGATGTGATTTCCGGTCGTGATGACATCAATGTTGAGCTCGAATAATTCTTCGGCGAGCGCGGGAGTAATCCCAAAACCCGCCGCGGAGTTTTCTCCATTGGCGATGATCAGATCGATACCGTGCTGGCGCACGACGCCGGGCAGCCGGTCTTTGACAATGGTCCGGCCCGGCCGTCCAAAGATGTCGCCGATAAAAAGGATGCGCATAAAAGGCTCGAAATCCGATGGTAACACGGGTCGAAATTGATTATCTGGGGACAGCCGCCTCGGCTGCCTGTCGCAGAAGCCGACCTTGGGTAAATCAAGGAGTCAAATGGATTCGATTACCTAATGGGGCAATTTCGGCAGGTCTGCACGTGCCAGCACCGCGCCCCAGGCATCGATCACATACAGGTCGGTCCAACGTGCATCCTGTTTTTTCGTCGTATCGAGATTGGTGAGTGTGAATACGACGGTGGTAGTGGGAGACGTACATCCCGTCAATTGCCGAATCTCATGATCCGGATCCATCGCGTCGGGCAGACGGCCAAGTCGCATGAAGTCGTTTCTTTGCGCCTCTGAGCCGAGGACTACCTCGACTGCGCCGACAAGATTCTCGCAGCGCATTGGAACGCGAATCTGCCATTCTTTGGAGCTGGTCTTTTTCACTGCCGGATCGTCGGCGAATACTACCACCGGAGGGTTGCCACCAGGCGACGCATACCACTCGCGCCAGCGGTGTTCGAATTCGATGCTTGCGTCCGTGTACGCCTTAGCCAGTTCGCGGTCGCGCTCTTCCCAGCATGGATGCATGGCATACATCGACGCCTTGGGAGCCACACCTTGAGCGTGCAACAGATGATGGAGGGCGGGAACGAAATCCGGATGATATCCAGCCCGCGCCATCATCATCAGGCCGTCGCGGTCGGCTTGCAGTTCTAGCTGGCGGCAGAATCGTCCAAATTCTGCCGAGGCTTTCTCCGAGTCGGTCCAGGAATCGGATGGCAGCCCGGGATCGCCCAGCACAATGGTGGCTCCGCCGGTTCGTTCCAAATATTCCTCATAGACGTAACGTCGTGCCGAGTCCCGGCGCATAACATGCGCGATCTCGTGCGACAAGAGTGCGGCCCATAACCCGGAACTCTGTCCCGCCAGCCTGGCCAAGCCACTCTCTACGTAAATTCCGCCGTTGGGCGACGAATAGGCGTTGAGTTGGCCGTTTTCGACAATGCGTAACTGCCACACGAACGTGCCGTTCGTGGGTGGCAATATCTGAAGCAGGCGATCGAAAACAAGTTTGCCCGTAGCATATCGGTTCGCAGCGCTTGCGCTGTCGGCCACCAGCTTCGGACGCAGGCGCGCCGCCGTTTGCGTGTCGAGCTTAAACTGAGATGGTACTTCAGGGGCTTCAGAGACCTGGCCGGCCATCGAAAACGTTCCTAGAACTGAGGCTCCGACCAAAAGAATGAACCTGAGCCACGTGATCCCGGCAGTTCCCACTTCCGTACCTCGCAGAAATCAACTTTCGTTCCGGATTATGCGCTTTTTGGAGAAAAGTGAAAGAGAAATCTGTTTCCTACTTTGGCGGAGAGATCAGTTCGGCACTGCGGAGAAAATCAAAATTACCCGCCGGATTCAGTCGAATGTTCGTCACGCGATTCGTGTGCACCATGACATTGTCCAGGTACCACAGATTGATATAGGGCAACTCCTCGGCAAGAATGCTCTGCACTTCGGCGTAAAGCGTTTTGCGCACTTTTGGATCGATCTCCTGCCGTGCCTGATCAATGAGAGCGTCCACTTTGGGATTCGAGTAGTAATCGCGGTTTGCCCCATTCGGCGGAACCTTCGACGAGTGAAAGGCATATTCAAAAATGTCAGGATCCTCGTTGCCGCCAATCCAGCGCAGCCCGTACATCTGAAAGGCTCCGTGCTGTACGTCCGAAAAGAAGGTGGCGAACTCGAAGCTGCGAATGTCGAGGGCGATGCCCACCTCGCGCAACTGCTGCTGCATCACGGCGACCATCAGGCGGGTATTTGCATCCGTCGAGGTCTTCATCGTGATGTGAAAGCGCACGCCGTTCACTGGGGGATACCCGGCTGCATCGAGCAACTGCCGGGCCTTTTCGGCGTCATGCGTATATGCCGGAACATCGCCGTTGTACGCCCAACTTTGCGTCGGCAGAATGCTGCGCGCGGGTTCCGCCTCGCCACGCCACAAGTATTCGATCATCGGCTTGCGGTCCAGGGCATACGCAATCGCCTGTCGCACGCGCACATCTTTGAGGATCGGATCGCGTAGATTAAATCCCAGATAGGCCAGTCGCGTACCTGGGCCGTTCGCAACCGCCAAATTCGAATCCCTTGCCAGAGTGACAACCGTATCCGGCGTGAGAGAGTTGATGGCGACATCGCCGCTCCCTTTGCGCAGCTCCAGAGCCTCCGTGGTTTCGTCTGGAACGACGGCGAATCGAACACGGGCTAGCTTTGCTTTCTCTCCCCAATAATCATCATTTCGTTCGAGGACGACTTCGCGATCCGTCTCCGCGCTGACGAACTTGAACGGCCCTGATCCAACGGGATTCTGGGTGATCTCATCCCCGCTGCCGTAAGGAACGATGCCCATCGCGCCGTCGGAAAGATTCCAGAGCAATGTGGCATCCGCTTCCTTCATATGAAAGATAACCGTCGCGTCGTCAGAAGCGTCGATGTGATCGATGTACTTGTAGACGGCTGATTTGGTGCTGCGGATCTTCCCTTGGAGCAGGGAGTCAAACGTCCATTTCACATCCCGAGAAGTCAGCGCCCGCCCGTCGTGAAACTTCACGCCGTGATGCAAATGAAATACGTAGGTGCGCGGATCCGGGACATCCCAGCTCTCGGCCAGGCCCGGGGCTACATTCAGGTCGTCCCCGCGCGACAGCAGATCATCAAAAATCAGATTATCGATTCGCTCCGATTGCGCATCGATTCCTATCCTGGGATCGAGATTCGTGGGGCTCGACTCGATAATCATCACGAGAGTATTTGGATCGGGCCTCGACGAGCAGGAGAGAAGCGGGAACAGAAAGGAGCCGAAGCAGACAATGAGGACGGAGGCCCCAAGGTGTCGGACCGCAGACCGCAGGTCTCTCGCGCTAAAGACCAAGGGCTGAGGGCTGAGGTCCGCCGTCTCACGCATGCGAAATCTTTCCCAGCACCGCGGCACGTTTTGCTCCCGTCGCCGACGGCACGTTCGAAGGACACCGGTTCCACGTTTCGTAAGCGAGCACCCCGAAGGCCACGGCCTCTTTTGCCTCGGAAGGCAATCCGAATTCGTCAGAAAAGCACACGCGAATACCGAGTGGTGCCAGCCGCTCGGAGAGCATCGTCACGAGCGTGCGATTCTTGGCGCCGCCGCCCGAGAGAATGATTTCGCGAAACTTCAAATTCTTACCACTTTGGGTGCCCCATTTCTCGCCGCTTTTGCGAGAAGTGGGGATTTTGCCGATCACAAAATGATCGACAGCATTCGCAATGGACTTTGAAGTTAAAGCGGTCGCGGTGGCCACCACATCTTGCTTTCGCGCCTGTCCGCATGCGCGCAGAAATTCACGAACAAATTCGCGGCCGAACTCCTCGCGCCCGGTGGTTTTCGGCGGCTTGGCAAGAAAGAATGACCCCAGAAGAATGCGTGCCAGCACCGGCTCGATCACTTTCCCCGATGCGGCGATCCTCCCACCGCGATCAAACGGTTTTCTAAACAGCTCGTTCGTGACTGCATCGATCACCATATTGCCCGGCCCAGTATCGAAAGCGAGCACGTGATCGGCGCTCGCGCCCGCTGGAATCGCCGTAAGATTGGCGATGCCTCCAATGTTCTGGACAATCCGGCCAATCTTTTCGTCACCGAACCATAGATAGTCGAGGAAGGGAACCAGCGGCGCTCCCTGTCCACCTACCGCCATGTCTGCCGGACGAAAATCCGAAACCACCGGCACGCCGACCTTCGCCGCAATTACCGCGGCTTCGCCGGTCTGCCAAGTAGTCGTGATCCTGCGGCCAAGGAAATTCTGTGGCTCGCCCTGATGGTAAAGCGTCTGCCCATGGCATCCGACCAGATCGATCTTCACGCGAAAGCGGCGTTGGGTTTCCAAGACCGCATCAGCATAGCGTTCGCCAAGCAGCGAGTTCAGTCGTGCGAGATCCGCTACGCTGGCGTGTGTTGCATTCATGGCCGAGAGCACGGCAGCGCGGACCTTAGGAGGATAAGGAAAAGCCGCATATCCAATCAGGGTGGGTTTGTGGTGCGGGCGCCTCCGCGCGCGAAAACTGGAAGCTGGGGATAGAGTCCATCGAGCACCAGTTCGATCCGCAATCTCCACGAGAGCCACATCGATTCCGTCGGCAGACGTCCCGCTCATCACGCCGGCGACGATCATCTCGCTCTTGCTCATCTGCGGCGCCGCCGATCCTCGCTCCGGCTCAATGGGCCAAGTCGCACCTGCTCCCCAAACTCCCACAGCCGCCGCATGAGTGTTTCCGTTGCGGCCGAAGAAGGAGCCTTGCCCATCCTCAATTCTTTCTTCCATTTCTTTTTGCAGGCGAGCACTCGCCGCCTTGATTCCGCTACGCGCTTTGCGGATAATTTGTCGCGCTCCGCCGCGCGGACCAATGCTTCGTACGCCTCCAGCATATAGTCTTCGCGGTGGCAGACGAGGCACAGATCCCCACCGGCACGGACGAATTCCACCGCAGCCTGACCAACCGGCGCTGCCGAGAGAACTCCACCCATCTCAAGATCGTCCGAGACGATGAGCCCCCGATAGGCGATCCGCTTTCGCAGAACGTCCGTAATCCAGAGCTTGGAGAGGGAGGCTGGCGTATTCGTCTTGGTGACCCGGGGATACGCCGCATGCGAAACCATCACCATGGGAAGCTGCTTCGCCAGCATCCGGTAGGGCACCACATCTTCATCCCATAGGCGCTTCATAGACTTTTCAATGACCGGCAATTCATGATGGCTATCGAGCTTGCCCTCACCAAGTCCGGGAAAGTGCTTGCCGCAACCGAGCACTCGCGCCTGACGCAGTCCACTCAGAAATTCGCGTACATAAGCTGCAGTGTGCTTCGGATTGGCCGATACAGCCCGCGAAGTCATGACACTACGCGATGCCTCGAAAGCCAGGTCAAGCACCGGAGCGAAGTCGACATTAAATCCGAGTGCACGGCAGTTCTCGCCGATCACCTCTCCGTGCTTGCAGAACAATCGTGGATCATGGGTCGCGAACACCTCGGCTGCGGCGGGAGTGGCTCCGAGTACATCACGAAATCGATCGACCGTACCGCCCTCCAGATCAACGCAGGTAAAGAGCGGGGTATCGACGCACTTCTGACAGTCGCGCAGAAGCTGCCAGGCCTGATGAGCGCTCTGGATGTTCCGAGCAAACAAGATGACGCCGGCCGGCTGCATTCGTTTTAGCAGGGAAGCGAGACGCGGACTCATCTCCGTCTCGTCGAAGCCGATAATCAATAGCTGTCCAATATCGAGAGCCAGAAGTTCCCCCGTGAGTTCCCGCGCCCGCTCTGGTTAAATTTCTTTTTTCAGCTCCGCCAGCAGATTCAGCGCTTCCAGCGGCGTAAGCCGATTCAAGTCGACGTCTCGTAATTTGTCGAGCACTGGCTGCGAGAGCGGCGTAAAAATCGTCAACTGCGCTGCCGGTGGCGTCGCGCCCGGCGACAGATGCGCTGTAGCCTGTTGTTCCGCAAACTCGTGCTGCACCAGCACCTCGCGCGCCCGCTCCACTACTTCGTTCGGCAGTCCGGCGAGCTTCGCGACCTCAATCCCATAACTGCGATCAGCGGCGCCGGGCTCAACTTTCCGCAGGAATACGATTCCCCCGCCGGTTTCTTTGACTGACACATGGTAGTTCTTCACGCCTTCGAGTTGCTCGGCCAACTCCGTTAACTCAAAATAGTGCGTGGCAAAGAGCGTCTTCGCACGCACGCGCGAATGCAGATATTCCACCGCCGCCCATGCGATCGCCAAGCCGTCGTACGTCGCGGTTCCACGCCCGACTTCGTCCAATAGGATGAGCGATCTTGCTGTCGCCGTATGCAGAATGGCCGCCGTTTCGGTCATTTCGACCATAAAGGTCGAACGCCCGCGCGCCAGATTGTCGCTTGCTCCGATGCGCGTGAATACTCGGTCGATGATGCTGAGCTTCGCCGAACGCGCCGGCACGAACGATCCCATCTGTGCAAGGATGACGATCAGCGCCGTCTGCCGCAAATACGTCGATTTCCCACCCATGTTGGGGCCGGTCAGCAACAGAATGTTGTGGGTCGTGTCGTTCAGATAAAGATCGTTCGGGACGAATCGATCACTGCCTCCGGCGAGTTCCTGCTGCTCGATGACCGGATGCCGTCCCTCAATAATCTCCACTTCCCCGCAGTTCTCGACGAACGTCGGACGACAGTAATTTCGCAAGACCGCAATATGCGAGAGCGACCCGAGCACATCAACCTCGGCGAGAGCCAACGCCGTCTGTCTAATTCGCTTGGCCTCGGCGGCGATGGCGATACGCAATTCCGTGAACAGCCGCCGCTCGATTTCGACGATCTTCTCCTGCGCGTCGAGGATCTTCGCCTCATACTCCTTCAATTCTGGAGTCGTGAAGCGCTCCGCCCCAACCAGGGTCTGCTTTCGTTCGTACTCCTGCGGAACCAGATGCAGATTCGACTTCGACACCTCGATGTAATAACCGAAGATCGAGTTGAACTTCACTTTGAGTGACGAGATACCGGTTCGGGCGCGCTCTCGCTGCTCAATCTGCGCCAGCACCAGTTTGCTGTTGCGCGACAGATCTCTTAGTTCGTCGAGATCTTTATCAACCCCGCCCGCGATCACTCCTCCGTCGGCGAAGCTCAATGGCGGCTCGGGAACTATGGTCTTCTCGATGCGCTCGCGCAAATCCATCAATTCATCGAGTAATGAATGCAACGAAATAAACCGCGAAGATCCGAGTCGCGCCGCGGCTGCCTTGATTGCCGGAATCTTTGCCAAGGAGGCCGCCAGCGCAAGCACATCGCGCGGGTTGGCCGTCTCCAGGGTGACGCGACTGAGTAGTCGTTCCAGATCGAGCACACCGTCCAGCGCCCGGCGCAGTTCGTCTCTCGCTACCAGATCCTTCACGCCTGCTTCAACCGCACGGAGCCGGCCGCCGATCTCCGCTAGATCGAGCGACGGGCGCAGCAGCCACGCCCGGAGCAGGCGTTTTCCCATCGGAGTCACGGCCGCATCGATCGAGCGGAACAGAGTCACGCCTGCATCCGTACCGGCAAAGAGAGGTTCGATCAATTCCAGATTGCGCACCGTAACGGCATCGAGTACCAGGCAATTCTGCCGCTCATACCATCCGATCCGATCGACATGATCGAGTGACCCGCGCTGGGTCGAGCGCACGTAGTATAGGATTGCTCCCGCCGCAGACGCTGCAGCGGCTCTCCCGGCTAGTCCAAATCCTTCGAGCGACAGCACGCCAAAATGATTTTCGAGTAACGGGAGGGCGTGATCCGGCGCGAAGATCCAGTCATCGAGCGGGGTCTCAGTGCAGGCCGCTAGACTCGACGAAGAATTGGGTGGGGACGGCCGTCCTCGGCTGTCCGGCCGAGCAAGGCTCGACTGCTTTGCAGACTGATCGAACAGGGGCGCCGTCGACCCATACAACAACTCTTTGGGGCGCAATTGTTCCAATTCCTCCTGAACACGACGCAGCGCGCCCTCGCCAGAAAACTCTGTCGCCCGGAATTCGCCGGTGGATAAGTCCAGAGCCGCAAATCCGACGCGATCTCCCACCTGCGCCAGCGCGGCCAGAAAGTTATTCTCTTCCGATCCGAGAGACGAATCAGCAGCCGTCCCTGGCGTAACGACGCGGGTCACCTCCCGGCGTACCAGTTTCTTCGCCACCTTCGGATCTTCCATTTGCTCGCAGATCGCGACCTTGAATCCACGGCGAATCAGCTTGCCGATATATCCTTCAGCAGCGTGGTAGGGCACGCCGCACATCGGAACTGCAATTCCTTTTTCTTTATTTCGAGATGTCAGCGTGATCTGCAGCTCTTTTGCGGCCACAACAGCGTCTTCGAAGAAAAGTTCGTAGAAATCGCCCAGCCTGAAGAACAAGAGCGCGGTGGGATGTTCTTTCTTGACGGCGGCATACTGCCGCATCAGCGGAGTGGACGGCTCAGTCATCGATGCGGGCTTCGGCGGATTATAACAAAGCGCTGCGCCGCTCTACCTGCGGATTTCGCGCGCCAGCCGCGAAAACTCGCCCGCACAAATCGCAGTTGACGCGATCGCTTTGCGGTGTTCTCCTTGGTTTGCTGTAGAGCTTCACTCGGGAAAGCTGCCATGGAATTACGCAAGGACCCGATCACTCGCTCTTGGGTCATGACCGGGGACGAATCGAGCGATGCCACACAGCGCGTCGATTCGCCTTGCCGTTTCTGTGCCGATCCTCCCGGAATGCACGTGATTGCCAAGTCTCCCAACGATCCCGGCGCAGCCTGGTCGGCGCGTTCGGTCGTTCATCCCAGACCGCTGTATCACATCGAAGGCGAACCCGGACGTCGCGGCGATGGGCTCTACGACCGCATGCACTCGGTCGGCGCGCACGAAGTGCTGATAGAAAATCCAAATCATGATCGCCACCTTTGGAGCGCGAGCGATCAGGAGATTGGCCACTTTCTCCGTCTGGCCGCCGAGCGCATCCTCGATCTCAAACGGGACCCGCGCATTAAATACATCAGTTTGTTTAAAGATTACGGCAAGAATGCCGGCCAGGAGTTCAGCCATCCTACTTCACAGCTCACCGCGACGATGTTTGTTCCTCGCCGCGTCCTTTATGAGCTACGGGCCGGCCGCGAATACTTTCAGGCTAAAGAACGATGCGTCTTCTGCGACATTATTCAGCAGGAAGAGCGGCAGGCGCAGCGGGTGATCGAAGCCCGCGGGGACTATGTGGCGATGGGCCCCTACGCACCGCGCGTTCCATACGAAACCTGGATTCTTCCCCGCAATCACGACTCTTCCTTTGAGCGCACGGGGCTGAACCGACCCGGACTTCGCGTCAATCTCGCTGCCCTCCTGCGCCGCACGCTGCAACGGATTCGCGCCATCACCGAGGATTTTCATCTCGTACTACATACCTCGCCGAGCAGCCTCCATCCGTCGAAAAATCTCGGCTATTGGAAGACGATCGATGAAGACTACCACTGGCATATCGAGATCCTTCCGGTCGTCGGCGCGAAGGCGAAGTCGTACACCTTTAAAGAGGTCTATTACTCGCCGGTCAGTTCCGAGACTGCCGTGAGGCAGTTGCGCGACGCCAAGATCGAAGGTTGACCCGCAGAATCAAGCACTTACAGAAGCCCAACTTGGCGAGCTCTCATTACTCCCGTCACTTTTTTTCGCCCATCCGACCCGCGATACTTTTGAAGATTTCAGCCCATTTCTTCGAAGGAGCAATTCAATTATGAAGTTCTCTGCGCTGCTGATTTTGCTCGGGATCGCAGTCAGTGCGAACTGTCAGGACAAGCCTCGCGTCTTCGTTCAAGGCAAGGGTTCGCAAAACGTAAGTAGCAATGGCAGTGGCGGCGGTGGCTCCCACTGGGGAGCTTGGGGCTCCAAGTCAACCATTGACTCCCACGACGAAAGCATGGAAGTCACGAAGGACCTGCAGAAGGAATGTCCGGGTGTGACTATTACCATCAACGACTCCAACGCGGACTACATCATCATGATGAACCGTGAGTCGAAGCAGAATCGCGGACTTCTGCGCTCCAACAGCCAGGTTCAGGTCGCCAATAAGGCTGGCGACATTCTCGGAAGTAATGCGACCCACACAGTGGGCCACGCTGCGAAAGATGCCTGCAACCTCATCATGGCCGATTGGCAGGCACATGGACGCTTGAATGTTCCGCAACAAGCGTCAACTCCCGTGCAGCCAGCTCTGCAGCAGGCGGTGCAGACTTCAGTTACGCCGCAAGTTGTACCTGCGGTTGCTACGTCTGAGCAGCCTGCCGCTGATGCAACTCCCGCAGAGCAGCCTGAATCCGTGGGGGACGCCGCCAAACGCGAAAAGCAGCACAAAGCATGTCTCGATCTCGCCAAGAACAATCCCAGCATTGTCTGCAAGTAACACTGCGTGGGGCCGGACAGTCATAAACTCGCTGTCCGGCCCGACGCCATCGGCAGTACCTCGCTTTCTTTCCCCAGATTTTGGATAGACTTAGTTTGATCGGCCGAACCGATGAACTCCCAGTAGCAACGGCGAGTACAATATTTGAGATGTCCTGATCGCGAAATGGAGCGCCGCGCTCCGACGGGTATAGGCGATGAGCAGGATCGAAAGACTCGAATATTTCGTTACCACCAAAGCTTCGCAACAGCTGGCATGGCAGGTCTTCTCGAACTGGACACTCTGGCCACAATTCTCCGACTACTATGAAGATATTCGCTGGACCAAGGGTGAGCCTTGGCACGAAGGAAGCCGTCTTTCGATTACCAGCGCAAGACCCATCCGAGTGACGCTCGACCACGTCATTATCATGTGTCTGCCTGGTGAGAAAGTCGCATGGATCGACCATGCGATCGGCATCACCATGGAGCAGTGGGTCTTCTTTGAGCGATTGCCTGGAGGCACTCGGGTTCGCACCTGGGCGGAATTTACCGGTCCCACTGCGATCATTGCCGGTCGTAAGATCAAAGACGTACTCCTGGAATTTACCCGGGGCTGGTACAACCACTACGCCGGCTATTGCGATGGGGTTGCGGATCAGGAAAACAGCGGGCAACTCAAAAAGTCAGTCTCGTCGGTCCCGCCGGTCTCCGTAATCGCGGTGAAGTGAGCTCATCCTGCTACAATCGCTCGCTGCAGGAGACCACTTTGTGAAATCCCTTCTGTGTTGTGTCGTGCTCTTATCCGCGTGCCTCGGGCAAAATTCTGTCCCGTCTTCCGCAAAAACAAGGATCCTCTGGCAGAAGCTCGAGACCAGCATTCAGCAGGTGGATCAGCACCTTGACGGCGTCATGGGAATCGCCATTGAAGACCTGAACACTGGGGATCACTTTTTCCTGCATGAAGACGAGGTCTTCGCCCAGGCGAGTTCGATCAAGATTACCGTGCTGGCTAATCTCTACCTCCAAGCCCAGCAAGGAAAGCTGAAGCTCAGCGATCTCTACACGGTTCAGGGGTCCGACCTTGTTGCCGATAGCTACATCATGAACGGACTCACGCCCGGAGTTACCCTCGTGACGCTGCGTGATCTGGCAACGATGATGGTTGCCGTCAGCGATAATTCCGCGACGAATGTTCTGATTGACCGAGTCGGCATGGCAAACGTCAATGCTATGCTCGATTCGCTCGGACTCACGCACACGCGTCTCCGCCGCAAAATGATGGACCTGGAGGCCGCCAAGCAAGGCCGTGAGAACATTTCCACTCCACACGAGATGATGACTCTGCTCGACGCCATCTACAAAGGCAAGTTGCTGAATAAGGAAGAGACGGCCGATTTTTTCAAGGTTCTCAGCACAAATAAAGATTCCTTTATTCCCCGAAACCTGCCCGCTGATCTGAAAATCGCCAACAAGCCCGGAGAACTCGAAGCCGTGCGCAACGATTCTGGCATTGTTTTCGTGGAAGGCCGCCCTTATGTGATCTGTGTCATGACGGCGTTCTTAAGCAACGAGCGGGACGGCGAAGAAGCTATTAGCAAAGTATCACTCGAAACCTGGCGCATGTTCGACCGGCTCAGCCGCGCCACCGAATACGGCCGCGTCGTCTCCCCTGGAAACGGCACCCGGTGAGCAGAATTTCCTTGCGCTATGCTCCCGCGCTGTTCTTCCGTACCGACGCTACCTGTCTCCGCATGAACATTAAGGCCGCTTTGCTTTCCATCGGTTGCGAGAAGTAGTAGCCTTGCCCGTACTCGCATCCCAATTCCGTCAATCGTTCTAGCTGCCTGGTCGTCTCGATCCCTTCGGCGATCACTTTGTACTTCATCTTGTGCGCCATGGTCATAATGAGTTCCACAATGTCCGACGCAGTCCGATCCGTCTGCATCTCGCGAATTAACGAGCGGTCAATCTTCAACGCATCGACAGGAAACTGCGTCAGGCCGACTAGCGACATCGAACCTGTTCCGAAATCATCCAGCACCACGCCGATCCCGAGATGCTTCAGATGAGAGAGTACGGTGATAGTGAGCTTTGGATCGGCATCCGCGATGGCTTCCGTCATCTCCAAGTGCAGGCGCGCCGGATCGATCCCTGTCTGTTGTAACGCATCCTGAATATCATTCACCAGCCGCGCATCCGCAAATTGCCGTGCCGAGACGTTGACGGTCACATTCATCGGTTGTCCGGACGCGTCATTAACCTCCCATTCCCGCAGCTGGTGGCAGGCTTGCATAATCAGCCAGTGTCCGATCGAAACCAGAATGCCTGTGTCTTCGGCCGCCTCAATAAACCGGTACGGGGATATCAAACCCTGCGTAGGATGGTCCCAGCGCAGCAGCGCCTCAAAGCTGACAATCTGCCGCGAATTGAGTTGCACCACCGGCTGGTAATGAATGCGGAATTGCCGGTGAGTCAGCGCGGTGCGCAGGTCCGATTCCAGCTTCAATCGTCCTACGGCCCGGGTGTGCATCGCTTCATCAAACACCTCACAGCGCGATCCCCCGAGCGCCTTCGCCCGCCGCATGGCGATATCCGCGTCCTTCAGCACATCTTCTGGGCGCGCGTGCGCAGCCGTACTCAGCGCAATCCCCACGCTGGCGGAAACCCGCACCTCGCGTGACTCCAGCTCAAATGGCTCTGCAACTGCCGTCTGCATCCGCTTGGCCAGTCGCATGGCATCGCTCGGATCTCCTACGGTTTCGAGCAGAACTGCGAATTCATCGCCACCCAAACGGAACAGCAGATATTCTTCGGCCCCGGTCGCATCGCGCCCTGCGCTCGGCTGTTGCTGACGCAATTCAGTTCCCAGCCGCCGTGCGATCTCCGTCAAAATGAGGTCGCCAGCTTTCGTCCCCATCGTTTCGTTGAAGACTTTGAAGTGATCTACATTCACCAGCAGAAGCGCATAGGAGCGTCCGGCATCGCGTCTCATTCTGGCAAACGCGCCCTGAAGCTGATCAAGAAACCGCCGCCGGTTCGGCAAGCTGGTCAGCGGGTCGTGAAAAAGGTTGTATTCCAGTTGTTGCTCCGCACGTTTGCGCTCGGTGATATCGCGGTTCACGATGACCAGCTTCGCAACTTCTCCTTTGGCGTCGCGAATCGTGCTGGCCTGTGATTCCAGAACCCGCCAGCTTCCATCTTTGTGCTTGATGCGGTATTCCATGCGCTTACCAACGCCGCTCTCGCGCGCCTCCCGCGCCGCCTCGAGCACACGCATCCGGTCGTCGGGATGAATCTGCTCAAATGATGACGTTTCTCCCAGTTCTGCCGATGAATACCCCAGAATCCGCTTATAGGCCGGACTGTTGTACAACCTCCGCCCTTTTACGTCGACCAGTGCAATCATGTCTGCCGCATTTTCGGTGACGATCTTGAACAGCTCCTCGTTTTTCTTGGACTCATGATGAATGCGATAAAAGCGAAATTGCTGGTAGAGGGCCAGCACAGCCAGCGCCCCAAGCGGTATCCAGTGCCACTGCATCCGGAGTTCTCCCAAGGGGTACATCGGCCAAGTCTGGAAAAGATTGAGTAATCCGTGCGGTAGGGTGGCGGATCCCGCGGATCAGGGCATAATGTCTCCATGACTGTCCGCCGCCTCAAGACCTACGCCGGTTCCCAGGGATTCGTGTATCAGTACTATTTCGTGGGAAAGCGGGACGCCCTCGCCGACGACCCTGAGGCGCCCGCCACCGAGTTTGTTTTCGACGTCACCTCGGACCGTAAACTTACATACTCGGTCAGCATCTTCTTGCCGGAACTCACTCGCGCCGACTGGACCAGCTCTCACGGACGCCCTCTGAACGACGCCGAACAATATGCCGCCGTCAAACTGCGACTCTTCCGCGCCTTCGACGAACTCGAAGACATGAAGTCGCACGGTCGCCGCTTGTCGATCGATTCCGCGCTGCTCGAAGAGGCCCTGTCGAGCCTCGGGGTAGACTGATTCACATTCGCGGCGTACTCCCTTGATCCAAACTCACTCCCCGGCTATAAATGCTGCCGGAGTCCTTCATGCCCAAATTAAAATCTCATTCTTGTTATTCGATCATCTGCGTCGCTCTTCTCGTCATCACCGCCGCCGCTCAGACACCGCGCTGGACCGAACAAAAGGCTAACGAGTGGTACGCCCAACAACCCTGGCTGGTCGGCAGTAACTACATTCCCAAGTCCGCCATCAACGAACTGGAGATGTGGCAGGCAGATACCTTCGATCCCACCGAGATCGATACCGAACTCGGATGGGCCGAATCCATCGGCATGAACACCATGCGCGTCTTCCTCCATGATCTTCTGTGGCAGCAGGATCCCGTTGGGTTTCAGAAGCGCATCGATCGATTCCTTACGATCTCCTCGCGTCATCACATCCGCCCTCTCCTTGTGCTATTCGATTCGTGTTGGGATCCTAATCCGCGCCTTGGCCGCCAGCATGCCCCTAGGCCCGGTGTGCACAACTCCGGATGGGTGCAAAGTCCCGGCGCAAAAGCTCTCGCCGATCCTGCACAAGTCTCGCGGCTGAAGGCCTACCTCCAGGGAGTCGTCGGAGCTTTCGCCAAAGATGACCGCGTTCTTGGCTGGGACATCTGGAACGAACCGGGGTCCGATCAGACGGGCAACTATCCGAAGACGGAATTGAAGAATGATAAAAAGGTGGCTCGCATTCTCATCCTGTTACCGCAAGCCTTCGCCTGGGCTCGTGCAGTGAACCCGACTCAGCCCCTGACCAGCGGTGTCTACGAAATCGATACAAAACTCGACCTGGAGAAACAGGACGAACTCGAACGCATCCAACTCCGCGAGTCCGACATCATCACCTTCCACAACTACTCGTGGCCCGAGTCCTTCAAGTCTGAAATCGAATGGTTGAGACAATTTCACCGTCCCGTCCTCTGCACGGAATACATGGCGCGCTCGGTGGGAAGTACCTTCGATACTATCCTGCCCATCGCCAGACAGGAGCACGTCGCTGCCATCAACTGGGGTCTAGTCGCGGGCAAGACGCAGACATACTACCCGTGGGAATCCTGGCAGCATCCGTACGTGAAGCAGCAGCCACCAGTCTGGTTCCACGAAGTCTTTCGCCAGGATGGAACGCCGTATCGCCAGGCGGAGGTGGATCTGATCAAGCGGCTGACCAGAGAGAACTGAAGCGAAACCGGCGTCCCCACCCTTTGCGATATTCGAAGAGTGAGAATTCGTGCGGCCAGTCGGAATAACGCCAACGTACTTTCGAATCTTCGAAGTCGTCCCATGCATTTACAATCACCTGCTATGAAAAGTCTCCACGTTCTGGCTCTCGTCGCTTGCTGCTATCTGACCGCATGCAATAAATCATCGACCGTATCTTCCTCGGCGACTACGTCTTCCTCGAAGCCGCCTGATGCCGTCCAGCAGAAATTGCAGGACTTCGCCGGATCTACCGCTACAAATTGCGGACGCCTCGATGTTCACGCCACAGCCGAGCAATCGAAGGCAGCGAGCGATTGCGCCATGCAAGCCGCTCAGAGCAAACGCCCATTTTTCGTTGCTTATGACATGCCCGGCATGGCGATCGGTGTGGCAGGGAATGCAGCGGGCAAACTTTCCACCGCGCAATCGCAAGGAGAAGGCGCCGCGGCCACCGTTACCTCCGGAGATTGTCCCTCCGACCTTCGTGTTGCAGGCAGTGGCCGGGTCACCTGCTTCGCTCCAGGCGATATGGGCTCAATGGGCGCCGGCCACACTGCCGTTCCAGAAGGAATGCCGAACCCGCATGCCATGCCGAAAGTGAAATAGGACTTTGTGCGCCCTGGTAAGGATAGCGGTCAGTCTGTGATTCTAATCACACATTTAAGTGACCCGCTTTGTTTGTCTTACGCCTAGTACCCATAGACAATGAAATCGTCGTACTGGAGGGGTTCAGTCCGGCCCGCTGTTTGGGGTAAACTCATGAAAATCCAGACTTACTTCTCGGTAGGGCTTTTTCAAGACAACGTGAAGGGCTGAGAACTGGGTTCTAAGAACTGAGTTCTGTCTCTATGTCACTACTCTGGTTGCGCTTTGCTTTAGCTTGCTACTTCATCGGTCTGGTCTATGCCTTCGTAGCCCTGACGCGCACCAGCGACTTGTTCAGCCGCATCGCGCTGCATGCCGCCAGTCTCGGCATGGTCTTCCATTTTGTTTCCATCACCGAGCTTTTCCTCTCCGGACAAATCGTTTGGGCCTCGGTGCACAACGGCGAGTCTCTACTCGCCTTCCTGTCGATGACGTTCTTCATGATCATCTACACGATTTATAAGACGACGTCACCAGGAGTGGTCGTCTTTCCCGTCGTCTTCTTTCTGACCTTCGTTGCAGCGCTGGACCAGCAGCCGGTACTGCTCACTCAATTCGTCTCACACAAGGGATGGCTGATCGCCCACATCATGTTGATCTTCACGGGCTACGCGGCCCTGCTGGTCAGCTTCGGAGCGAGCCTGCTTTACCTGCTTCAAGAGCGCCGGCTCAAGGCTAAGAAGCCTACTAGTTTGATCGCTTTCCTGCCTGCCCTTGAAGTAATTGATCAAATCGGCTACCGGTCTCTTCTGCTCGGATTTCCCTTTATGACCCTCGGCCTGATTACCGGCTCGGTGGTCGCGATCACGGCACCAACCATCGGACGCGTAGACTTCCTTGATCCCAAGATCCTTCTTTCCGTGCTGATGTGGGCCGTCTACATGCTGATGGTTTTCACGCGCTGGAACTCGGGATGGCGCGGTCGCCGCGCTGCCTTCCTGGCAACGTTCGCCTTCGTGGCGGCACTGGCCGCCTGGGCCGCTAATTATTTCTCCGCGATCCACAGGTTCGCTGCATCATGAGATACCAGCTCATCGGCGTGAATCATAAGAGCGCACCCCTGGAGGTTCGCGAGCGCCTGGCGATTCCCGAGTCTCGCCTGCCCGACACCTGTCGCGATCTCACCGCCTATCCAGGAATCGAAGAGGGCATGGTGATCTCCACCTGCAACCGTGTCGAGATCGTGACCCACACTACGAACGGCCACGCCGATCTGCGCGGATTTCTGCATGACCACTTCAAGATCGATCCTGACGATCTCGATCCGCACCTCTACGAATTCCGCGAGAAAGACGCTGTACGGCATTTATTCCGGGTGGCTGCAAGTCTCGACTCGATGGTCGTCGGCGAAGCACAAATTCTCGGCCAGGTGAAGGAAGCCTACGCGACTGCCCGCGCCGTTGGGGCGGTTCGCGGACAACTCGATCAGCTTTTCAGCCGCGCTTTCGCCGTCGCCAAGCGCGTGCGCAGCGAGACCGCCGTTGGTTCGTCGTCGGTTTCCATCGCTTCTGTCGCAGTAGAACTTGCTAAAAAGATCTTCGGTACATTGGAAGGGAAGACGGTCTTTATCGTCGGCGCGGGCAAAATGAGCGAACTCGCCGCCCGGCACCTGATGGCGCACGGCTGCGCTTCGATTTTTGTCGCCAACCGTACTTACGAACGCGCCATCGGCCTCGCTCAGAAGTTCGACGGCCAGGCCATTAAATTCGAGGATCTCTACACAACGTGCGATCGCGCCGACATTGTCATCACCTCAACCGGTGCTCCGCATGCAATTTTCCGTCGCGAGCACGGAGAGCAGTTCCTCTCCCGCCGCAAGAATCGGCCGATGTTCTTTATCGACATCGCCGTCCCGCGCGACGTCTCGCAGGACATGGCGAAGCTCGATGGCATCTTCGCCTACGACATCGACGACTTGCAGCAGGCCGTCACCAGCCACGTCGCTGACCGTCGCAAAGAAGCTGAGCTGGCTGAAGCCATCATCACCAGCGAGGTGGAAAAATTTGAGGCGCGAGCACAGACGCTCGATGTCGTCCCCACTATCGTAAGCCTGCAGGATCACCTCGAAACCATCCGCCAGGCCGAAATCGACCGCGTCCGCGGAAGAATGGGGCTGTTGACGCCGGAGCAGGAGATGGCGATCGAGGCCCTGACGCGGGGAATCATTAACAAAGTGATGCATACGCCGATCACCACCCTCAAGACGGCGGCAAAAGAATCCGAAGCCACGACAGTGGTCGATGTAGTCCGGCGTCTGTTCAACCTGCAGGTCAAAGGCAAGAGTGCAGAGCGTCCGACCCCCAACAAAGACGAAGTGGGGAGCCGCCAATGAACCACATCCGTCGAATCGGGACCGATGGTGTTTTAGAGTCCTCTGCCCCGAACACTTGTCATCCTGCGCAGTCGAAGCACGCCTATCATCACGATGCAGCCAGCGGCAGGGAACGGAATTTCCGCATCGCAATCCGATTCTTGGATCACCACGATACTAAGGGAGTTCCGGTTTTATTCCCTAACCATGCCAGGCAAGACAGCTCCGCCCTGCCAGCGGAACGGCGATTCCTGGCGAGCAAAACCCGATGACCTCTAACGGCAAACCCGCTCATCTCCGCATCGGCTCTCGTGGCTCGCAGCTCGCCCTCTGGCAGGCCAACCACATCTCCTCTCTCCTGCGCGCCCGCGGACACGAGGTCGAGATCGAGATCATCCACACCACAGGCGACAAAATCACCGACGTCGCCTTGGCCAAAGTCGGCACAAAAGGCATGTTCACCAAAGAAATCGAAGAAGCCCTTGCCGCCGGACGCGTCGATCTCGCAGTACACTCGCTGAAAGATCTGCCGACAGAGCTTCCCAAGGGATTCGAGATTGCAGCCATCACGGAAAGACAAGACCCGCGCGATGCTTTCTGCTCCCGCCATTACACCAGCTTTCAGGAACTTCCCCAAGGCGCGCGCGTCGGAACCTCCAGCCTTCGTCGCCAGGCCCAACTCAAAGCCGTCCGTCCCGATCTCGACATTCATCCTTTGCGAGGCAACGTCGATACGCGCCTGCGCAAACTCGAGCAAGGAGAGTACGACGCGATCATCCTCGCCTCGGCCGGCCTGAAGCGCCTCGGCAAAACGGAATTGATTAAGCAGATTATTCCTGCGGAAATTATGTGCCCCGCCGCTGGACAAGGAGCGCTGGGCATCGAAATCCGCGAAGGCGACGCGAAAACTCGCGAACTGCTCGCATTCCTCAACGATCCCGATGCTCGCGCTGCCACTACTTGCGAACGCGCTCTACTGAACAGCCTCGGTGGAGGCTGCCAGGTCCCCATCGGTGCCTTCGCCGAAATGAAAAATGGCAAGCTCCATCTCGAATCCATCGTCGCCGACCCTGATGGATCGAAACTTCTCCGCGACTCCCGCGACGGAACCGATCCCGAAAAGCTCGGCAACGAAGCCGGGGCCGCACTCCTTGCGCGTGGCGGCGACGCCATCCTTGAAGCCGTGTACGGACGCGGTTTGGCGGTTCCCCCGCAGGCATGACTTCGACAGTTCCGCAATGCTGCACTCCCATTTACAATCTAGGGCCGCGGAGTACACCGCTTCCACCATGGATTCACAGAACAGAATCGGTCTGGTTGACCCATCCCATCCAGAATTGTCCGCGTTTGGCCTGGGCACGGCGGCGGTTTTCATGATTTTCTTTGGATTCATTTGGCTTGGCTGGGGATTTTCTTCATCGCCTGCGTTTACCGATTTTTCGTCCGATCGCGTGCTCCCGGCAGCTCGATGGATCTGCTTCTATCTGGCATTCCTAATATTCTTGGCCATCTCAATCGTCGCTGTTGTGAAAGCCAGGCATCGCATGAAGACGCTTGCCATTGGCCCGGGCGAGTACCGCGATCGCTTTAGCAAACCCTTCCGCGCCATTTGCTTTTTTGAAGGAGGGGGATGCGCTGTCGCAGTTGCGCTGGCGCTCGGGTTCCATCGCGTGGATTTGCTGGCGGCCGGAATCAGCTTGGTGGTCGGCGTGCATTTCGTGCCGCTCGCACGACTTTTCCGTATCAACGCCTATTTCATCACTGCCGCAGCAGTCATTGCTGTCGATCTGGTTTGTATCTTCGTGTTTAAAGGAAAGCAGGTGACTTTCCTGTCAGCGTCGGCGACGGGAATCATCCTGTGGGGCACGGCCACGTATCTCATGATTCTCGAAAGAAGACTTGATCGGGAGTTTAAAGCGAGCTGAATATTCGCCATCGGTAAAGGCAAACGCTCCAGCCGCTCAACGGAGATGGAATTGAACCCTGGCTTAAGCCGGGGCTGTTAAAACAAAATCAAACAGGCCCAGAAGGGCGAAAAACTTGTACGTACCCGAACACTTCCGCGTCCGTGACCACGCCAGCGCAATTGCCTTTATGCGCGCGAACCCTTTCGTGATTCTCGTCTCGAGCACGGAGCAGGGTCCGTTCGCCACGCATGTCCCAGTCGTGATCCGAGAAAATGGAGATAACCTGATCCTTCGGGGCCACGTCGCCAAGGCCAATCCGCACTGGCGCTACCTCGAACAGCACCCGCAATGCCTCACCATCTTTCACGGCCCGCACGCATACATCTCAACCACAAATTACGTGACGCCCGAAAATGTGCCAACGTGGAACTATGGTGCTGTTCACGTCTATGGCAACGCGAGGACCTACTCCGCGCATGAAGACCTGCTGGCCATGCTGCACGACCTCATCCCGACCTTTGAAGCCGCCTACGAGCAGAAATGGAACAATCTGAGCGAGACCTACCGAACCCGGATGCTCGGCCACATCGTGGGATTTGAAATCGCGGTTACGAAAGTCGAAGCCAAGTTCAAGCTGAGTCAGAATCGCACGCCTGAAGAGCAGCAAAACATAATTGACTCGCTGTGTCCGGTACGTGACACGGCAATCTCGGGCACAGGCATTCTGATGCGCGACCAAGGCTTGGGCAGAAAGAAAGAAGAGAAGTAGTTTGGCGCGGCACTCCTCGCCGCCAACTCCGATCATGAGCAAGAAGACAGTTTCATCGGGCAATCAACCACTCAGCGGCGTCCGCGTCCTGGTAGGGCGCGCGAGGCATCAGGCTGGCGCACTCTCCGCCGAACTGCGCAAGCTCGGAGCGCAGGTGCTCGAGATTCCGTTTATCGAAATTCGCAAGCCGCGATCTTTCAAGCCGCTCGATGCGGCGCTGAAAAGTCTCGATACTTATGACTGGCTGATCCTGACCAGCGCCAACGGCGTGGAGGCGATGTGGACGAGAATGGAGAAGCTGCATCTGTCCCTCGGAAAGGACCAGAAAGGGCACGAGTTTACTCGTGCCGCCAAGGGCCATGACACAACCGCGGTGTCAGCCGCCCGTCGCCTACTCCGTGTCGCCGCCATCGGTCCAGCCACGGAGAAGGCCATCGAACGGCACGGCCTTAAAGTAGACGTGGTTCCCAGGGAATACGTGGCCGAATCTGTCGTGCGCAGCCTGAAAGGAAAAGTGAAAGGGAAGCGAGTTCTGTTAGTCCGGGCCAAGGTCGCCCGGGACGTTATCCCCCGCGAACTGCGCAAGGCTGGAGCGTTTGTCGATGTCGTCGAAGCCTACGAAACTGTCGTTCCACAAAGTTCGCGCCGTCGTCTCCAAACCTCCCTAAAGAACGACAGGAAGCGCCCGCAGGTGGTTACATTCACGAGTTCCTCTACCGTGAAGAACTTCATTGCGCTGGTTGGCAAGCTCGCAAATCTCAACGGAATTCGAATGGCTTCGATCGGCCCAGTTACATCATCGACGCTGCGCGAATCAGGGCTGAGCGTCGATATCGCTGCCAAAGAGTTCACAATACCCGGCTTAGTGGCCGCAATCTCCAATGCGATGGTTCGCACCCGGAACAGATAAGGAAACGCTGCGAGAGTTTCCGCAGCCCTTGTGGAGTTGATTCGGTTATTGCATATTGCTGGCTTGTGTCTTCTGTGTTGGAGCAATCTGTTCTGCCTGGTTCAGATGCTCGCGCAAAACAGGAAGCGTTTGTTCCGCGAAGCTCTTGACTGCGGGATTTTTCGCCGTCTTGCTCGCGCGCTCAAACTCAGCGAGGTCTTTCTTGTGATCCTTCAGCATATCGCTCATATACGCTTGATCGAATTCAGCGCCGGAAAGCTTTTCGAGCTGATCCCTCGTCGCTCGGTCCTTCATATCGGGTTTCGACGGCAACGTAACGTGTTCCTGGGCTGCAATATTCTTTAGTTCCTCATTGGCCTTGCTGTGATCATCGATCATGCGCTTACCAAACTGCTTGATCTGCTCATTCGAGGCTTTCTGCACGGCCAGTTGACCGAGTTCCACTTCCGCCAAGCCTCCCGCGGCCGCTCGCTTCAAAAAGTTCGTGTCCGACGATGCGGTGCCGGCCGATTGTTTGCCCATCGAACTGTTCTGCCGCGCTCCGGACTGCATTCCGGTTTGTGCCGCTGCGGCAAGGGTCATCGCAGCGCCGAAGCTCAGTGCAAGAAGTGTGCTCGAAATATGATGCATGGAAACTCCTGGTATTTGATTGTTCGCCTTATACGAGAGTAGGTTTGCGCGGGCATCGCTGGTATCCGGAGATCACTGCAAATGCGGCACAGGGTAGTCACTAAGCGAAATGCCCTATCAATCGGACGTTGAACGACCCTCACGGGTGACTGCTGCGTCCGCGCCGCAGCACCTTCCGGCGGAAGTCGGGCCAGAACTCGGGAGCCAGATTCACGAAACCGTTATCGGCAATGTCGGTCCAGAAGTGCATGAGAAAGGCGCCGCGAGTCCGGCTCGCCTGCGGATAGTAAAGGTTGGAAAATCCCGAACTCATGGCGCTTCCCAGCACGTTGTCGAAGTTGAAGGTATTCCCGCTCGTGTCTTTCCGGATCACAAGGGCGCGGCTGATAGCGTAGCCGGTTCTGTACAGAATCGAACGGCCCTCGCCTTTTCGGTGATACCGCGGGTCTTCACGGAGCGCCGAAGCCACCACAAAATCGCCGAAAAATTTTGCGTCGCGATGTCGGCCACCGAAGCGCCAAACCGTTCTGCCAATGCTCCTCCGCCTCTTCCATATTGTGGATCGGTCTGCGTCACCTGCGAGAAGAAGGTATTGAAGGTGCCGCCCCCGAACGTCAGCGGACTTGCCGTCTCGCGCAGAAAGTTGTTCCACTTGTCGTGAGTCGTACGCAGTTCAGGCTGCGGCTCAGGTCCAGCAACGGTATCGGAGGATTCCAGAGTGATACTCGGCGGTGAACCTGGTGATGCGACTTGAGCATGAATCGGAAGTGTCTGAACGAGAAGCGGTATCACGAAAAAGCTGCCGAGCAGCAGCACACTCTTCGCACTCTCCGAGCTTTGAGACCCTCGATTCATATCCCGTACAGAGACCAACGATATTGGTCCCCAACGCTGACTAGGAGTCGGAAGCTGGCGCCGCGGTTGCAGGGCATCAGTCCGAAGCGGTCGGAACCACGTGACCTGGAAATCGTACTGTCTTCCTCTTCTGGATTAATTTGCCTGTATGCTCGAATTTGATACACGCTCTATTTTTCGATCAATATCGTTAAAATATTGATTTCACAGAGCTTACCTTTCAAGGGTGCTCTCTAATCCACGCAAAATCTTGAGCGCCAAGGACTTACTCGCAAAATCTTCCAAACAAGGAACTTAAGTCCTATTCGGGACTGCGTGAATTCTCCGGAGAAGCCCATGCTTTGCGCATATCAGCAGTCTGGACCTTCTGAATCGAGGGTCAAGGTTAGATGTCACAAGGAGCGAGATTCTGCTGTGGAAATCAGGGGAGCCCTGTGGGACAGAGGGCAGGTGGCATTAACATGTGCGCAGCGCTGCTTCGACCATCGAGGCTTTTGCGCAAATCGTGCATACTCCAAACCGGCTGCAGTAACAATCAATCCTAAAGCTCTGAAGAATTCCTCAGCGGATAAAGCGGCAGTCATCTTTGGCGCCTATTGGCACGACTCAAAGTGCTGCCGTTCACGGTCGAGGTGCTCGGAAAGACCTTCACTCTTCCGCCGGATAGCAACTCTTATCGGGCTTCCAATCTTCATGTGTTTCGCCAAGCCCTCTGTTTTTTGGTCCCCAAATATCGTCATGCCAACCTCTCTTCGAATTGGCCAACGTTGCCCCCCAGCTGTTTGGAATGACCCTTACTTTATTCGATGACCTTCGTTGGACCTTGGATCGCTGAAAAAACATGAAACGTTGGGCAGACTCTCGCATTTCGGCTTCGGATCTTATTTCTTCTTGTGCTGATCGAACCAATCCGACACGTAGAGAATCTTTGCCGCGAGATGGCTTGGCCGCGAACTCATGCCATGCGGTTCACCTGGAAATCGCACCAGTACGCTCTCGACTTTCCGTAGCTTCAGCGCAGCATAATACTGTTCCGCCTCCGAGATTGGTGTTCGGTAATCATCTTCGCCCGTGGCCAGCATCGTCGGAGTCGTAACCTTGTCGACGTACGAGAGCACCGACCGCTTCACATATTCGTCCGACTTTTCCCATGGAGGTCCTGAGAACCAGTAGAGCGCTCCAAACGACGGCAGGTCCGAAGTGAGCGCCCAGCTATACCAATTGATGACCGGATATAAGCTGGCCGCCGCGCGGAAGCGAGTCGTGCGGTCGATCATCCAGCACGTGAGCACTCCGCCGCCGGAACCGCCCGTCACAAACAAGTTGTCGGGGTCAACGTAGCCCTTCGCGATCGCCGCATCCACGCCGGAATTCAAATCGTAGAAATCATCTCCGGGATACGCGTGGTGAATCAGGTTCGCGAACTCTTCCCCATAACTCGTGCTCCCGCGCGGATTGACGTACAGTACGACGTATCCCTTGGCAGCCCACACCTGCTTGATGGTGTCGAAGCGATCACCATAGTTCGCAAAAGGGCCGCCGTGGATCTCGATGATCAGTGGATACTTCTTCGCCGGATCAAAATCCGGAGGTTTGACGATCCATCCCTGAATCTTGCGTTTATCGACCGACGACTCGAACCAGAACTCTTCGACCGCTCCCGGCTTCTTCTGCATGAAAAGCTGTTGATTCAGCGCGGTCAAAACATGCGGCTTCGTATCCGCGCGCGATGCGACCGCAATGTCACCCGCATCCGACGGCGTGTCATAGGGAACCGTGTAGGTGCCATTTTTCGACACGGTGAATGACGCGCCGCCCGAGTAACTCGATCCGCCGCTGCCCACGTGCTCGGCCAGGTCTTTCACTTTGCCATCGAGCGAGTAGAACGCCAGCTTGGTGTCGCCGTTGTCGTCATATATGAAGTAGACGCCGCTACCGTCTGCCGCCCACTCCGGCTGCTCCACATCGCGATCAAGCTGCGGAGTCCCCACGCGCGCATTGCTCCCATCCCGATTCATCAGATAGAGGTGAGTTGTCTGGTGCCCCTGGTAGTGGTCGTCGAATCCGACATACGCGATCGTCTTGCCATCAGGGGAGATCGCCGGAGAATTGTCCGGGCCCTTTCGGCTCGTCAGAGGCTTCACGGTTCCATCCGCCAGTGAAAGTTCATAAATCTCGGTATTCAGCGGTTCGTATTCGTATTCCGGATGCAGGTTCGCGCCGAAGATCAGATACTTGCCATCGGGGGTCCACGCCGCACGGCCCCCGCCAAGCGTGCCTTCGAATCCTCCGTAGGGAAGATTTCCGCTTGTCAGTTGCCTTGGCGCTCCGCCTTCGGACGACACAACGAACCTCTGCATGAATCCATACTTCAGATATCCGCGGCCGTTGAACCGGTAGACAAGCCGGTCGTATACCTTCGGCGGGTCCGCCCATTTCGCCCCTTCAGGAGCCTTCGGCAGATTAGCAATCTTGGGCGGATCCGATTGGACGAACGAGGAAAACGAAATCAGCTTGCCATCCGGCGACCATACGATCTCCGACGGCGTGCTTTCCAGATTCGTCAATTCCGCAGTCTGACCGTTGTCCATCCAGCGCAGATAAATTTGCGCCTTGCCATCGTGGTCAGAGATGTATGCAACCCGTGTCCCGTCCGGCGACCAACGCGGTGAGCTGTCACTGTAGTTGCCGTTGGTCAGCGCGCGGTCTTCCGTGCCGTCAGTATTGATCACCCACAAATTCGACTCACGTTTGTCGTTCATCACGTCGCTGAACTGACGGACGTAGACGATGCGCTTTCCATCAGGTGAGATCTGCGGATCGCCGGCAAACTGCAGGTTGAAAACGTCCATCGCAGTAAGGCGGTCAGATTTTTCCTGTGACTTGTCTTCTTTCTTCTCTTGCGCAAAGGCAGGAATTAAGGAAGTGAGCAACAACACAACCAGAGTGCATCGGCAGACGAGACGCTGCATGGCGCGAGCTCCTGGGACGAGGATGGAAACGGACGAAGTGTACCGCAGGGAAGTTGTGGGAACAAACCGTCGCCATACCACGAATTCCAGCGACAAGGGTTTCCACCTGGCGAAAGCGAGCCGAGTGCTGAAAGAACTTGTTACGGATCCCGAACAGAGTTTACTTGCGATGCCGACAATACGAATGTTGTGGGAAGCTTAAATTTGGCAACTTTGGGCGCAAGAACACAAGGAAACGCACCGCGAGGAGGGACCCGTGTGCCCTGCGAGATTCCCGTAACCCTCACCAGCCTGGATCCGCGCAATCCGTTCTCCGAGTCATGCGAGGTGATTCTCGCCAATCTTGGAGGATGCGCGACCCGTTCGCCTCGTGCGGTTCCGCCGGGGTCGATCGTCCATCTCAAAGGATTGCCGAATCAGAACGAGGTGGCGGCTTGCGTGGTGACCTGCATCTCTCTGGGCCCATTCGAAAAGCTCTGGCTGCTGGGATTGGCACTGCAGGAGCCGGGCAATGTCTGGGGCATCGAGTGTGTGCCGGACGACTGGATACTCTGAGTAAGCGCCGCTAAAAACAGCGAGCGCCCCGAAGGAGCGCCCACTGTCGTTCGGCCCGGGCTTTGCGGCCGGATTCTTAGAATTGAAGAGATGGAAGTACGGGTGTTCCCTCCACCAGAACGGCCTCCAAACTTGAGGGATTCATACCCAAAGCGTGAAGGATGGTAGGAGCCACCTGGGCAGTACCTACTGCGGCGCTCACCGTCCGGGCATGGAAATTCGGATAAGACAAGAGGAGAAGAACGTTGGTGTCGTCATGGGAGAAGCCGCCGTGTTCCTCCAGCTTCGACGTGCTGCCGGAGTAGGTAACGCCGACGTTCGGGGTCACGATGATATCGGGCGTACGGGGATCGTTGGTCGGGTTGTTGTAGTTGAGCGAAAGCGAGGGGCCATAGTAAATCTCCCCAAGCCCGATTCCGGAGGTCATGGTGGGATTCGCTTCGAGGACGGCGACGGCAGCGTCGGTGTTGGCGGAGCTGCTGAGCCAGAGCAGCGAGACATCGTCTTCGGTCGGGCCGATGCCGGTGGGGTTGTTCGTTGACTCTGACCACGGAATGTATCCCGCATTGGAGAGCAGAGTGGCAGGCGAAGTGGCGTTGATGAGCTGCGAGACATACCGGCTGGGATCGATGGGCGACTGGCCGTGCTTAGCCGTGATCACAATCAGAGTCGAATCGAAGAGCCCCTGTTTTTGCAGTTCACTGACGAATGCCGCGATCGAGGCATCAACGAACTGGAATTCGTTCAGCAGCGCGGCGCCCGGCGTACCCTGAGCATCGAGGTATCCGCCCGTGGTCGTGTTGCTCTTTTCGATAAGCTTCTGGCCCACGCTGAGCGCCTGGAAGTTCATGCCGAAGATGGTGGGAACCTGGGTCTGCTTGGTGCGCAGGTGGTTCCAGCCGTCGATTTCGTTGAGGATCGCGTTTACCTTGAGTGTGTCGTAGCACTGGATATTCTGGAAGCTATTGGTCCAAGCCGTGAGGTCGGCGTTTTTATCCACGATGTTGGTGCAGTCGACGCCGGTCGGAGTAACGACACCGGGAAGACCGATTACGGTCGAGTTGATTTCAGGCGCGTAGAAGTCGTCGAGGGCACTCGGTCCCAGGCCCGAGGCGACCGAGGCGTAGGCTGGGTGCTTGTCAGACCATGCAGCGTATCCGCCATTCTTGTGAATCACGCTGAAGATGCTGTTGGCGCGGACGAATTGCCACGGCCAAACGGGCTTGCAGCCTGTGCTTGGGTCACGCACCAGGCGCGCGGGATCGATGGACGCTATGCCGCCATCGGTCAGAGTCGCTCCAGGAGCGCCGCCGTTCAGCTTGGTCTTGTCGAGGTCGATCCCCTCTTCGTACTCGGTGGTCGTTCCCGTGGCTGCTCCGTAAGGAGTGCAGGGGCCAGCGCCGAGGCCGTTGCCGGTAGTTTTCTTCGGGGCCGAATAGTCTCTGGAGTACGCAACGTCATAGTAGACGCCGGTGAAGGCCGGGCTTCCACCGGTGACAATAGCCGTCAGGCCAGGGAAGGAGTCGGAGGGTTTCGAGGTGCTGGCACCCACGTAGTTGATACCGGTCTGGCCCAGGGCAGCAAGCGCCGGACAGTACGGTTGGCCGTTGTTGACGGTTACGATGCCATTGGCGCAGTTGAGGAAATCAACCGCGTGCATACCGTCCACGCTGATGAGGAGCACCCGTTTAATGCCGCTCGCTGGTTTCTGATTCGTCGTGCTCTGAGCGACCGCGAAAGAAGATGCGAGCAGAAGAGCGCAGGCTGACAGGCCGACACCAAGTCTGCGACTGAGACTCATAGGAATTCCTCCTGGAGATTTGAGAGAAGCTTGTCGAGAATTAGCAGAGCAAAATGAATGGCAGGTAACAGCCGCGTTAATGACGCATGAAAAAGTTTGCTGACGCACGGAAACGGCAAACGAGGATAGAGATTCTGTGGGACGGTTGGAGCCATACGCGGCTTGTGGTAGACTCCGCGTCTTCCAACATAAGATCAGCCGGACAACACCTGCAGGATAGCTTCAGCAAGACAATATCGCTCGGGAGGGAACATGGGTAAACGATTGTTTGTCGTGTGCTTGCTTCTTGCCGTGTCCGTGTGGGCGCAGACGGTCGCCATCCGCGCCGGAAACCTGATTGATCCAGCGACTGGTACGGTTGCGAAAAATCAGATCATCCTGGTGAAGGACCGGAAAATTCAGGCGGTCGGACCGAACGTCTCAATTCCGAGAGACAGCCAGACCATCGACCTATCGAACGAGTGGGTGATGCCGGGCATCATGGACGCGCACACGCACGTTACCCAGAGCGTGAAGTATTTCCGCGAACTCGACCACAACTATCTCATGGAATCCACCGGCCTGCGCGCTCTTCGCGGGCTGCGCACGGCACAGACGTTGCTGAATGCAGGGATCACAACCGTACGCGACGTGGGTAACGACGCGAATTTCGCTGCCGTCGATCTCCGCAAGGCCATCGACGCAGGATGGTTCGTTGGCCCGACGGTGCAAACAGCCGGCAAGATTATTGCTCCGTTCGGCGGACAGAGCAGCGGCATTCCGCAGGAGATTGGCCCATTCTGGCGCTTTGAATACTACGATGCGGATAGTCCGGAGGAAATCCGAAAGGCGGTACGGGAAAACATTTTCTACGGGGCTGATCTGATCAAGCTTGTCGCTGACAACAGTCCTTACCACTATTCCGTCGAAGAGGTCCGCGCCGCTGTAGAAGAGGCGCACCACGCCGGACGTCCCGTAGCAGTGCACGTACTGGGCGGCGAGGCTGCGGACAACGTCATCGCGGCAGGGGTCGACTCCATCGAGCATGGATTCTTTCTGACAGATGATCAGTTGCGGAGGATGAAGGAAAAGGGAATCTTTCTGTCGGGCACGGACTTTCCAGCCAGTCATTTTGAAGCGGGCGAGATCAGTAATGGGAAACAAATGTCCGACGCAATCATCGACCGACTGCGTCGTGCATACGCGGTCGGCGTCAAGATGGGATTCTCGACCGACATTGTGACCGACTACAAAGACGAAGACCGCGCCCAGATGACCTGGGATTACCTGGCGGTGTGGCGTGCAGCGGGCGTGCCGAACGCGGAGATCCTGAAGTGCATGACCACCAACGATGCCGAACTGCTTCGGATCCAGAAGCAGAGGGGTGCAATTGCGTCCGGGCTGTTCGCGGACATTATTGCGATGCCCTCGAGTCCGCTCGACGATATCGAATCGCTGCGCAAAGTCGATTTCGTGATGAAGAACGGGACGGTTGTGAAGAGGTCGAAGTAGTCCGTGCAACTCTCTTCCATTTCGAGGGGCACGGCATCCGGAAGAACTCACAGCTAAGGTGTGATTTCAAATATCACTCCGCAACCGGGGTTTTCAGCGCAGCTGTCGTTTCCGCCCCAGGTGGTCACCCCGTAAAGGTTTCCAGCCTTGTCTTCTTGCAGGCCCAGAGGCCCGTTGCCATCCGTGCAATGTGCTTCTGAACAAAATGTATACAAAATGGTTTCCTTGGTTTTTGCGGTGAACTGAAAGACGCTGCCATCGTCGTTAAACGAATGACTGCCGAAGGCCGAGCCGTAAAGAACGCCGTTTCCAATAATCAAGGCCGCGTCTCGGTTGTCATCGTTGCCCGGAGCCAGGGAGTACTCTGAGCCTTTGCCGTTGGTCAGGAGTTGAAACAAAACCCCAGCTCCGACTTGACCACCTTGGGCAAATGATCCATAAATGGCCCCGGCTGAGTCTGTGGTCAGCGGCGCGACTGGAAACTCGCCACTAGCAGGTGTTTTGGGCGCATAGAGGAGTGTGGACTTCCAGCCGTTTGCCTGCGGGTGGAGCATAAAAAGAGTACCGCAGCCCTGAAAACACTGGGACGAATAGTTTCCACCATACGCGGCCGTTCCGAACAAGTTGCCCGATTTGCCCAGAGTCAAGCCTCCCAAAGGAAAGTAACCGTCCGGGCATTGGGTTCCTTTTGAGATCGTGCAAAGGTTAAAGATAACGCTCTCGGTCCAGACGCCTCCTTGAGACGACGGTGGCGACAACTCGAATGCGACACCGCAGCCGGGCATCAGTTGGAAGGAACAGCCACTGCCGCCACCGACAGTGGCGCCATATAAGTTGCCCAGCGCATCATGTGCGAGAGCACCGGAGGGTTCTTCGCCGTCAGGGCAATTCTCGCCACGGCTACAGAAGTTGTAGAGCACGGTCTCCTTCCAAACGCCTGCCGAGAACGATAACTCGAATACCGTACCTTTATTATTGGAACCTCCAAATTGAGTTGCACCGTAGAGATTCCCTTTGGAGTCAAGGACGAGAGCAGTGGTCGGCGTATTCCCATCGAGACAAGAAGCCACGGAACAAAATTGGTGCAGCGTAGTAAGCGTCCAATTGCCATTCGAGTTAGAGAGACGGAACACCGTCCCACAACCGTAAGGGCAGTTCGAAGCGGTTCCCGTTCCGCCGGACTGCGTGACACCGTAAAGGTTTCCGGACTGGTCGAGGAGCACTGAGGAAGGGGCATTTCCATCGGGACCGCTGAAGCGGTAGAGCACTTTGTACTGAGACTGTGCCAGCACGCAATTCAAGGTGAGAATCGCTAGAGCAAAGAATCGCAAGACCGTTTTCATGAGAACCCTCGGCCAGTGCTAAGTCGCGGATAGTAGATGGCAAAAGCCGAGTTCTGGTTTTCCGCTACTACGAAGGGATTTCGTACCATCAGCCCCAGTGAGCTCTCCTGCGCCGGGCCGAGACCGTGCGGATAAGAGAGTTGATGTAGCCTTAATGACATCCCGGGCAATGGATGCCGGCACTGCAAGCGGAGCAGAGCAAAATTATGCGCAAGATCATTTCGATATCATCCGTTTTCCTCCTTTCACTCGCGACATTCGCTTGGCCGCAGGCCACCAAAACGCCAGTCAGTTCCCGAGGGCCTAGTGTTGCTACCGGCAGCCAGGGCGTGGTGGTTTCCGGGAAGCCTGCCGCCACTGCGGCCGGTATCAAGATTCTGGAACAGGGTGGAAACGCTGCCGATGCAGGCGCCGCGACTCTGCTGGTACTGTCCGTTACTTATGTGGGCGCGTTCTGCGTCGGAGGAGAGGTTCCCATTCTGGTTTACAGCGCCGACCAGAAAAACGTGAAGCTGCTGGAAGGACAAGGCGAGGCTCCGCGCGATCCCAAAGCCATCGCCTGGTACATGGAGCACGGAATCCCGGACGGTGACGTGAAGGCAGCGGCCGTGCCTGGCACCATCGATGCCATCGTCACCCTGCTGAAACTCTATGGGACGAAGAGCTTCGAAGAAGTCGTGCAGCCGACGTTGGCCATTCTGGACGCAGGCGGTCCCAGTTGGTATATCGACACCGGCAGTGGGCAGAAGATCGAAACGGGAGTGAACTGGCAGGCGGATTTGGCCGTGACCTTTCGCAAATTGGTGGAGTCGGAAAAGGCCGCGAAAGGCACGCGACAGCAGAAGTTGCAAGCCGTCTCCGACCGCTTCTATCGTGGCGACATCGCCGACGCACTCGAAGCCTGGTATATCGAAAAGGGCGGATTCCTTCGCAAGGCGGATTTGGCCGCGCACAAAACTCCCGTGGTAGATCCACTCACAACTACCTACCGTGGGTACACGGTTTATAAAACGGGTCCGCTGACGCAGGGTCCCTATCTTTTACAAACGCTGCGCTTGCTGGAAGGCTTCGACCTGAAGAAGATGGGATTCAATTCGGCAGATTACATCCATACGGTGATTGAAGCGGAGAAACTCGCACTGGCGGATCGCGATGAGTATTACGGCGATCCGAACTTTGTGAAGGTGCCGATGCAGCAGTTGCTTTCCGATCAGTACACAAAGATGCGGCGCAAGCTGATCGATCCGAAAAAGGCATCTCTCGAGCTCCGTCCGGGAGACCCGTACAACATGAAACCGACGAAACCGCCCACCATCACCGGGCCATGGCATGGTGGAACCACCGTTATGTGCGTGACGGATAGGTTTGGGAACGTCATCGCGGCCACTCCCAGCGGCCTGTCAAGCACAGCGGGCGTGGCGGGACGCACCGGCATTATTCACGGTGCCCGGCTCACCAGCCTCAACACGTTCGCTGGAACTCCCGACGTGATCCAGCCCGGCAAACGACCGCGAATCACGCTGAGCCCCACGCTGCTTTTCCATGACAATCAGCCCGTGATGGCAATCTCGGTAGCGGGCGGGGACATGCAGGACCAGGCAGCCATTCAGGTCATCCTCAATTATGTGGAGTTCGGCATGAATCCCGAGGAGGCGTTCAAGGCGCCGCGCTTCTCCACCGAGCATTTCATCAGCTCCTTCGGTCAGGACCGCGCCAGCCTGGGAAGCCTGTCTGTGCCCAAGACGCTGCCTGAGGAAGTGCAGGCCGACTTGAGGGCTCGCGGCCAAGTAGTGAGCGTCGTCCACGGCGGGGTGGGCGGAGTGGCGCTGATCGGCATTGACCCGAAGACCAGGCAGGCCACTGCAGTCGGTCCGGCCGCTGGCAAAATGGAATAGATCCGATCGAGATGAAGGCTAAGCAGGGCAACAGCTTTACTCAACCCTTATGAATCTCAAGCGATTCTTCCAAGGGTTGACGTCGCAGCGCGGCTACATGGCGCGAAGGATTCTGGGAGATGCTATTCAGTAGGTTTTGTGCTCTTGGGCCCAATTGATCCCTGTCTGCAGATCCTGGAGGGCTTGATCGATGAGGGCAACTGCTCTTGCCTTGCGCCCACCCCAATTATTACCGGCCTTTGCGAAGTCTGCCTTGGCGGTTTGCAAGCTGGTTATGCCACTGTTCATCATGCCCGGCTCATCGATATTGCCAGATTCCATTTCTTGAGGAGTTGACTCCGGACTTACGCCAAGCGCTCTCAAAGCCCGGTCAATCGATGCGATGCCCTTCACCCGATACCCGCCCCACTTATCTCCGGCCTTCTCCAGGTAGCCTTTGGCGATTCTGAGTTGCGCTATTCCGTCCTGATACTCCGCGGGTACATTCTGTTGGGCGACAGCTGTTGGCCTGGTTGCAGGCTGCCTGGGATTTGGCGTTTGCCCTTGAGAAAGCGTTGTGAAAACGCATGGCATTGCCACCAGCGCGAGGATTGCCGTGCTCAATGTCCTGTTTCTGATAAACATTCCCTCTCTGCGTTATGGGACTAGTTTACGAAAAACCAGCATGCTGCCAGGCGAAATATTAGCGTTCGCTCAAAACGTGTTAAGGCGAGATTCCAACCGTTAGGTATCTCTCTCGAACTGATACAGGAATCGCGGCAGGCGTTCTCGGACCATATCGTGCAGGCGGCGGTGTTGTTCGAGCAGGGCGGCCCGATGGCGCCGAGGGACTTTGTAAACGTTCATGGAAATCTCGACTACGGTCCGATCCAAAGCACGGAGCGCGTTGAGGAGTTCGTCGAGGTCAGTGGCTCGGATGCCGTGGGAACGCCGTTTTCGCGACGACTGTCTGTTTGGCTGGGGCATCGCATTTCGTCTCGGAACTGAAAGATTAATAGCGCATCTCGGATGAGAAGGGAAATGCAAACAACTGATCGTTACGATCAAGGGATTGCGTGGCCGAACAAATAGATGAACGGCTTGAGTGTAATGGCCCGTTTCATACATCCAGCAATCCCGACGAGCTGTCTTCGTGTCATGGTGTACTTTGTATTGTAAAGTACGACTGGCTGAGACTGGCGGCTCCCAAAGTACTGCGCATTAGCAGAGATGTTGGGTGTTTTTCCCGAAGATTGTCTTCGGAAACGATGTGGGCACCTTTTTCGTACCACTGCTTCTGGGGCAATCGTCTGCGCAGCTCTGCTGAGGGTTGGCCTCCAAAGTCTACTGGGGGCTTGGGAGCTGACATTGTTCATGGAATCATTACACTCATGTGGAGAGTTTATTCGCGGTTTGCAGGGGGCGCTATGCTTCGAGAACGGTGGCTGAAGGGTGTGTTGGGACTGGTGGGATTGTTCTTTTCGGCTGCCATTTATCCCGTCATCGGCGGTTTATTGGATCCGGCGCATTCAGACACGGGCGACACGATGATGATGGGCCTCTATTTTACGCTTGGTATTTTCCTGCTCATCGCAGTGCGGAATCCATCCGCGCATCGCAGCCTGATCGCCTTCGCAGCTTGGTCGAGTTTCGCTCACGCAGTGGTGATGTCCGCACTGGGATTGGAAATTGCCAGCGAACGCACAGGATTTCTGATCGGCTCTGCCGTGTTGGTTGCGATTGGTGTAGCCCTGATCGTGCTGGCCCCCGGAAAGCGGTCGGGACGACTGGCAGCCTCTGCGGGTGCCTGACTGTTGTAGAATCGCGATTTTCACTCAATGACCTGGATCGTGCCTTATAGGCCCGAATTGCCATGACGCGATCCATCCAAGGAAGATAAACTGCGTGACGTGAGCAAGGGTGGACATTACTGGGCAGCGATTACTGCGCAAGTTGTGCTGCTGGCTTACTTTGAGCTGTGCATCCTGATTCCGCTGGGCAGGTGGAATGATCAGCCCGGAAACGTTGCATTTGGCTCCGGCAATATGATTCTCGGCGGCGCGATCGGCTGTGCACAGTTGTTGTTGCTTATCGGCACCGTCTGGCGGCTGAAGCCGCTACTCTGGATGGGTCTGTCGGGCGACACTCTTTGGCTTTTATTGCATCTCTATAGCCTATGGATGCCCTACGCTCTCGGCGCTACGTCGGAGTACGCCAAAATGTATGACCGCGTCTGGAGCCACACCACGAAGCTGCTGCCGAATTTTGGGAATCACCTTGCTCCGGACGCAATGCATATCTTGATTGATGTGTTTGTGGTTGCAGTGATTGTGACGCTCGTGTCCTACCTGCGTTCGTTGCAAGCGACCGGCATCTCTAACGGATCAGCCGGGTAGTCAGCCAAGTCCGCGGCTGTTCCAGCGCGATGCAGACGATCTCTAGCCTGCGATAGTTGGACGTAACAGTGCCAATACTCTCAAAATCTCTCGGCCCAGGTATCTGAGCGCCGACACCCAATTGACGTCAACCGTGGGCAATACTCCCTTCGCCCCTGCTGTCGTGTGGTCACATAACTCAGGCAGCAGGCTCATGACCCTCCCGACGACTATTGCTCTTCGGAGCAAGAGTCGAACTCGACCGGCCATCTGCCTGGGGCTTTAAGGCCATTCTGGCCACGTAACACGGTTCATGAACCGGGAGCCCATGTTCGTCTACTTTGCATTTGCTGAGGTCAACTTGCTTACCGCATATCCAACACGCAAGGGGCTTGGTAGCCATATGACACCTCTCACGTAGCGATTGGGTACCGTAGGCGGCACCAGTGATTTTCGAACGTTTTGCCATAGAAGGATCTCGTAAGTCAAGTCGACCGGAGCCTAAACTGACGTAACATCCCCATAGCACTCAAATCCCCCGAGAGGAGATGCGTCTAAAGGGCGTTTTCAACTATCAGCCACCGCAATCACGACCGTCGGCTGTTTACTTGATCCCGATATACGCATCCATCTGCAGATTCTGCGGGTCGGTTGCCCGCTGATCGTAGATCTCAAAATCTGAGCGATAGAGTCGATCGCCACCTGTTGCCGTCTTGGGGAGGGAATTGATCTTCATCCACAATTCCGGCACAACTTCCGGCGCCGGACCCTTTTCCGAAGTAAACACCGCGAACGTACCCGCAGGAATTTTCTTCGCCACCATGCCCGCGGGGATGTCCGCATCCGACGTGACACGCGCACCGAGTACGTAGGTGTACTCACCGTTGTGATCGCTGGCGTAATCGGTGTACACGGCGGAGATATTCTGGTCTGCTTTATTGGGAATCTTGGCGAGCAATCCATGCTGCATGAGGCGTCCCCACATCGGGCCGATAACGCCATCGGCGGTCATTTCTTTGGCGTTGCTGGTGCGCGCTGAAATTCCTACCACAGTGAATCCCTCTTCTTGCACGATCTTCGGATTCACCGCCTGTCCCCCATCTCCTTTCAACTTCTTCAACTGCTCCACTGCGTTGTTGTTCTTCGGATCGAGTTGGAGCGACTTCTCATAATTCTGGATCGCCAGATCTTTCTGCCCAATTTTCGCGTACGCTTCGCCGAGACTGTCATATACGTTTCCCGA
>Ga0070735_10000189_pt1 | contig 75009 bp, 61 predicted proteins | sample Coa_R1_FD_66443 | JGI IMG/M metagenome (GOLD analysis project Ga0070735, IMG submission 66443) | Surface soil microbial communities from Centralia Pennsylvania, which are recovering from an underground coalmine fire - Coalmine... | ecosystem: Environmental > Terrestrial > Soil > Unclassified ...
ATTCTGACTGTCTGTATTCTGTCGAACTGCGGAGGCTCCAGTTCTACTGCTCCGACTCAATCTCCCGCTCCGACACCGACCCCTTCACCTTCACCTTCTCCCACTCCCTCAAGCACTGCGCCGTCGATCACGACACAGCCCAAGAGCCAGAGCGTGACCGCTCCAGCGACGGCCACCTTCAGCGTAGCGGCCAGTGGGACCACACCGCTCACGTACCAGTGGAACGAGAATGGAAGCCCAATCAGCGGCGCAACTTCATCGTCATATACAACACCGCCGACCGCGGCGGCCGACAATGGCGACAAGTTCACGGTGGTGATTACAAACAGCGCGGGGACTGTAACGAGCAACGCGGCGTCTCTCACAGTCAGCACCGGTTCTTTACCAGCGATTCCGCAGTTTTCTCATGTGTTTATCGTGCTGGAAGAGAATCACAGTTTTAGCGACGTAATCGGCAACTCGAATATGCCCTATCTGAATAGCCTGGCGAGCGCGAACAGCCTGGCAACGCAGTACTATGCGGATGCCCATCCATCGCTGCCAAACTATTTTGAGTTGACCGTCGGGGAAGGAACGTCGATCACAGGGACTTCGGGGGATTCGTACGACGGAGTGATCACGCAAGATAACGTTGTGCGCGCGCTGACGGCGGCGGGCAAGACATGGAAATCCTATGCGGAATCGCTGCCATCCGTGGGTTATCTGGGAGGTGATAGCGGAGCGTATCTGCAACACCACAACCCGGTCGTTTATTTTTCGGACGTGCAACAGAGTTCGTCACAATCGGAAAATGTCGTGCCCTTCACTCAACTAACCACCGACATTGCGAATAATGCGTTACCGGATTACGGCTTCATCGTACCAAACGTAAACGATGACGCTCACAATTGTCCTGCAGGGATGCCGACCTGCACCGACACGCAAAAGCTTGCTGCGGCAGATCAGTGGCTCTCCACGAACATTGCGCCGCTACTCGCAAGCCCAGCTTTTCAGAATTCGCTGCTGATTATTGTGTTCGACGAAGCGGAGGAAACCGACACGACGCATGGCGGTGGACATGTGCCAGCGGTCCTGGTGAGCCCCGCGGTGCGGAGCGGATATCAGTCTACGACGCTCTACCAACACGAGAGCACCTTGCGACTGATGATGGAAGCACTGGGAGTGACGGACTTACCGGGAGCAGCAGCAGGTGCTCCAGATATGGCCGAGTTTTTCCCATAGGGCAAAGCCCATCCATCCTAAAAGTTTGCCCTGCTACTTAATGGCCACGATGCTCTTCGAATTGCTGGAGTCAGAAATCGCCAGTGCTTCTTCTACGCTGGGCACCTTCCATGTACGCAGCTTTCGGGCCAGATTGCCAGCTTCGTCGGCGTCGCCAGTCTCGCGATAAGCCATGATCAAAAGCCTCATCGAGAGCGGATTCGCCACGTCTTCTTCCAGTTGCGGAATGGCGTCAGCATAGTTCTGTTGGGCGAACAGCAACGTTCCTGCCGCGCCGTGATAGCTCCGCTCGGTGTTAACACCCGAACCATCCGATGCCATTCTTTCTAACTCCGCGACCAGGCTTTCCGCGTCTGAAGTGTCTCCGGCATCCAGTAAGCGCTCGACGCGAACTCGCAGGATGTGAGCTTTCTCTTCCTCCAGATCAATTTGAGCTACCTTGCCGGCCGCTGCGGAGAGCAAGGCGTCTGCCTGAGCGAGATTTCTCATGGCCGAAGAATGGTTCGGTTCGTACATCGCCATGACGCGGTGCGCGCGCGCCTCCCAGATCCACTGCTTGAGGGACAGGGCTTTGGCTGCGGCATCCAGATAGGCAATGTCGGCTTCTGCGTAATTCTTTTCGCGCACGTATGTCAGGGCCAGTTTTTGGGAATACTCGGCCTTGGCGCTGCTGTTTGGAGCCAGAGCAATGGCCTTCTCATATTCCTTACGAGCCTGAGGTTCGTTACCCATCAGCGAATAGGTTTCGCCGAGTTCCTTTTGAGAGATGTAGAACGTGGGATCGATCTTCAGCGCAAGACGGTACTGCTCCAAGGCGTCCTGGTACCGCCCGGCAAAGCGCAACATTTCCCCGTAGGAATCGTGCGGATTGGGCTCATTGGGCAAAAAGCTGATGTATTTGGCGATGGCTTCGAGCGCCTTGTCGATGTCACCTTCGCGCGAGTAGATATAGCCAATCTGGTTGTAACATGGCGCATAGTTCGGATCTTCAGCTAAGGCCCGAAGGGTGAACTTCTTCGAGATTTCGTATTCATCCTGCCAGCGGAAGAGCCAATAGCCAGCCATAAAATTAAGGCGTTTGTCGTGGGGAAACATGGCCAGCATGTCGTTCATAGCCATAATGCCCTCGACGTAGTGGTTCTCTCGAACACCCACCAGCCATCGAATCAACAACTGCTCTCCGGGAGAAACGTTATTGATCAGGGATTTCGCTTTGGCCCGATCACGAGCTTCTTCCGCAGGATCGCCGGTAGTAAAGCAGATCCAGACATACGCCTGCGCGAACTTTGGGTCAGCCTTGATCGCTCGATTCCAGGAATCAACTGCCAGGTTCCACTTGTGGTTTTCGTAATTGACCATCCCCGCCTCGAAATACTGCGCGGCTTCGCTCGAAGAGGTGGTTACAGGCAATTTCGCAGGAGGGGCTTTTTCCGCAGATCCCGATGCACACAGCGCCAGGGCAATTACGAGCTGCGATAATCTCTGGAGATTGGGCAAGAGCTTCATTGTGTTTTTCCGTTCAGTTGCCATGCAACAGATAACCCTGCTCCATGGGGAGTTTTCCATCGATCTTCAGCACTTTGACCTGACTGTTGATGGAGTACACGTTGACCACCCCGATGGCTCCAGGATTGTTATCGACCATGGTGAGCACGATATCGTCAGATCCAACAATCTGAATGTCAGCTTTATGAGCATCGGCCAGAGCTTTGATTTCGCCAGGAGTGATTTTGTAAACGCGCGGAAGAATGGTTTTGCTCTCGAGAGAGCCCGGATCGGTCATGAAGATTTTCACCTTCTTGCCGTCAGGCCAGCTGGATACGCTAAGTTTGAGGATCTTCTCAAGTTCTGCCGCAGTCACTGTGGATGTAGCGTTGCTCTTGTTGGCGACGATCGCCAAGTCACGAGCGAAGCAGAGCTGCGCTGCGCAGAGAATTAAGCCGAGAAACAAAGTGCGTGGTCGAAGCATGGTCTTTCCTGTTCGACCATTAAAGCGTCGAAAACAATCGACGGGAACATAACCACGGTAATCAGGGAAGACGGCAGTAGACGGCGGCCGGCCCTCCGGCCAAAGAAGCCAATTGGCAGGAGGCACGAAATAACACATGTTTGCGAGGGAGATCCCTCGATCCGGTGGTGAAAACGCGGTCCATCGGGATGACGCCACGAAACAGGCGGAACTCGAAACTGAGTGTCACAACCACAAATTCTTATGGGCTGTTTTCCGCGGCTGGCGTATACTTCTGCTCAATTTCCGCTCTTTGCACCGCCCCCAGTAACATGTTTGGCGTCAGCGGCTTTCGGAGAAGAGGCCTCAATGACCGCCCCAATTGGTTCCGGACCTGCATCATCCCCATCATTAATCTGCCCCATCTGCCATCGCGCCGTTGCGATTGAAGCCGCGAAGGTAGATGAGCACGGCAGAGCAATCCATGAGGAGTGCTATCTGATCGCTCTGAAGCTGAAACACGAAACCAGCGAGAATTCCTGAAACATCCCAGCTGTGTCGTAGGAAGAATCCTTCACCTGCGGGCTGTGCGAAGGAATCAAGAGTCGGTAGAATATCCGCAAGAGATACCCTGATAATCCTTGAAATCGAGCACCCAAACGACCGGTTTGCATTACTGGATGCTGCGGGTTCTGGACGAATGCAATAACGTAGCGGCAGACTTCAGCGCCGACCCCGTCCATGACCTCCGAGTTTCGTTGCGCCGCTGCCGCTCTCTGGCGGACGGCATGGCTGCCATGGATCCCGATCCCTCGTGGAAAGCCATGAAAAAGGCTGGCAAGCGACTATTCCAACGCCTTGGCGCCCTGCGGGACGTGCAGATCATGATGGAGTGGATCGAGAAGCTCGAAACCCAGGTGGAGCATAAAGAACAGGCGCTTCCATCGCCTCCGATGGCGATCGGGCAAGGCGAGTCGTCGATATCTACGGCCGGAGCGATCGCGGGTCTGGATCATTCTCATGATCCTGCAGCGCAGGCTCTGCTCCATATTCTGAAAGCACGAGAAACCGACCAGAAACATGAAGCCCGCGCGGCGCTGGCAGAATTCGACCGCAAGCAGTGGCGGCAATGGAGCAAGACACTGCCTGTGCGCGCCTCGCGCATCCGACTGGGCAGTGTTGTTTTTAAGCACCTCGCTCTGGAACGCTGGACAGCGGCGCGCGACCTGCATACGCGCGCCATGCGCACCCGCTCCCAGATAGCCCTGCACACGTTGCGCATCGGCATCAAACGATTCCGCTATATAGTCGAGAATTTCTTGCCCGAGGAGCACAAGCTTTGGTCCAACGATCTTAAGCATATGCAGGATTTGCTTGGGGAAGTTCACGACCTCGATGTCCTGTGGGCCACTGCGCTTTCCTGTCATGTGTTTCCCGACGAAGTTTCCAAAAAAACCTGGCATTCGAGGATTCTGGAGGAGCGCGCCAAGCGCGTCACGGAGTATCGCGCGAAGACAGTGGGAGAAAGTTCGTTGTGGCATGTGTGGCGAGCTGGCCTGCCTCAAGGGAAACAGATTCATGAAATTGCTACCCGTCGAATGAAGCTGTGGGCGAAGGCGCTCGATCCTGATTTCGCGCACTCCGAGCGTGTGGCGCGCTTGTCGCTACAACTTTATGACGCGCTCAGTAACGCTGGCCTGTTTCGAAATCTGGCCGGTGCGGATAGCAATGGCGACGCGACGCAAGCCCGGGCGAGCTTGTGCATCGCTGCGCTTGTGCATGATGTCGGAAAAGTAAAGGGTAACAAGGGACATCACAAAGAGACACTCGAACTGATCAAGGAACACGGAACTCCCCTGGGATGGAAAGAAGAAGATATTAAGCGAGCTGGTTTGGTGGCCCGATTTCACGCCGGGGCACTCCCGAGCCGAGGCCATAAAGACTTACGGGACCTGCTGCCGGATGAACAGCGAACTGTGATTCGGCTTTCGGCGGTGCTGCGACTGGCTAATGCCCTCGACGTAGCGCACGACGGCCATATCCGGCGAGTGCGAATCGAGAACCTCAACGGAGCTTCTCCAACTCGCAGAATCAACGGCCTGCTCCGCAAAGCGCCGACACTCGGGAAGAATGAAGCGCTTGTGATCGCCGCCGAGGGCTATTCAGATGGAAGCCCCACGGCACGGGCAGTTGCGGCCGAAAGATATCTTCTGGAGACGGTTTTGCGGCGGCCGATCGTCGTTAAGCCAGTGCATGGCATTCGGCGTCTTGCTTCCGGCGCCCTCCGCTGAGTAGCTGCCGAGTTACTTTCACCAAGTCCGCCTGCGAGATACAAATAGTGTCGGAAAACAGACATCCGAAGGCCGAAGCCTATGACTCACATTCAACTCGTCGAAAAAGCGGTGCGGTGGCTGCGTTCTTATCGCTGCGGAGTGATCTTGTCAGAGCAGGCGTGCGCGAGCGGCGAGATGCCGGACGCCATTGGATGGAAAAAGGCGTGCCATTCCGTGATGGTCGAGTGCAAGGTAACCCGCTCCGATTTCCTGGTCGATCGGGAAAAGCCGTGGCGACAGAAACCTGAGCGAGGTGTGGGCAGCGAACGTTTTTATCTGACTTTGCCGGGGCTTATCAAGTCTGAGGAACTGCCTGCGGGATGGGGGCTTCTTGAGTTTCGTCGGGGACGCATTGAGAAGTTGCACGAATCGGCGAAGAATCTATGCACGGCCACAGGCTTTCGTTACGAGATGAATCTGCTGCTCGCGAGTTTGCGGAGGGTCGAAGTCCGCATCGAGCCACAGAGTATTACCGACTTTCTGAAATGGAAGAACCGAATGGCGGAATACAATCGCGGAACCTTACCCGAGGGGCTGACGGCTGCGACGGAAGAAATGAACGAGTTCCTCGAGCCGGAACTACCGTGCTAATCTTTTTCCGCTTGCTAGAAATTTGATTTCAAGCGCCGCTTCTCCACTATCGAAAGCACGTCGAAGACTAGAAAAAGCTTTCCTACATGTCGCGGCGGCCTTCCATGGCCTTTAACATCGTGATCTCATCGGTGTATTCAATATCGCTGCCGACAGGGATCCCCATCGCAATGCGGGTGACTTTCGTACCAATCCGTTTCAATTGCTGCGAAAGATAGACGGCTGTGGCTTCCCCTTCGACTGTGGGGTTTGTAGCGAGGATGACTTCATCGACATTTCCGGCGTCGACGCGTGCAATCAGGTTCGAAATGCGAAGTTGCTCTGGACCGATTCCATGAAGCGGCGAGATGGCACCATGGAGCACGTGGAAGACTCCATTGAAGTGCTTGGTCTTTTCGATCGCCGCGATGTTTGTAGGCTCTTCGACCACGCAGACGAGACGCTGATTCCGCGTGGGACTCGTGCAATAGACACACGGGTCGACATCGGTAATGTTGTTGCAAACGGAACAAAGGCGAAGGTTCGCCTTGACGTCTCGCACTGCCGTGGCCAGTGCGTCGGCGTCTTCATCACTGGAACGGAGAATGTGAAATGCGAGGCGCTGTGCGCTCTTTGTCCCGACGCCCGGGAGTTTCTTCAGCTCATCGATCAGGCGCGACATCGGTTCGGCAAATTTGGACATAAATAGACTTCGAATTTTGTAATCGAGTAATTGTGTAATCTGAAAATGGGGTTGGATCATTGTAACTGCTCATGGTCTGGACAGCCCAAACTGCCCATTGCCAGATGCCCAAATCCCTCAATCTGTTTTGAGCGTGTACTCAAATTCGTAAGAGTGTTTGCCGTCGGGCGCGATTTTGATTGTCATTTTCCCCGCAATGCCTGTCAGCTGGCCGGTCCCGGAATCGGGCACCACAGATATCGTCAATTGCGGTGCATCGTTGTTCATGACTCCCGTATGCTGCAGGACGAACGTACCTGTCTGGCCCTGAAGGGTTCCGGTAACCTTTTCGATGGCAACATAAGCGCCCGATCCTTTCACAGAGGTGCCAGCGGTAAGCATCTGCCCCTTCCCTGTAGCGTCGAGATCACCATGGTAATGCTTGTCGAGCAGCATGCGGTTGAGTAGGGGATCGTCTGAGTTATCGTCCTGCGAAGTCACTTTTACATCGAAAGGTCCAGCAGCGCGGTGTGTCACGGCACCCTCTTGAGTACGTGGAGTATTGTTTTGCGTGAAAGCGAAGCCCGCGAGGAGCAGCGAGAAGCACGTCACTCCTAGAATGCTTGGTAATTGCATAGGTCCCTCGACAAGCTCAGAGTTGCCCTTGGCTTTGCTCACGATAACAAAAGGCTGAGTTTACCTGAAGGCTACAGACCGGGAATGCCCAGACCGCCGAGCATTCCTCCCAGAGTGGATTGCATTTGGGTATCGACTTTGCGGGCAGCCTCATTGACTGCGGCCAGCAACAGATCCTGTAGCATTTCGACGTCGCCTGATTTCACTGCCTCGGGATCAATGCGGAGACTGAGAAGCTGCTTGCGGCCGTCCATTTTGACGTTGATTGCCCCACCGCCAGAGGACGCTTCGACGATGGTCTCCTGCATTCTTTTCTGCAGAGAATCGGCTTGCGCTTTGGCCTTCGCCATCAGATCTTGAAGATTAAATCCGCCCATAGATATTCGACTTTCGGCTTCTGCTATCCGGCTTCCGGAGACTAAATCTGACTCCCGAAAGCCGGATGGCGGAGTCGGACGCCTTACCGTTTCTCCCTGTAATCAATGACCGTTCTGATTTGCGCACCGAATTTTTCTTGCATCCGGCGCACGATCGGATCTTGCTCGGCCCGACCGCGTCCCCCTGGTCCCGGCGTCAGTTGCGGAAGATTATTTTTCTTTTCTTGAACGCTCGCTCCGGGAATTACTTTTAGTTTCAACGCTCGTCCTGCCACGCCGCTCGCGGCTGCGATCGCGAGGCGCTTCCCCTCCGAACCCAGTGACATATCAACGACTGTCTGGGACTCGGCCAGCTTGATCACCAAATCGTTGCCCTGAACGCTCCAGTCGCTGGACGACAACATCGAGACTAGGATGCGCTGATTCGCGTCGGTCAAGGCCTGCAAGACCGCAGTTTGGATGCGTTCGATTGGATCCGAAGACACCGGCGGGCTGATGGCAGCAGGAATTTCCGGAGCAATTTCTGTTTCCGGTTGCTGATCAGGCTCAGCGACTGCCACAGCAGTGCTCGAATAGCTCTCTTCTTCTCGAGACTCGGCAACGGCATTGGCTCCACGCTGTGTTGCCAGTGCGGCGGAACCCATGATCACGGGCTCCGGCTGGTTGGATTGGGCAACCATGCGCGGCCCGGGAGGCGGCGTTGATGCCGTGGAATCCTCCTGCCGCGGAGTTCCCTTCCTTGCAGAATCTGCAGCGAACGGGCTCACGAAATTCGGACGAGCAGCAGGCGGCTCCGGACGGCGTGTCTCGAGATTGGGACTACCGCCCACGATCGCCGGTCGGGCGGGAGGTCTCTGAGTACCGGCGGGCGGCGCGGCTGAAACGTCACTCAACAATTGCTCAAGCGGGATCAGCCTCTGCGCATGGGCCATCTTCAGCAGACCCAATTCAAGGTGAAAACGCTGCTCCTGCTTGTATCCCAGCTCGCCGTGGGTACGCAGCATGATCTGCAGATGCCGAGTGAGGTCTTCTTCGCTGAAGAGATCGGCCACACGAGACACACGCTCGCGTTCCTCGCTCGAGATCTGGAGTAAAGGGGAATCCTTGCCGGCAATCTTGGCAACAGTGGCATTACGCAGGAATCGGACCAACTGACGGGCAAAGTGCGTCGGGCTATGTCCTTCGCTGATGAGGTGGTCAACCTGCCGGAGAATCTCTTCGCTCCTGGAATCTGAGACAGCTTGCATGACCTGCTCGAGAATATGAGCCGGCGCGGCCCCCACAAGGTTGCGAACCGACTCCGCCGTGATCTTGCCGGTGGACGACGCAATCGCCTGATCGAGGATGGAGAGAGCATCGCGCATCGAGCCATCGCCCGCTTCCGCGAGGAGCGCAAGAGCATCCTGATCGGCTTCGATTTTTTCCCGCGTCACCAGATCACGAAGCTGGCCAACGATGTCATCGAACTTCACCGCACGAAAACTGAAGTGCTGGCAACGCGAGCGGATCGTCTGGGGAATGTCTTCGGGCTGCGTGGTGGCGAGCATGAAGACGATGTGATCGGGAGGCTCTTCCAGCGTCTTCAGGAGCGCATTGAAAGCAGCATCGGTGATCTGATGGGCTTCGTCGAGAATATAGATTTTGAAACGGTCGCGTGCGGGCCGATAACGTGCCGCCTCGCGCAATTCGCGGATCTCGTCGATGCCTCGGTTGGTGGCAGCATCGATCTCAATCACATCGACTGAATTTCCCGCCCGAATTTCAGTACAGGATTCGCAGACACCACAAGGCTCGGGAACCGGATGATCCTTCGAGCGGCAATTCAGTGCGGCCGCCAAAATGCGCGCTACGGTCGTCTTGCCGATGCCGCGATGCCCGCTGAAGATATAGCCGTGAGCGCTGCGTCCCTGCTCAATGGCGTTCTGAAGCGTACGGGTAACGTGCTCTTGCCCGATGACCTCGGAGAACTTTTGCGGACGGTATTTGCGGGCCAGGACGGTATAACTCATGGGGGCGAATATTCGATTATACGGGATCGGGATTGGTTCTGGGACTGAGCAAACACCGATCGCAGAAAGCCCGATACAGGCCGAACGAGCAAGGAGTTGCTTACGTCCGGCGTACGCGATAGGCTGGACGACACCAAATTTGCGGAGGAGGGTCTCGGATGCAATTGAAACTTACCAAGCGCACTGTGGACGGAATCCTGGTGATCCAGGCCAACGGGCGCATTGTTTTTGGCGATGAATCGGGGCTACTGCGGGATGAAGTGAAAAAGTCGATCGCAGATGGCGCCAGAAAGATCGTGCTGAATCTGGGCGAGGTCAACTATATCGATTCGGGCGGATTGGGAACGTTGGTAGCACTGCACACAACGGCACATAACGCCGGAGGAACGATCAAGCTGGCGAACCTGACCAAGCGCGTCGGAGATTTGCTGCAGGTCACGAAGCTGCTGACTGTTTTTGAAGTGCACGATTCGGAATATGCAGCTCTAGAAGCCTTTCGCAAGGCGGCCTAAGAAAGCCGTTTAGCAGTTGACGCCGCTAAACGTCGTGCGTTTCGATTCCTACGTATTTTTGTCCCTTTAGAAGGCCGGGTCTACACTGCGGGTCCGGCCTTCTGTAGCCCACCGGTTTACCGAACGATCTGAGATGCCGAAGTCGAAGACCAGTCCAGATGCTCCTGGCGTGATGCGTTTACGGATCGAGCACGCGATTCGGACCATCCCGAGAGGAAGGGTATCCACTTACGGCGGAGTGGCCAAAATGGCGGGGTATCCCGGCGCGGCGCGACTCGTAGCCAGAGTGTTGCGAAAAGGATTCGGCCTGCCATGGCAGCGGGTACTGGGCGCCGGAGGTCACATCAAGCTCACCGGGGACTCAGCGATCGAGCAGCGTCTTCGTCTGGAGGCTGAGGGTGTGCGATTCCGTGGGCGAAAGGTGGATATGAAGCAATGTGAGTTCAAGGCGCCCGCAGCTCGGCGACGGAACTCAAGAAGAGCGAGATAGTTCCCGGACCGTCGGTCGCGCTCGTGAAGGTCTTTCCCAATCCTAATATTCCCGTGCTTGAGTGGCTTCGAGACGACGGGTGAATGGTTCCAGCTGATCAGAGTTGCAAAACCCTTCACGTTGACAGCGGCTCGCGAAGCGGGATATCGTCAGCGCCACGATCGAAACGCACGTGCAACATTCCCAAGTCCCGCGGAAACCCTGCCTGTATTCGTGGCGGCTCGGAGTACGAAATTACCTTCTCGCTAAGTAAGGAACCTCATGAATCGCATCGTCTGTGCTTGTGGCTTTGGAAGAACGTTTTCTGCCCTGCTGGCAACCGCGTTCGTCGGTCTGTTGATGCAGGCTTCACCTTTGCGCGCCCAGGAGGCTCCTGCCGCCACTCTCACGCAGATTAGTTCCGACCCATTTACAGTCGGGCCGGGGCAGCACGCAACGGAAGTTGAGCCGCATATGCTGGCGAACGGCAGCACTCTGGTGGCGGCCTTCCAGACCGGGCGCATCGAACCGGGCGGAGCCACTGCGATCGGCTGGGCAACCTCGACCAATGGGGGAACTTCGTGGTCGCATGGATTCCTGCCGGGACTCACGAAGGGGAACGGCAACGGTCCTTATGACGCAGCGAGCGATCCAGCAGTCGCTTTTGACGCAAAGCACGACGTGTGGATGATCGCGTCGCTTCCAATTTCGAATACTGTCGAGACCCCGGCCGTGGTGGTGAGCCGCTCCACTGACGGCGGATTTACCTGGAACAATCCGGTAAACGTTGGTCCCAAAGTGGCCAGCTCCGACAAGAACTGGATCGTTTGCGATAGCAATTCCACGAGCCCCTTCTACGGCAACTGCTACGTGGAGTGGGATAACCCTTTCACTGGCGATGGGATTCTGATGAGCACGTCCACCGATGGCGGTCTGACGTGGGGACCGGCTACCGCGACTACCGACCACGCTTTCGGCATAGGAGGCCAGCCGCTGGTTCAGCCCAATGGAACGGTCGTGGTGCCGATCGAAACGAACGCAATGTCGGCGTTCGGTTCGACCGATGGTGGAAAGACTTGGTCGAAAACGGTGACGATTGCCGGCATACAAGCTCACACCGATGCCGGAGGCATTCGCAGCGGGCCGCTGCCTTCCGCCGCTGTCGATGGTGCCGGTACAGTCTGGGTGGTGTGGGAAGATTGCCGCTTCCGCAGCGGCTGTTCGACCAACGATCTGGTCTATAGCACGTCAGGCGACGGAGTAAAGTGGTCAAAAGTGACGCGCATTCCCATTGATCCTACTACCAGCACGTTGGACCATTTCATTCCCGGCGTAGGGATCGATCCGGCTACCTCAGGTGCAACGGCGCATGTGGCCATACACTTTTACGCCTATCCAAAGTCGAACTGCACAACGTCGACCTGCCAGCTCTATGTCGGCTACATCTCGTCGCACAATGGCGGGACGACCTGGAATGCTGGCGTGAGGCTGGCGGGCCCGATGAAGCTCGGCTGGCTGCCCAACTCGCAGAACGGGTTGATGGTCGGCGACTACATCGCGACCGTGTTCAACAATGGAGTACCGCACGGAGTGTTCGCAGTGGCCGCGGCGACATCGGGATCGACCTTCAACGAAGCGATGTACACCGCTCAGGGGCTGACCGTGCCTGAAGATGGACCACAGTTTTCGTCGGCAGGTGACAAACCGTTGCACAAACTTTCCGACGTGATTGAGAGGGAACATCCGGAAAAGGGTGTGATACCCCCCTCAAAGCGAGCGAAGCGCAGCAAGTAGACGCACTGGGATTAACGGCGCGGCTTGAATTGCTCGTCGATCTCGACCTGATAGCCGGTGACCATCTTGTTGGTCTCATTAGCCATTCCCACGACCGCCATAAGTTCTTTGAACATGGCATCGGACATTCCCTTCTTTTGCGCCGACGCCGTGTGCGAGGCAATGCAGTAGTGGCACTGGTTCGTGACGCTGACGGCAACGTAGATCAATTCTTTCGTCAGTGGATCGAGCGCCCCCGGAGCCATGATTTGCTTGATGTCTTCCCATGTACGCTTCAGTGTGGCAGGGTCATGCGCAATCGCTTTCCAGAAATTATTGATCCAATCGGTTTTGCGGGTCGCCATGATGTCGTCATAGACGGCGCGGACTTCGGGACTGGCGTCTTTGTATTCGATTTGGCCGAGAGTGGACATTTGATCTCCTGACGATTGTCTAAACGGATGAATTCGCCACTGAGGTCGGAGCCGAGAAAAAGAAGCAGACCGCTAGACTTGTTCTCCTGTCTCTATGACTCTCTGGTGGAAGTCGGAGCTGGAATTATTCCGGCAATTCCCCGGCTAGAAGTTTTTCCAACTTTGCAGCGGGAACTCTCACTCCAACATAGAAGTGGCCAAACAGTGCATAAACGGCGCTGACTTGGTCAAAGCGCATTTCGTAGATGAGCTTCTTAAAAACCAGAGGCTCATCGGCAAACAGGTCAACGCCCCACTCCCAATCATCGAAACCGATCGAACCGGTAATGATCTGCTTCACTTCCCCAGCGTAACGGCGACCGACCAAACCGTGCTCGCTCATCTGCCTGGCGCGTTCTTCAATGGGCAAGGTGTACCAGTTCTTGTCTTCCCCGCGGCGACGGTCCATGGGATAAAAGCAGGCATACCGGTTCGGCGGAATTTCGGGAAAGAGACGAGGGTGCATCGCTTCCCTATGACGATTGAGCTTGCATTCGATCTCGGCCTTCCACTGATCGGAGTGTGGCTCGATCCCCTGATCGGTGAGCTCCTTGTACATCTTCAAAGTCGAGTCGTAGAGGCCAAGCTCAATAATCGAGAGGTACGAAGTGGTGGGCTCGAGATAGTCGCTCAGGCGAAGGTTGGCAAGCTGAAGTTCTGCCTGATTCAGATCAGCGAACGTGTTGCGGAAGTGGATCAGCATCAGATCGCCCTTGTGTCCGATCAGCGAGTAGAGGGCGGACTGCCCGGGAGAATGCTTCTCCATAGCCGACAGGGCAGCAGCAGCATCTTGCGCGATCGAGGACTTCTCGGACGCTGGAAGCGCGCGCCACGCCGGCCACCGCAGCCGGAGCATCTGGTGCAGGACACTATAGCCTTCCGTGGTAAGCGGAACCTGTGGAACTTCAGCAGCGACTTGCGGGCGCGGATGGTGCGTGGTCGTCATTTCGGACCTCTTGGAAACCAGCTTCCGGAAAAGATCCATTGTATCGCGGCGTGGAGCTGGGAACCCTCGTAACGCCTCAGGCAAGGCGGAATGTACGAAGTTTAGTATGCCCAATAAGGGCCGACTCCTCCGGGAGTCGTGCGCCCATCAATAGCGGTGTAGACATTTCGTCCGAAGAAGAAAGGCAGTCCCCAATCGAACATACCGGAGTTGGGCCCGCCGAGCGTGTTGAAAACAGAATCACTCGCGGCAGAGAACAAGGTGTTTGCGTTGGCGACACCGAAGCTAATAGTTTTGCTGGCGTTCCCGGATGAGGTCACCGCGGAGACATTCGATGTGGACGCTGGACAATAAAAGCCGGAGCCACCGGGACAGTCGGCGATACCAGTCGTATTTGAGTCCAAAAAGAAATATGCGTTGGATCCGCTGTCAACAAAGGCGGGATAGGACTGTCCTTTGTAGCTCGTCGAGAAGTTTCCACTGGAATCGATCGGAAAAACAGTGGCGCCGGCGAGGGCATTATTCGACTGGGTGCCAATGCCAAACACCAACGATCCACTGAGGGAAGGAGCGGGACCCGAAACGGAAGGCAGCTCGAGAATAACGCCATTGTTGTCGGTCGCGAACAGCGGTACTGGATTCTGTACCTGCTGAGTAAGTGTCATCGGAGTAGTTTGGCAAGAACTCGAGGAACACGAGTAATACCAGCCTGGATTCGAGTTGCCTGTGACTTCGCACTGGCTGCCACAATCTTGCGCAAACGGCCCCACACCCAGGATGCCGTTGGCGCCCAGCGTCTGAATCGTGTCGTTCTTGCTCACCCCTCCGTTTTTGCAAGGCTGTGGCACAGCCGAGAACGTTGGATCGACCACTTGAACCGGAAGATTCGAAGCCTTTTCTCCTGAGATGGTAATGTCCGCCGTTTTGATCGGTCCCCAAGTGAACCCCGTGACAAACCCCGCGCATTCACCAACGGGATCCCCGTTGCTGGCGTTCTGTGGAGGAAGTGACAGTGTCAGGGCACCGCCTCCTGCCGCAGACAAAAGACGCAGCCCATAAGAACCGGTATCAACAAGAACGTCGTTTATCGTTTGGCAGGTTGTAGTCGAAGGCACACATACAGTCACGCTCGTAAAAATACCATTGGCGTAATTGCCTTCCGGGCCTGCGTTTACGACCACGGACTGTACGTTACTTCCCGAGGTGGCGACCGGCACCATGCTGTTGTTATGAGCCGATCCACCGCCGCAGCTCGCAACTTCGATGGCAAGCAGCGCGAGCGCCACCGAGCCCATCAGCCAACTGAATGGGAGTGGAAACCTCAATGCATCTCCTCCAGACGAACACCGGCAGGCAGTTCATCGGACAGGTACGCGCGTCCTACATACGAGCGCATATGGCCTCCGAGTTGAACAGTCAACCCATTTTGCTGAATAAACAGTGGGCCGCGCGCCTTGCGGCCGCTCTGCGCCTGGACCGCCTGTTGAAAGTCTCCAAAATATGGGCCGAGCAACTGCTGAAGATCCGGAAGCGAAGGGCCTTGCCAGGAAACGGCAAATATCCGGCCGGAGGCAGCGGCGAATTCACGCACCACCACACCATCGGGAGATCGTAATTCATGCACCGTGTAGTCAGACACCTGTCGCATTTGCAGGCTGGCATGAATTCGAGCCTGGTCAGCATTAACCGATGCTATGTCGCCACCCAGAACAGCAAAGGAACGCACACGACAAGAGCACACAACTAACGCCAATATCGCAAGCGTCCAGGGCTTGGCGTGTCGTTTCGTAGGATTGGCTCCCGGCAGGAACTGCATGTTTCCAGTTAGATTTTGTAGCCTTATTTCTGGGTTGCCTAGCTGCTACTAGAGTGCGGTACGTGCCCGTCCGTGATCGAGTACAAGCTTTCCCCTAATGACATGGAGAGGACATCGGCTTACGCTCCGGAAGGGTGAAAGGATAAAACGATGAAATTCAATAACCTTTTGAAATCGGTCTTGAAAACCGCTATTTACATCATGGATTCGACCGCGGATTCGGTCGACCGCGTATCGGACAGGGCGAGCCGCATGGCGGACGATGCGAGAAGCGCAATTTATCCAAGTGAAGACAACACGCTGCGCAATTTCTTGAGCTTTGCTGCGGGAGTAGGGGTCGGCATCGCTGCTGGAGTTCTATTGGCGCCACAAAGCGGGGCCGAGCTGCGGAGCTCCATCAGCGACAAAGTGCAGGACATCAGCGACAAGGTTCGTGGAAAAGGTGAGGCCTACGCTACCGGTACGGATATGCGATAGGGACCAGACATTTCTGAATAAAGAGAACGGGCCGGCCAAGGAGCCGGCTTTTTTATTTTGATGGGGTCCAAGATCACTGGCTAACTCAGCCCGTCTGACATTGTTGAGGGTCTAGGAAGGAAACGCTCACGAATCAGTAGGCATTCTTGCTATTGAAGATGCGAAGAAGGGTCATCGTAATTATTTGCAGGTCGAAGGTGAGGCTCCAGTTCCGCAAGTAGTACAGATCGTACTCGATACGCTTGGCGATCGAGGTATCTCCGCGCCAGCCGTTTACTTGAGCCCAGCCGGTGATTCCGACTTTGAAAGTGTGGCGAAAGTTGTACCGATCGAATTCTCCCAAGAACCGTTCAACAAAGAATGCCCTTTCTGGACGCGGACCAACGATGCTCATGTCCCCTTTTAGGACGTTAAAGAATTGAGGGATTTCATCGAGGTTCGTCTTTCGAAGAAAAACACCGACGGCCGTTCGCCGAGGGTCGTTGTCGGACGTCCAGCGGGTATCTGCCTCCTCCCGGCTTCCCACACGCATGGTGCGAAATTTCAGCATGCGGAACACGCGGCCGTTCAACCCGACCCGTTCCTGACTAAAGAAAACAGGACCAGGACTTGAGACCTTAACCGCAAGGGCAATCAACAAGAAAATCGGAGAGCAGATCAGAAGAATCATGAGCGAGAGGACTAGATCGAAAGCGCGCTTTTGAAAAAGGTAAGATCCGGTCTCCGCGAGGGTAGGCTGAAGATCCAGCATGTGAATCCCGCCCAGATCGATTAGGCGATCACGTATACCTATTCCCTCCCCGAGATCAACTACAACCCTCGTGGGAACGCACAATCTTTCCAGGGCAGGGGTGACTTTCTGAATATCGATCAACCGGGCAGCCGGAAGAGCGATCACCACATCGTCGATTGAGTGCCCGTTCGAAAAGTTTGGAATCTGGTCCATTTCATAGACCGGCCCTTCGATGGCTATCTCCTGGTCGGGTAACCGCACAAAACCGACTACCTTGCAGGGAAGGACCTCGCCGTGCAGCAGAGAGGTAGCTACGCGGCGGGCAAACCGATCGGTGCCGACCATCAGGATCTTGACCTCGTTTCTCCCGCCCTTTCGCAAAAACTCCATGATGACGCGAGAAAGGACGCGAGCCACAGTCGCCAATACGAAGAGGGCTAACGCGCTAATGCCGACGACCATTCGCGAATAGCTCGCCTGGCGGTACAGGAACGCCATGGCCATCACAACAGCATAGGTAAACCCGATTGCCTCCAGAAGCCGCCGGCTCTTGCCGCCAGGTGCATACAACTGCTCTACGTTCCAGAGCCCAGATTCTTCCGCCGCAATGGCCCAAATGATTGTGGTCAGCAGCATGATGCCCCAATAAGAAGGCAAACTTGCCGCTGCGGTGTGGGAAAAGAAGGGATTGAACCCAAAACACAGTTTCGCCGCTATGAAATACGAGCATGCAGGCAGCAGCAACGTCAGGATCTTCAATTTGAAGCGGACATAGCTCAGGCGGCTGCGAATCATACGAAATTACCGTTTAGAACGTGAAAAACATGAGCCCCGTATGGACTGTTTTCTGAACATGGCTTTTTTCGAAGATCATATGATAATACGCTTCGCAAGGGACGGAGCACGAAATAGCTGGAATGGTGAACCGAGTCCATTAAGGAGCATACTCGGCCCATATCAGTGCAGCCATCAGCACTCCCGATGCGAGCATTCGGAGGGAAGCAGCAATCCGCGTACTTCGCTCGACGGAGAAGTCTGTCGATGTCTTGGCGACTCGATAATCTAGTCGTATAGGTTCCGATTGTCAACTGGAACAAGTTGACGTGTGATGCGAATGTCACCTCCGGGTCCTCGCAAGCCGGTTAGCAGGTAGGCTACCAGTCTCAGCGCAGCGCAATGGTCGCATGGGCGGCCTTATTACTGCGTCCCTATCCGTTGCAATGAAACCCCAGACCGGTAAATTTGTTGCGGAAGTTCGAAAATTCGATTCGGACGTACCGGCGAGGTCACCCCCGTTCGCCAGATGGCTGCTTTGTATCGCGGGCCCCCGGATTGTTCTACCAGCGATCCGGGGATGGACAGGGGTTCCTCCACCACCAGGGATGGCAAAAAAGGCCCCCTTGTCGGGTTTCCAACCTAAGACAGAGCCGTGCTCCAAATCGCTGCCGTCGGGTGCTACCATGGTTGGATACTCAGCATTCGTCGACTGCGAGGACGTGCTTTCGTCAAGCGCACAGATTACGCTCAAATGCTCCACAAGTTCTTTGTACGTTCAGAATTGCTGATCCGCGATTCAAAGACGGCCCTTCGGAAGAAGGACTTGCTGACGGCTGTCGTGGTGAAAATTTGCCGGTACCATTGAGTCCATGTCCGTTTCGATCATTATCCCCACATTTAATGGCTCGTTGCGAATTGGGAACTGCCTTGATGCGCTTTTGCCGCAGGCGATAGAGGTTGATGCCGAAATCATAGTCGTCGACGACGGCTCTTCGGACAATACTTGTGATGTCGTTCGGCGTTACGCCAGCGTGCGCCTCATCAGTCAGGTAAATTCCGGTCCCGCGGCGGCTCGCAATCGCGGCGTTCTGGAGGCGAAGGGCAGGATCGTTCTCTTCACTGACGATGACTGCGTGCCGACAACAGGATGGCTATCGGCTATGCTCAAACCCTTCGAAGATCCCACGGTGATAGGAGTAAAGGGCGCCTATCGCACGCGGCAGAAAGCCTTGGTCGCCCGCTTTGTTCAGGTCGATTATGAGGATCGCTATCGCTTGATGGCGGATCTTCCGGAGATTGATTTTGTCGATACCTATTCGGCGGCATTCCGCCGCGACCGGTTCCTCGAACTGAACGGCTACGATGCGACTTTCCCGGTCGCTTGTGCCGAGGATATTGAACTCTCCTATCGGATGTCGGAACGGGGCTGGAAGATGGTATTCGACCCAACCGCGATTGTGTATCACACGCATCCTGCTAGGCTCGGAGCTTACCTGCGAAAAAAATACAAGTTCGCGTTTTGGCGAATGCTTGCGTTGCGGAAAAATCCGAAGAAAACTCTGAAAGACAGCCACACACCCCAGATCATGAAGATGCAACTGCTCTTTGCTCCTGTGCTGCTGATTGCAGCTCTTTTGGACGTGGTCGTGCGCCCTCGGGTGCCATTGTCGTTGCTCGTGTGTATCACTTTCCTGTTTAGCACCTTGCCATTCACGGCGCGGGTCTTCAGGAAAGATCCTGTTGTTGCCTTTCTCTGCCCTCTTTTGCTGGCCGCACGGTCGTGTGCGCAACTGTTGGGGGTTACGGGCGGCCTTCTGTCCGCTTGGCGGGGGCCAACCAAGGCTGCGAGCGCATCTCACGCGTAAGGATTCTGAACGACTGTTCGTGACGCGAACGAGTATTAAGTTTCTTTTCCGTGATTCTGAGGCGAGAGTGTTTCTTTTGAAAATCGCAGCCTTTGCGTCAAGTTCAGTGATTGTGAGACCTCCCGCCGCAGAATGAGGAGTTGTCGCGTTGTGAACAACTCCCGCTTGAGCCGCAATAGGACCAAAGCGTCGTTCGTTCCGGCAGCTCGAGTTTCAACTTTCAATGGCGCGCCTCGTATCGAGGTGTATCCCCAGCGGCTTCTGCACTAAGCTTCGACCTCTTGAGAGGACGCATGTCACTGCCCTTTTCGGGGCACGGTTGCTTATGTTGTTCCGGATTCTTGGTATATACTGCTGAGGCGCAAAAAGACACACGAAAGGGCGTAAGAGGGTGCGCCATCCAGTTCAGCAATCGCTGTTCATACCTCAGGAACGCCGGTAGGCTTAAATTCCACGGAATAAAAGATGGGAAAAACAGCTCTGATCACCGGCATTACGGGCCAGGACGGCTCCTATCTGGCCGAGCTTTTGCTAAACAAAGGCTACGTAGTGCACGGCATTAAGCGACGGTCTAGTAGTTTCAACACTTCGAGGATCGACGACGTCCTTCCAGATTGGCATGAGCGCGACGCGCGCCTCTTGTTGCATTTCGCTGATCTTTCCGACTCGACAAGTCTGGTTAGACTTCTCTATCGTCTTCAGCCTGACGAAATCTATCATTTGGGCGCTCAGAGCCATGTCCTCGTGAGTTTTGAAATTCCTGAATACACCGGCGATATAACCGCGCTGGGAACGGTACGATTGTTGGAGGCGATCCGAGAAGCGGGAATCAAAACGAAATTCTATCAAGCATCGAGTAGCGAAATGTTCGGGAAAGCTGTCGAAACTCCGCAGAGCGAAGCCACGCCATTTCGACCTTGCAGTCCTTACGGTTGTTCAAAGCTCTATGCATACTGGACAACTGTGAATTACCGGCAAGGATACGGTTTGTTCGCCTGCAACGGCATTCTCTTTAATCATGAATCGCCTCGCCGAGGCGAGACCTTCGTGAGCCGGAAGATCACGCGCGCAGTTGCAAGGATTTGTTCCGGCTTGCAAGAGCGGCTCTATCTGGGAAATTTAGACGCTAAACGCGACTGGGGCTATGCCCCCGAATACGTGGATGCGATGTGGCGAATGATGCAACTCGAGGAACCCGAGGATTTCGTTGTGGCGACGGGTGAAACTCACACAGTTCGAGAGTTTGTGCAGACCGCCTTCGATCACGTGGGTCTGGACTGGGAAAAGTACGTCGAGATCGATCCGAAGTATTTTCGTCCTAACGAAGTTGACATTCTTCAGGGAGATGCCAGCAAAGCCGAAAGGAAATTCGGATGGCGTCCCAAAATCAAACTGGAAAGCTTAGTCAAGCTGATGGTCGATGCTGATGTCAAGCTGCTTGGTGACCAAATGCAAGGGCGTCTGGCAGGACGCATGGTTTCTCCGGAGTGATTGGATTCGACATGTCGGGATGTGACGAAGGCTGCGTGTTCTAATTGATGATAGCTTCGTGGAGTTCTGCATACATCTCCGGCCTTAAGGTAAACCTGGCGGCGAATCTAGTAGGTGCGGCTTGGACCATGCTTGTGCAATTGGTATGTATTCCTCTGTATATAAAGTTGATGGGTATTGAGGCATATGGACTGGTCGGCTTTTACCTGATGCTGCAAGCTATGCTTCAGGTGTTAGATCTCGGCCTCAGCCCGACAATGAATCGCGAGATGGCTCGCTATTCAGTTCAGCCCGAAAAGGCTGACGAGGCACGTGATCTCGTACGCACCTTGGAAATTGCCTACTGGATAATTGGCATTCTCATTGGCGTAGTCTTCGTTACTGCTTCGCCATGGATCGCGGTTCATTGGATCAGATCCAATGGCATACCGGTTCGCGGCCTCAGGGATGCAGTGACCCTGATGGGTATTCTGGCATTCTTTCAATGGCCGATGAGTTTTTATCAAGGGGGGCTAACAGGACTCAGAAAGCAGGTACTCTTCAATCTGCTGCGCATCATGGCGTCAACTGTCACAAACGGTGGAGCTGTTCTCGCTCTGTGGCTCATCCGCCCGACAATTCATGTTTTCTTCGTTTGGCTCGTTGCAGCTAACGCAGTTATGGTGCTTGTTTGGACTATCTGCTTTTGGAAGAGTCTGCCGAGAGGAACTCGCTCTCCTCAGATGCAGGCTCGACTGCTGCGAAATATAGGACACTTCGCCGCAGGGATGAGCGGAATCGCCATATTCTCGCTGATTCTTGGGCAAGCCGACAAACTGGTCCTCAGCAGAGTACTCGATCTGCAGTTATTTGGTTACTATTCGATTGCCGGAGTCTTCGGGACCGGATTGGTCTCGATCGTGACGTCTGTCTTCAACACTATATTTCCACAGTTCTCGGCACTAGTGGCGAGAGGCGAAGAAGAATCAATTATTCACCTTTACCATAAGGGCACGCAGTTGATGTTACTTCTAATAGTCCCACTTACCGCTGTTCTGGCGCTTTTTTCGGTTGAGGTCATCCAGCTGTGGACAAGAAACCCGGAAGTGGCCCGAAATGCGGGTCCGATTGCAACAATTCTCGTTCTCGCAGCGGCGGTAAATGCGGTGATGTTCCTGCCATTCACACTACAGCTTGCATACGGTTGGACAAGTCTCGGACTGAAGATCACAGTCTTCCTCACAGTTATCGTAGTCCCGGCGGTTTGGGTGATGGCCAGGCACTATGGGGCAATAGGTGCGGCTTACGTTTTCTTGGGCCTGCAGGTGATTAATCTGCTCATCGGGGTTCCATTAACCCATCGTCGTCTGCTTCGACATGAGATGACAAAGTGGTTTCTGCAGGACATAGCTCCGCCGTTAGCTGCTTCAGTACTGGTGGTTGGCCTGGCACGAATGTTCGTCAGTACGCCAATGCCGCCACTACTTACGCTGGGAATGCTCTTACTCGTTCTAATTGCAGCATTGTTGGCAGCATTATCGGTGGCGCCTCAAATACGCTGCAGCTTGCTCGCAAAAATACCTGCTTCCTAAACATGTGGATGACAAATCCGCCGTAAACGCTCGGAAAGTACGCTGGACAAGACGATGGTCGAAGTACTCAGATCAAGAACTGATATCACACTCGCGCGCCGAGAATTAAATCGGCGGAAGCTCTCTTTCACCAGCCCATGGTGGAGGCGCCTTGCCCGTAAGGTTAGGGCGTTTAACGGGATCGAGGTAGGAGATCAGGTAAAGAGTTGGGATGTCCTGAAAACTGTAAATTTCATCCAGAAGAACGTGCGCAGTAGCGCTTCGATCCTCGACTTGGGAGCCTTCGCCTCCGAGCTGCCGTGCATCCTACACAAGCTCAACTACTCCAACGTGGTCGGAGTCGATCTGAACCCCGATATCCGGAACATGCCGTATGCCGGTTCTGTACGCTACGAAGTCGCCGATTTTATGCAAACGCCATTCGCGAACGAGTCTTTTGACGTCATCACTGCTATTTCTGTAATCGAGCACGGCTACGACGCTCCGCGTCTTCTTCGAGAACTTTCCCGGCTTCTGCGGCCGGGTGGCTACTTCATTGCCTCATTCGACTACTGGCCGGATAAGATAAAGACCGATGGGATAATGATTTTCGGCATGGACTGGAGGATCTTTTCTGAGCAGGAAGTGCGCTCTTTCGTTCAGGAAGGGGGGGAATATGGGCTAATTTTGCCGGGTCAGATAGATTTGGATGGTGAAGAAAGAGCTATCTCCTGCGCCGGACGAGATTACACATTTGCGTGGCTCGTCTTACGCAAGAACACACAAGCAACAAAATGACCTGCTGTCCTGGTCGTGCTCTCGCCATGAGAATTCTGCTTATTTCCGGTTCGCTGCCACCCATGAAGTGTGGGGTCGGCGACTATACAGCTCATCTCGCTAACGCACTGAGTCGGATGTCGAACACTGATGTAGCGGTCCTAACCGACGTGTCTGCCACCCCGAGGCCTTCCGAATTTAAATTTGATGTACTTCCAATATGTCACGGTTGGAGAATAAGCGATGTCGCGCGAATTGCTTCTGAAGTTCGGCGCTGGAAACCTGATCTCATACATATTCAGTACCCCACTCAAGGATACGGGCATCGCTATCTTCCATGGCTTTTGCCAGCCCTGTTTCGGATTGCACTGGTACCGGTGGTGCAGACTTGGCATGGCTATGACTCTCGACGGATGACTCGCCGCTTACTTCCCAACTCGGTGCTCTCAGGTGGCTTAATCGTTGTCAGGCCCGAGTATTTGGAGATGATGGACCCCTTTTACCGCTGGCTCAACCGTCGAAAGCATGTCAGATTTATCCCTAATGCTTCGACGATTCCTCCAACTCAGCTCTCAGAGCACGAACGAACTGCAATACGGTTACGTTTTTGCAGACCTGACCGTCGGCTAATTGTCTTTTTCGGGTTCGCTTATCCGGACAGAGGTGCGGAGTTGCTATTCCAACTTGGCAACGCTGAGCAGCACCACTTGATATTTATCTCTGATTTGAGCCCATCCGATCGGTACCACAAATCGATTTTAGACCAGGCAGCGTGCGCGCCTTGGGGAGGGAAGGTGACAGTGACCGGCTATTTGCCGGCCGAAGAGGTCGGACGGATACTCGCTGCAGCAGACGCCGTCCTGTTGCCTTTTCGAGATGGGGGAGGAATGTGGAACACATCAATCCGCGCGGCGATATCGCAAGGGACATTCGTTCTAACCACCTCAAGAGAACAGCATGGCTATGATTCAATCGACAACGCATATTACGCGCGTCCGGACGATGTTGCGGATATGCGAAACGCCCTTCATAGATATGTTGGTACAAGGAGCGACGCAGCCAGCGTCGATCTTCATTCCAATTGGGACTCGATAGCTCAAGCGCATGTAGCACTCTACCAAACGGTGGCCTCAAGCCATATTCACACTTCCGGCGCTGGAGTCGCTGTTCCCAAATGAAGATCCTCTTCGTCGCGCCCTATCTACCCTTTCCGCCTCAAACCGGAAGTGCGGTCATCATGCTTAACCATATAAGGGTTTTGTCGAGCCGACATCATGAAGTAGATCTGATTTCATATAAAGATCGACGGAACTCGAACGATTTGGGCGAATTGCCCCGCTGGTGCAATAAAATCGAACTGGTGCAACGTCCACCACGTTGGCGCGTTCTGTTGTACCTCTTGACTCGGCTGTTCATCGATCCGTTACCAGAGATTTCTCGTCTCAGGTCCCATCAGATGCGCAGAATCGTGGCTGAGAGTCTTTCAGGTAGACGCTACGATGCTGTTCTGTTCCAAACCCTGCTAGCGGCTCAGTTCCGGCCTGACGAGTACTCGGGCGCAGCAATCTGGTGTCTCGAGGATCCGCCGGCTCTGAAGACCAAGAAGATGCTGGCTATGTGTCCTTGGTATTCGAGACCGCTGCATCGCAGGCGCATTGATCGACTGAGGCGCTACGACCTGAGGCATGCAAAGCAATTTAGCTGCGTCACGTTCGTAAATAGCGAAGATGCCGCCGAGTACAGGAACGCAGTGCCCGGTGCGTGTACGGAGTTTGTGCCACACGGCATCACTGAAGAGAGCTCTTCCTCTGCTGTGGTAAATCGTCGAAACGGCATGATCGTCATAACGGGAAACATGTATCACGTCCCAAACATAGATGCCGTCGATTTCTTCTGCAGGGATATTTTTCCGTTGATCTGCGAAAGACAACCTTCAGCAAATCTATGGTTAGTTGGAGCGCGACCAGTGGCCAGAGTCCGCAAATGGGCCAAGGATCCACGGATTAAAGTCACTGGTTTCGTACCGGATGTTCGCACTTACCTTCGGCAAGCGATGGTAAGCGTTTGTCCGGTTCGGCTACCAGTGGGCACCCAGACGAAGATCCTTGAAGCCCTGACCTGTGGCACGCCGGTGGTTACGTCCTCGGCGGGAAACCACGGCATTGGGGCCATTCCCGGCAAGGACCTGTATGTAACGGATGATCCGCGGGAATTTGCTACTTACGTCGTGTCGCTGCTATCTGCTGAGAATTGGAATGAACTCTCCGAGAATGGGCGACGGTTTGTCCGTGACAATTTTTCATGGGAGAGAAGTGCGGAAAAGCTCGAAAAACTCATGGAGCGACTAGTCAGAGCTACAACGCCGGAGTCGATCACAGCTTGAAAACAGCGTTAATAACAGGTGTGGGCGGTCAGGATGGGAGCTATCTGGCGGAGTTTCTTCTAGGCCAAGGCTATCGTATCGTGGGAACCGTGCGAGGCCATAATTTTGACAACATCCGCCACCTTCGAGAAAGGATCGAGATAGTTGAGAGTCAGCGCCTCAATTCGGAACATATCGAAAGCATCATTCGCAAGTACAACCCGGATGAGGTTTACAATCTTGCTGCGCGTGCCTCAAGCAAGACGTTGTGGTCTGATCCTGTTGGTACCAGCGAAGTCAACGGCATAGCCGTCGTACAGTTGCTCGAGGTCATTCATCGAGTGCGCCCCCAAGTACGATTCCTCCAGGCCTCCAGCAGCGAGATTTTCGGAAACGCGAGAGCCACACCACAAAATGAATCCACGCCACTGCAGCCCCGGAACCCCTACGGGGTCGCCAAAGCCTTCGCTCATTGGATGACGTCCGTGTATCGCGAGCAACGAGGATTATTTGCATGCTCCTGCATCTTGTACAATCACGAAAGCCCTCGCCGGGACACGGAATTTGTCACGCGTAAAATCTCTCATGGAGTCGCTAAGATAAAGCTGGGGATTGCCAATGAACTCCGCTTGGGCAATCTTGAATCCAGGCGCGACTGGGGTTTCGCCGGGGATTATGTCCGAGCGCTCTGGCTCTCGCTGCAGCAGCCAGCACCTGGCGATTACATCGTGGCGACCGGAGAAGCGCACTCCGTACGAGAATTCTGTCAGATAGCTTTTTCCCATGTTGGTCTACGATTTGAGGATTACGTGGTACAAGACCACGAACATGTTCGTGAGCCAGAGTCCGTAGCGCTGGTTGGAGACCCCGCGAGAGCGAAGCGCATTCTCGGGTGGAGCCCCAATGTTACGTTTCAGGGCTTGGTAAAGATGCTTGTGGACGATGATCTGCGATCCTTATCACAGAATCACGAGTCGGAGAAGTCATCCTCAGGTTTGCAGTGCTGAAATTAGGCCTTACACCGATCGCGGAGGAGGATAGAACCATTTGATGAAGACTTGGACTCATTGTCGAGTTTGCGGAGGCTCACTCGATCCGATTCTTTCTTTGGGTGAGCAATACGTCTCCACTTTTTTGGCGCCTGACCAACCAGACGGACCAAAAGCACCCTTGGAACTGGTGCTTTGCCAGCAGTGCCGACTCCTGCAATTGCGACATACGGTTCCGGGCGAGATGATGTACCAGGAGTATTGGTATCGCTCGGGAACGAACCAGACCATGCGGGATGCCTTGGCCGACATCTCCGGTGCTGCGTCGAAACTGCTCCAACTCAAGGCAGGAGAGTCGGTGTTGGACATCGGTTGCAATGACGGCACACTCCTGGGTTCATACACCGTGCCCGGGATCTACAAAATTGGCTTCGATCCTGCTCAAAACCTAGCGGTGTTATCTCGCAAAATCGCGGACAGAGTTCTCGTTGGCTTTTTTGACGCGGAACGCTTTAACTCGGATCCCGATGTCGGAACGCTTCGTCCAAAAGTGGTCACATCGATTGCGATGTTCTACGACTTGGAGCAGCCGAGGAAATTCGTGGCTGACATACAAAAGGTCATGCATCCGGAAGGCGTCTGGATCATGCAGATGAGTTACCTGCCACTCATGCTCAAGCAGAATGATTTCGGCAATATTTGCCATGAGCACTTGGAGTACTACTCACTGCAAGCCCTCGACCACCTTCTCGACCTGCACGGATTTTCGATTGTCGATGCACAATTGAATGACGTCAATGGAGGCAGTATTCGCGTCTTCATCCGCAATTCTGGGGCGGACCCTAGGGCTTTTGGGGATGAAGCGTATCGCAAGCAAGCCGCGGAGAGGATCTCAAGGCTTCGCGAGAATGAAGCCGAGCTGGGTCTAGACACCGCAACACCATATCTGCACTTTGCAGAACGAGTCCAGAAAATCAAGCAGCAGGTTTCCGGGTTCGTCAAGGATCAAGTCGAACAAAAAAAGAAAGTCTTTGTGTACGGTGCTTCGACTAAGGGAAACACAATGCTTCAATATTTCGACCTTGATCATTCCGTGATTCACGCAGCAGCCGAACGCAATCCAGACAAATGGGGCAAGGTAACTGTTGGTACTCGTATACCGATTATTTCTGAAGCCGAAGCTCGCGCGGCGAAGCCGGATTACTTCCTGGTGCTCCCCTGGCATTTCATAGAGGAGTTTAAGACGCGCGAGCATGACTACCTGTCTTCGACCGGAAGATTCATCGTGCCACTTCCGGAATTTGAGCTGATCTGAAGTGGCTCAGGGTTCTGAGCTGCCGACTGCATTCGGACGCGTTCTACTGGTGATTGGACTCTGTGAGTGCCCGGTTCTTTCGGCTTGTGACTGAGAGTTTGCGGTTTTGTTCTTGCGGTGATTACCGTTATCGCGACTATGTCGGTATCGATCATCATTTCCACCTTTAACGGCGCGTCGCGCATCGGGAACTGTTTGGACGCGCTCTTAAAACAGACGCACAATTGCGATACAGAAATTCTGGTGGTGAACGATGGCTCTACCTTGAGACCGCAGATGTCGTCGCCCGTTACCCGCGTCTTCGTCTCATCAATCAGGCAAAATGCTGGACCTGCGGAAGTTCGCGATTGAGATTGCCGAGGAGGCAAAGGGACCGATCATCCTGTTCACCGATGACGATTGTGTGCCTACGCCAAATCGGCTGTCTACCATAATTCCTCGCGTTCACAATAGTCCGATTCTTGAGTCTTCCTAGAGTACTATCGGCACAGGGAACTACGAAGAAGCCAAGTTGAGAGAGAGCAGACTCCGTCGTAAAATTCAGGCAGCCTTACGGAAATTATCCGGCATCGCGATGCGGCGTGCTTAGACGCTCATGGGCCTTCGTGCACTGCGAGGAGGCGAGTGGAATTAATTACAGACAGTGATTTTCATCGCACTTGAATAAGGGCAGACAAAATGGCAAACCAACCTGTCTGCGCCGTGATTGTTACCCACCACCCGAGCGCCAAAATGCTCGAACTCCTGAACGACGTTTTGGCTCAGGTGCAGGGATTAGTTGTAGTAGACAATGGCTCGAATGACGACGAGGTTCAAGCACTACGGAACAGGAGCGGAGCCCTCGGATTTCAGCTGATTGAGAATGGGAAGAACCTTGGTATCGCCGAGGCCCTAAATCAAGGAGTTGCATGGGCTAAGATTAAGGGTTTTCTTTGGGTGATCTTGTTCGACCAAGACAGCAGGATTACTGGCGGTTTTGTTCGCCAGATGTTCGGCGCATGGGAGTCTCACCCGGAGCGCGAGCGAGTGGCTTCCGTTCATCCTCAGTACGTTGATCCTGATACCGGTACCGTGGCATCCATGCCCCGCGCTGCCGATGGCAGCCTAGTGCTGCCTATGACATCAGGGGCATTGATGCCGCTCTGGATTTTCGATGCAATTGGGTGGTTTGCGTCAGAGTATTTCATTGACCTCGTAGACTGGGAATATTGCTTTCGCATAAGGGCTGCGGGTCTTCTTATCGCAGATTCTGAACAAGCCAGATTGCTACACGCTGCCGGCTCCCCCGAGGATACCATCGTCCTCGGCCGAACTTTCCACCCCAGTCACCACAGTGCCATTAGGCGCTACTACATTTCGCGTAATTGCATTGCATTTTATCGGAAGTATCTCTTCAGATTTCCTGGATGGATTCTGAATTGCATCGGCCGGCAATTGCGCGACATGGTCGTGTGCTCGATCGCTGAACGAGACCGAGGGCGAAAGTTCCGTTATTTCCTTCTGGGGACGTGGGACGGCCTGACGGGGAAAATGGGCGAACGTAAGGGATTATGAAAACGCGTGTCGCAGAAGATTTCGGTCCCAACGCAACTTGTATTATCCAACTATTAGGTCCTTCGCGATACTGGTCCAGCCCGCCGAGTAACGCCAGTAACCGAGATTGAAAGATTCCTGGAGAACACTCGGAATCCTCGCAATCCTTCGCGGCGGCAGTTGCGCTCGATGCGCAAGATGAGAGATTTTCTTTTCAATTTCACTCTGGGCGAATGCAGCGTACGGGAAATCCGCTTGGCGCATTCTCAGCCGGGCCTGGAGTTCACGAAACCGTTCTATCTCCTCCAGGTGAAACCTTGCCCCCCGGGTCCTAGCTTGTGCTATCAATTCTCCGCGCCTTTGAGGTGGCAAACCCGCTTGTTGGCCCTTGTGACGTCGGTACTGCATGAGGGGTTCGCGAATCGCCACGAATTGTCCCCGTGCTGCGAGCAAGAAGGATAGCCACCTATCATGAATATGGGTTGAGGGAATTGGGAACACAATATTAATGAGTTCTCTTCGGAACGCCATGGTCGCGCCGGTTACGACGGGATGTTTTAGCAAGACCTCCAATGCGCGGCACTTCTCAAAGCGATCTTGCTCCACGGCACCGAACGAGAAAGCGTTCCAGAGGCGCCGGCTCAGCCATCGGGAATCATCATCGATGAGGTCGGCGTCACTAAAAACACCGACAGTCTCGGTTGACTCTAAAAATTCTACCTCGACCCTCTTGAGCTTGTAAGGGTACCAAACATCATCTTGATCCGCCAGCGAGACGATGTCCCCGTTACATAGTGCGATAGCTTTCTCGAAGTTCTTCGTCGATCCGAGGTTGCTCTCATTAGCCACGAAATGAGTGGCGAACGCAGAGCGTCGAGCGAACTCTTTCACGATGGCTCGGCTATCGTCGGTCGAGCCATCGTCACAGACCACGAGCTCGTCCGGTGGTCTCTCTTGCGCTGCGATGCTCGCAAGCTGCTCCCTGAGAAATGGGCCACCGTTATAGGTGCACATCGCCACCGAAATGCTAAGACTCAATGTCGATCTCCTACATGCAGCCCATTGATCTCGATTAGCTTTCGAGGATGCCCGCAAGCAACGCAGCCCAGAGATGCTGATGGCATTCCCACTAGCCCGAATCCTTGTGTTGTCATAAGCCAAACAAATACAATCAATACGATCCTTATCAGGGAGGCAGCGTGACAGCGCAAGCCGTTTGCGCAGTGATCGTTACCTACAACCCCCGGCCTATGTTCATCGACAATATTGTAAACGTCGCTGCACAGGTCAACCACGTTGTGGTGGTAGATAATGGTTCCGGCATTGAGACGGAACAGCACCTGCAAGAATTGCAGAGGCGTCTACTCTGCACGGTGATTAGCAATGTTGAGAATCTGGGGATCGCCCTCGCGCTCAACCAGGGTGTGAAATATGCTTTGGAATACGGGTATGACTGGGTCTGTACGCTTGACCAGGATAGCCAAGTATCTGATGGATTTGTCTCGAAGATGATCGAGACCTACCAACAGGCGCCGGACCCGCAGAGGGTTGCGATTGTTGCTCCCAGCTATGTGGATAAGGAGACGGGTGTCAAGTTGCAACTGAAGCGCGACCGCAATGGTGAAATTCTAACAGCCATGACATCGGGCAGCATGGTGCCGCTGAGTGTTATTCGCAAACTTGGTTTTTTTGATGAGAGCTTGTATATGGATGCGGTGGATATCGAATTTTGTCTTCGCGCACGACGGCAACGGATGTTGGTCGTTCAGTCGTCTGCGGTGCTGTTGCACTCACTGGGGAAAACTTCTTATTATCGAGTGTTTGGAAGACGTTTTGGAGTGACTCATCATGCCGCCAATCGGCGGTACTACATGACTCGCAACCGATTGCGGCTATTGATGCATTATGCGTCAGACTGGCCTTGGACGTGGCGAGAAGGCAGGACAATGCTCATGGATGCCGCTAAAATTGTAATAGTAGAAGACGACAAATGGAGAAAGTTTCGGGCGATGGCGGCCGGTGTCGCCGACGCATGCAGAGGAAAACTAGGCAAACAGGTTGAACTCTAGGCCAAAGATCTCCGTATGCGTCGCCGCCTATCAGGGAGAGCGATATGTCTCCCAGCAACTCCAGTCCATTTTCCCACAATTAAGCCATGATGACGAAGTCATTGTCGTCGATGACGGCTCAACCGACAGAACATGTTTCGAGATTTCGGCGCTTCGAGATTCTCGTCTCTCACTGCTACGCAACGACAGAAATAGAGGAGTGCTTCGCACTTTCGAAACGGCGCTTTCGCATTGCTCGGGCGAGATTGTTTTTCTAAGCGACCAAGACGATCTGTGGTTACCTAAGAAGGTCCAAACGGTTTTGGAGGCATTTGCAGACGACCCTGACCTGGCGCTGGTAGTCAGTGACGCGATTCTGATCGACGAAAGCGGAAATAAAATCGGAGAGTCATTTTACGCTCAACGTGGCGCGTTTCGTAACGGACTCTGGTCGAATTTGCTGGTTGGCAAGTTTCATGGATGCACAATGGCCTTTCGGTCCACTCTACTGCGAAACGTATTGCCATTCCCACACGGGAAGCACGCACATCATGACACGTGGATTGGCTGTGTCAATGCGCTGATAGGTGGCAAGACGAAGTATATCCCTGAGCCTCTCATTGCCTATCGGCGACATTCGACAAACCTGACCGGACGAACCAAGAACAGCGCCTATAAGCGCCTGAAAATCCGATTTCCGATCGCCGTAGGATTATTGCGTTATTGGGCGACTAACTGGTACAAGAAGCCGATTGGCGGTTAGCCTTGCCGTGCCACCTGATTTTATCTGAATTCTAGCGCGGATCGTGCCTGGTAAGCGAAGGGAATGCCGCGATCGGCTTCATCTGAGCCTTACCGTAAATCCTATGTCAGCGGATGCAACTCTTGTTATGGAATCAATAAATCGCTTGCGATACTCTTGCACCTCGCCAAGCAGCGCCAGTTCCAACACTGGAGCACTAACGGAGTCCCCCGCCTCCGGCAACTGCGGTCGATGAGAAAGGTGAGCAACTTTTTTCTCGATCTATGGAGGGTCATGCGACTGTAGGGAAAACCTGTCTGGATCTTGCAAGCCGGTCCCGGAGTTGACGATACCGCTCTATCTCTTCATCGTTGAATTCTGCCGCTCGTCTGGGCTTCTGCTATCAATCTCGAGAGTTGGGGTGGAACCTGTTTGCTGGCCCCTTGTGCTACGGACACCGCGTGAGCGGATCACGAATTGCCTCGAATTGTCCACGTGCCGCGAACAAAAACAATATCCACCGGTCATAAATACCGTTCGAAAGAAGAACCACGAAGCGCAGAGTTCTCGACGAAACGCCATGGTCAACCGGTCCGCGAAACTCATCAGGCATTCAGAAGGAATGTATCAAGCGCGCAGTCTGTGTTGAACGTCAACTGCGAAAATGGACCCCAACTTGCTTGGGGTTTAGTGGCTCATCCACCGCAACGGAACATCACATTCGAGTGAAAATCTTCCTACCAGGTCTGCGGGCAACGACGGTAAGGCAAAGGCCTAGTGTCTGACGGCAAGATTCATTTACAATTTCTTTGCGCAGTCGCGACGCGACGAAACGTGTTGCTCGTAGGAGCTATGCCACCCCCTGAGCTGTGCTAGGCTGGTCTTGGTCGATCGCGAGCAGGACTAGGCTGTACGACCCCAAGTGTGGAGGACCACGAAAGTTGAAGAAGCGATATTGCAGAGTCGCGCAGACCAAACTCTGCAGGTCGCTGAACTTTATTGACTAACAGCCTCTGCAATATAAGCGGGATTCCTTGTCTTTCCCACAGGGTCATCATATTTGTTTCAGGCAAGACGCTTTTACACATATCGGTTCGCATCACTATGCTACGGAAGCTAGAATACGCCTGCTTAGTTGGTAGCATCGGGCTCATAGGGGCCGACCGAATCGATCTCGCCGCCGGTCATCTTCCTTTCATCCTGACCCCTTTCTTGGTGCTTGCCCCGCTGGTCATCCTATTGCAGTTCATGCGCGCAGCGCCATGCCGCCTATTTCAATTCGCAATCACACCGCCTATTCGGCGCCAGGCTCCTTTTGTTGCCGCTGCAAGCCTATTCTTCTTTTTCTCATTCGCGTCCATTCCGCTGGGCCTAGACCCGGCTCGCGGCTTTGTGGCCTTTGCCGACATGTTGCTGGTGGCAATTTTGGCTTACTACATTCTATTTCGCATCCTAACGGAACCCGAACAGAAACGATTAGTTTTGCACTCCGTCACTTTTGCCTTAATTGCGTATGTCATATTTTGCGTTGGAGAGTTCATCGGTTGGCAGTTAGGGTTTACTGGGGATTACACAAGATCAGGTCCCTGGATCGAGACGACCTTCGCACCTGGCCAACTCGGCGGGTTCGTCCCTCTCTTATCCGGAACTACTTATGATCCAAATAGATCCGGGTTTATTCTGACGATGTACCTGATACTAATCGATAGGTTTATTCCACAAACACGCTTAGCGCCGATATTTCGTTTTATGATCGCGTTTCTGATTCTTCTTACTTTATCCAGATCGTCTACTCTTTGTTGGATGGCTTATTATCTATTTTCGAAGGGACTATGGGGGCTTCTGACGTCTCGTCGATCTCTACTTAAGATCGGAGCAACCGCGGTTGTTGGTTTCCTTCTTTTTGTAGCATACCAAGAACAACTTGGCGGATTACTGGAAGCCTGGCAGGTAGCAGATACGGTCTCCGCGAAGTTATCCATGGACCCGGGCAGCTCAGGCGATAGTCACGTGCTGTTGATACAGAGAGGCTTCCACACTTGGTTAACGTCACCAAAAACGATGATTTCTGGCATTGGGTTCGCAGCCACTCCGAAAGTCGTGCAAGATTTTTTTGGCACCGATAAACATGGAAACTTTCACTGCCTCTATGTCACGGCTCTCGCTGAAATGGGATTGCCAGCCTTCCTTGTGCTCATCTTCCTTCTTGGTTATCCAATTATTGGGAGAAACAAAGCCGTAGGCGGGATGGCCGCCCTCATGGTTTTCAACATAAGCTACCAGGTTCATATGGAAGCCATGTTCTGGCTTATTGTTGCGTTATTGTGGTCCTACAAAGGTAACGAGATACCATTGCTTCGGCTTCTTGCATATCAATCGGAGGCGCCCACTCATTAACCTTTCGACGAACAAGTCAGTGTAAGACGATGAAAGGTATGCGGAGACGGATGAATCGAACGCTGACTATAGAGCATGGCCAAACTCTGTGGGGTTGGTGAAGCGTATTCTGTTCGTGGAGTTAGTATTTGCGGATTAGGCGTCTCTAACTCTATGACTCGCATAGTAGGAATTCTTCGTGCTCTGCAGCTACGGAGCAACATACCCTAGAAGACCATCGGTCGTCTGCCCCTCGCACTGTGGATCTCTACTAATAAAATGTCCCTGACTTGTACTACACCGATAGAGTGCCAATAAGTTACGGCCAACGACAGGTTGCGAATAAGCATAACCTTGTTTTCCGAGAACCTGCTGGCCTTCACAATCAATATCCAGAGACACAAAGTAGTCTCTCTGTCCTCCCTTGCAGCCGTAAAAAGGTGCTGTCGCCCCTTCGACCGGGCTTGTGTATAGATGGCCGAGAAATTGCTGTCTGGCAAAGTCACCGTTTGGATTTACCCAACCGGTGGTGACGTCGTGCACTCGTCCATTGAAATACCGATTGAAAGAGACCGTTGTTCCGGCATCCGGTACCCACTTCATGGGCATTAGGATCCATTGTTCGACGGCTGCAGACTCACCCGCCTCGGCCGGGGTTGCGTCCCAAGACGGTGGCGGGTAAGAAATACTCGTGTACATTTCGATTGTGGGGTACGCTGCGACGTTGAGACTGCCGTAATGGTCGCGTACGAAACCCGCAATAAAATTCGCTTCGAAACCGGTCGAACTCGTGTCCATAATAGCGAGCTGTTGCCATGGCGAGGCTCCGGTCAAGAGAGCGTCCTGTTTGATCCTATAGAGTTCAATGCCATAAGGTGCTGGCTCTAATACGCCTCCGGTCGTAAACACCCCGCGAGCCGGGCGATTGAAAATAGCATACCATTCGCCCATCTTGCTATCGTACGCGATGTCGCCCCAACCCGCTTGAGGATCGTCGAAGTCCAAACCATTCTCGGTTAATGTTCCTTGCACCGTGAAGTGTACTCCATCTGTGGAGGTCGCAGCTACGTGGTGGTCGACCGGATAGGTATCCTCGTACATCAGATAGATCGCAGCCTTATGATTGACATTGTAAGCGCCGGGCTGACCGACACCATAACCCGACAGCGTAGTCGTCCGTATGACTGGCTGAGGATACTTCTTCCAATCTACGCCGTTGTTCGAGAAAGCTACCCCGATGCTGTTGGCGTTACCGCCCGTTGACTGCGTAGCGACATAGTACATCGCATATCGGTAGGTATTTCCATCGCCGAGAGGATTCTCGAAAGTGCCGCCAACGACTTTTGGATTGCAAGTATAGGCCGAATCCCAGGCACCACGAGTTTCAGCCATCACCAATATAGGTCCGTAGGAGTCGAGGGTCGACGTATCGATAGATTCGTAGTAAATTGCATCCGTATTTTGAGAACTATCGGTCGGATTGACACCCGGACTACACCACCACACTTGCCGCGTGGTTCCGGTTTCAATAATCGAGGGTGAATAGTTATACTGCCCGAGATTGCCAATCGCTCCTTTTGGAAGCGATCGCGACGAGCATCCAGTCGCGACAAGCAGCGCGCTTAATAGGGCTGAAATCACAACGCCGGCATGGACCTTGCTTCTGGACACGTCATCCTGTCGCTTCCAACTCTCACAGGACTGCGCTAATTCCATTCTCTCGGATCTGATCATTCCCGATGCGATAGGAGCGAGCCTGGAGCGCACTCCTCCGGTCTTTAACTCTGTGTTTAAAGTGTTGAAGGCTGTGGTCCCCGGAATGTCTTTACAATTTCGGAAAGACGATTTTTACATCGCCGCCCCCGCATTCGTCAAGTTCTTTTCAAAACGATTCGGCACCTCGAACGACCGGTGCACTTCAAGGAACTTTACACCGTTTTTCTGCGATCGAGTTACAGTCCGGCCTCCCGGCCGAGATTATGCTCCGTAATCAAATCAGAGTGATAATCTTGATATCAGGTGCAATTTTGGGCCGGTGCATTTGTGGCACGCTGGGCCATGGGTGCTAACATTTTGAAGTAGACGGAAGCTAGTTGAGAACATTAGTCGTCGATTTGGGTAGGAGTCCATATGGAAAACAATCAGCTTGGGCCGTTACCGGCGGAACTTGCCGAACGGATTCGCAAAGAAGCAGCTGAGAACGACGAAATCTATCGGCGACGAGGTGCCGACAATCTGGACCTATCTAATATTCACTATTTTCATGAAGAAATGCTGGATTGGGCCATCCGGCAATTCGGCGATCTACAGAACAAGCGAATTCTGGACATCGGTATTGGAGATGGCTTATCCTCGGCGCTGATGGCCCAGGCGGGTGCTCAGGTAAGCGGAATCGATGTGTCTCCGGTGGCCTTAGCTCGTGCGAGGCATTTGGCAGAACGTTACAATGTCGAACTCGATTTACAAGAAATGCCTGGCGAAAATATGCGCTACGGCGACGAGACATTTGACGGGATTCTTTGCGTTTCCGCTTACCATCACATGGATCAAGATCGGGCGGCGAGAGAATTCGCTCGTGTTTTAAAACGAGGTGGGCGACTCGTAATGATCGATCCGCTCGCAACCAATCCACCCGCGTGGTTATATCGGCATACCGGCAGACTCTTCCGTCGAGAGTCGACTTCTGACGAAACACCCTTGCGAGTCCGAGATCTGCAAACTCTTCGGAAGTATTTCGACAGAGTTGAGTGGCATGGGAAATACTTTTTATCAGTGGGACTTATTGGCCTGGAACGCATCTCGCCAAATCCGATTCCCTTGATTTTCAGGTTTACTGAATCAACCTTCAAGTGGCTCTCTCCTATGGATTCCGTTTTGCTGAAGGTTCCCGGGCTACAGCGCCTTGCATGGAAGATCGCGACCGTCGCTCTCCGGTAGACTCAGGCACATCCACAATGATCCGTGAATCGGTGCGGCGATTCCTCTTCGGAGCAGTACGCTACCAAATAAAGTCTCGTAGCCATCAATACTGCCAGGTAACGCCGTTGTACAGGCTCGGGTAACGATACGCGCGGTAGGCGTTCAAAGTAGTGGGCCCAACGTCCATTTGCCATACCACCTGTGGAGTCGCCGTCTGAGTTACTTCCTGGACTATTGAGCCCGTAATCAGGCCAGTTGGCCCTATGGGTGAGTTTGCATCAAACTCAACGTTGCCGTTCGGTAGTTGATTCATGTTGCCTCCCCAGAGCGAATAAAAACCCGGCGAGTCGGACCAGGCCAAGTCGGCAGTCTTCGCGTTGTCATCGATTTGGAAGATGTTGGCTCGCGAGTGGCAAGGGACGTTATACACCGGCGGTGGCCCGCAGATGACACCTTCCGGATTCAGGACGCGATTATCCCCGTTATCCCACACTCCCAGTGTGGTTATCGGTCCACTTTGGCTTATAAAAACAGGAAAGTGCTGGAACGAGAACCATTCGCTCGGGTCAGTGGTGGGGACTCCATTCACTGTTAAAGCCAAGTCACCCTGGTAGCCAAGGTGCCACAGGATGTTGCCAGTTCCGGTCCCATAACTGTAATCGATCTTTAGAACCCAGGACTGGTGGCGCAATGAAAGAAACAGATTGCCATCCACCGGGGAATAGGCGACCCCATTGCCATGTGTCCAGTCTGGTAAGCCACTCAGGTGGCGATTTACATCAAGATGGTCAAAGCTAGTCCAAGCCCATACCGGATTCCAGTTCTCGTCTAGATCAACCAGGCCATCTCCAACGACCGTCTGCGAGCCCGAATACCCAATTAGACCGGTCAAAGTCTTTGAATAGTTTACAAGAACGATCACATGGCCGTTGTCGAGCGGGACGAGATCGTGGGTGAAATTGTCGGGCGCAAAATCGAACCCCGCCGCCTGCATCCTTTGGTCGAGAGTCGAAATATCCAACTCACGGATGAGATTTCCAGCCAAATCGATTTCGCGTATGGACGAGATCCCCACGGTTGTACCAACTGGGTTCGTCGTCACCATAACAATTATGTTTCCGTTGGGAAGCAGTTTGAAAACATACGGAGAATTATTTTGCCCGGTGCTGTAGTACCAGATAGGGTTGCCGTCTCGATCGGTGAAAAAAGCCGGTACACCGCCGCTGGGAACAGTGATCATCTCGATTCCTGAATTCTCAGGAGAACTCGAAGAAGGAGTGGGACGACTCACCGTCAATTTCGGCAGTGGTACAGACGAGGGAATTGGTCCGGTCGCGAAAGTCATGTCCGGGCTGGCCACACTCTCGGTGATCCCGGAACACTGCGTTTGCGACCGCAAATGGTAAGTCGTAGATGCTCGCATCCCTGCCACGAAAATAGTGGTCGGTTGATATTTGCCGGGTACAGCATACCAACTGGTGCTCCTGCCGTATGACGTATCTGGACCAAACTCTACCATGGCTTGGCCGACGCATCCGCTAACAACGGAGACTTGTGCGACCAAAGGATTCGAGGTACTCGCGACCGAGCTCTCTATTGCAGGATGAGTGATGGCGCTGCCACAGGCGAATGTGAAAGCGGTAACAACAGATAGGGCAACGATGCACAACAACTTCGAGCAAAAGGATTGTCTCATTTGTCCCTCACCTGGGCTGACGTTTCGAAAAAACTTGGACGTCTATGGATTTTAGCCAAAGAATGCAACCGACTGGTCGCGGCTGGACTGAGGCCGCACAACGACAAACGCTGACCCAGTGATGAAGTCGCACAAATCAGCTCCACCATTCTCGCTGCCGTATGCTTTTTGATCTCTCAGCGAAAATTCGAGGTCGAACTTGTTCAAAGTTCAGAAGTATACTCACAAGAGGCGTCGTCCGCAATCACGGTTTTCGAGACGGAGTTTCCAGATTGGAAGGCTCTGTATTGAAGCCGCCTGCCGGAATATTATGCCGCCCTGGTCTGGTCTTTTTATTCCACTATTTCAATCATGACCCCTTTGTAATCCGCTTGGTGGACGCACGTTTCGGTTCAGGATAGAGTGCTGATTGTGAAAAAGGCCTTCTTAGTACTCTTGTTGTTCTCTGTCGTCGCTGGCGTTTACGGCTTGGCCGAGAAACTGCTGCGCGGAACGGCTAAAGCAGACAGGGCGGTTGGAAGCGCGAAGCTGGGAAACACAACGGCAGACTCCACGAGCGAAATACCTCTTATTGCCGACACTGACAGCGATATAGGCGCCCAACTCAATGCTTGCATCTCCAAGTTCTCCTCGCCAGACACTCCCGGCATCTGCGAAATTGCCCCTGGCAACTATTCGCTCACAAGCACCGTGAAAAAGCCGCAATGGGTGACAATTGAGGGCAACAACGCTGTGGTCAGAGTCGGCAGCGCTGGCGCACCCGCCCTCCGCTCTCCAGCCATCGTCTGTGCGAACTCAAGGGTTTCTCTCCGCCCGACTCAACCTGGAACCTATTCCCGACGAGGAATCAGAAACATCACCTTGGTCGGCAACGGACCATCCAACACACCGTACGGCATATGGATTGGAGGAGACCCATCTGCAGGAGCTCTATCTGGCGGCGCAGTCTCATCGAAGGCATCGGATTTCCTGGAGGAGTTCGACAATGTTCATGTGCAGAACTTCGGCAGCCAGTATGCCCTCGGAGTCAATATTTACCAGCAATTCTGGGTCGGCGGGACGATTATGGGTGGGTACAGCGCGACGGAAAATGGTGTCACTATAGTCGACGGTGGAGGAGGAGCCGAAAACTTAACTTTCACGGGCACTCAGTTTGTCAGTGGAGGCGGAAATACGGGATACGCTATCAATGCTCCAAATGCGATTGGAAGCACAATCAACCTGGATCACGTCAGCATTGATTTCTGGAACGCCAATAATCGCGGCGGCTGTCCGAATCACATCGCGTCTGGGCAGGCGCAAATTTTGTTCAATAATGGGCACCTTGCATTAGATGGGGTCCACATGCAAACCTGCTCCGGTCCGCAAATTATCTCGACTTCTCCTCACGTTCAAATCACGGTGGGTGGTGGAAGCGAATTTACGTTTGAAGATGCTGCACACAATGTGACCACACCAGAGATTATCGACGTAGCTGGCGGAGGTCCTCAAGTCGCAATTGAACCTGGTACCACAATTGGTATCGGGGGCAAACAGAATGTGACCACATTCGTGGCCAACGAAGGAAGGGGAGGGGAGCTGTCGATCGGTACCTACTGGGCGGCACGCGCCGGGAAATTCTATCAAATCGCTCCCTACTCCGGTTCATGGGATTCCGCAATAACGCCTAGCTATATCGGCGGTGCAGTGGCGGGAATAAGTCTACTCGGCACGGCATCCATCAAAGGAGGAATTGGTCAGTTGGCGGCAAACCAGTGGGCTGGCAAGTGTTCTATGGCGAGTTCGACATCCTGTAGCTTTACATTAGGCACAACATTCGCAAACTATCTTTGTTTCCCTTCAATTGATCAAGCATCTGATCCACCGGCTACACCAATCTCTGCAACTTGCAGACTGTCAGGAACAGCCGCCACAATTACCGCGGGAGCGAGGAATTCGTTGACATGGGATGCGTTGTTGATCGGCAATCCCCGGTAGTCTCGCTCGTATGGAAAGTGCGACTGTCGCAGAATTGCCTGCAATTGTTTTTGTGGTTCAAACGGCCCGAGGTTGGCGTGACTGTTGCAGTGTACGTCCCTGCCGGAGTTCCGTTTGTGGTGGTGGTTAGTCCTGAACTTCCTCCGCTCGACCTCAGTGTCCCAAGGACGAGGATGAGCGTAAGCATGGCAGCGGCAATGGCGGGCGACGCCGAGACCTGTCGCCGTCGGCTCGCTATCAAGAGCCCGATTACCCTTTTGCCACCCAACAATGGTCGCGAGAGCAGAACATGCTGCTGCGCCGGCGCAGCAAGTCCTGGACCGAACACCCTCGTGCTCTATTCTTACGAAATAAAGCGGAGTCGCTCTGTTAACAGAAGCTTCCAAAGTACAAAAGGGCGATACGTTCCTGGACTGCGTTCTTCCCTATTTGTCGGGAAGAATTCGCCTTACGGTGCTACCACGGCTAGAGCAGCGGCAGTAAGCGCCAGCTGCGACGCGATCTGGCTCCAGTCACGCAGTCCTCGGACGAAAGCACCCGTGGGCAGTTTATAAGGCACGATAATTTCGTCGCCAGGATACAACCGCAAATGGTCAAACTTGTCCCCGGTAAAAGCTCCATTCACGTTGTTCGCCGCCACAACGATTCCATTCGCCCGAAGCACGAAAGCGTGATGCATGTCAGACTGTGGTTTTCCTTTTCCCGCCATTCCTAGATATGCGCCAGTGGTCAAACGCGGATTGAACAGGAAAGATCCAGGGCTATACACATTTCCGACGACCGAGACTATTGAAGAAGTGTGCGGGACGATCAATCGGTCGTTGTCCTCCATCAACATATCAGGGAAATCCGTCAGCGTTTTGTCATCGGGCTTAACCGGAAGTGCGACGCGCCCGGTGGCCCGTACGCTGCGAAGCTGGCCAAGAATTCCCTCTTGCAGTTGCGCCAACCCCTGCGCATCTCCTCCCGACACCGATGCAGCGATTGAAAGGGCAGACTGCCGTGCCTGTACCTCCATCGTGTTTACTAGTTGGTCGAGACTGTTTTGCTGTTCAGCGCGGGCTGATTCGCGCAGCAATTGCGACCCGTACACGTAGGCGTTCGGTGTCAGTCCACCCGCGCGCTGCAGAACAGAATGCAGCGTTTCATTTCTTTCGAGCTTATACACCCCCGGCCGCGCCACCTCGCCTTCGACTACCACGTATCGGGATCTATCGTCCTCCGGCAGGCCAATGTCCCGTTGGGAAAAGATCGTTACTATATCTCCGGGCTCAAGTTCCAGATTGCTGGCTTCGTCGTGCTCGATAATTGCCTTGCGCGGACTCATCCACAGCAACTTGGATGTAAGGTCGGTCGGATTCACGCGCTGAATGATGGCATAATCCCAGTTGATCTCTGGAGCGTAGCGACGCAGATCAGCAGTAACGCTCCTAGCGGTGCGCAGTGTGGTTGTCGACTGATCTTCTATGTCCGCATTCTTTTGACTCCCTAGCGGTACTTTTTCATTCGCTTTGGAGGTCTCGGCCGCAGCTTCCTGATCGGCAGAGTCGCATGGGATATAAGTAATATTGGGCTGTTCCACCGTACTTGTGCCTTCGCCAGGATAGTATCCGCCTGGAATAGCGCCCGGTTGTCCGGCGCTGGACGAAGAAGAGGTGGGCGGAGAACCAGGCTGTGTGGCTCCCGGCGTAGAACTGTTGGGCTGCTTTCCGTTTGGCAAGCATCGCACATTGAACCCGGGGTGCATCGGATACTCCGTGATGTGCCCGTTACCGATCGCAGCTCGATCGAGCCAGTATCGGCGCGTTAGCAGAGCCTCAGGGTTGGGAATGAGGTCGCGGATGCGCATGCCAGGCTTCCACGGATAGCGGCCTGGATTAGCAACGTTTCCCCGAAGTGTGACTGTATCCTGAAAACTTGGCACTATGGAAAGAACTCGAATAATATCGCCATCCTGTAAGGGCAATGCTCCAGAGCTTTCATCAAACGGGAACTCTAACGTCTTACGTGACTGATGATCGACCACCCGCTCGATTGTGATCCTGCCGGTATCGGCGAGACTGCTCATTCCACCTGAATATTGAATCAGATCGTTGAGAGTCGTTTTTTCCTTTAGTTCATAGATAGCGGGATTGTTTACCGATCCAGAAATGGCGACCAGAGGTCCAACTGGCGCGATATACACAACATCGCCCGACTGCAGACGCACATCCTTGGACTTGTCGCCCTTGATCAGCAGATCATAAAAATCGAAGTCGGTAACGGTTGTACCGTCACGACGCACCTGAATGTGGCGCAACGATCCCTGCGGCGTTGGCCCCCCAGAATTAAAGATCGCATTAACCAGAGTACTTAGCGAACTGATCGTGTAAGTGCCTGGATAGCGCGCGTTGCCGACCAAAAGCACCTGTATCGAACGAAGACGTCCAACGGTAGCAGTTAGATGGAAATTCCGGAACGTCTTGGAAATTTCACTCGTCAGGTACGCCTCCAGTTCGCTGTAATGCACACCCGCCACGGAAACAGGCCCAACGTGCGGTATGTATACCTGTCCCGACCGGTCCACTATCGCGCGCAGATCAGCCTCGAGTTGCCCCCAGATCCTGATTTGTAGCTCATCGCCTGGACCGAGAATGTAATCACTTGGAACTTGCAATTGGTCCATTGGAGCAAATGTGCTTGGCGCAAGATCGAAAAGCGACTGGCCAAATAAGGGTAAAGGACGGCCCGCCGAATCCGCGGCCATCTGTTGGAACTCCGTCTTGGGCCACGTCGGAATACTTGGCTGGCGCACCTGCGAAGGATTGATCAGAGATGTACGGGGAGGATACTGCCCCTCGTACGTGCTGAAGGGGTTTCTCAGCTGTGGTACCTGACCGGTGGACGGAAGGTTTTGCCCTCTTTGCGCTCCAGCGGGATTTTGGATTTGCTGAGAGCACTCAGGACTGGCAGCTTGCATTGGATCGCTGCAATCCGTTGCTATCCCGGGTGTTGCGCTTTGAGGCAATTCGTTGGCCGCTTGCGATAGACACAAAGCCGCACTGAAAAAGAAAAATATTCCAAACCAACCCAATTTTCGCATCATGAATTCATGAGATGAGCTGTTACAGAAGCCCAGTATTAACAGCATGTAATTCTACCAATTGATGCAAGAAAAATGGCGGGATCCGTTAGCCGAGTCACAATTTCGATGGACTCGATTCGACTTTGATTTGGCGCAGCAAACCCCTCAGTTGATTTTGTCGTTCAATCAAATGCTGGAGAAGACTAATCTGTCCCTTGGGCGCCATGGATCTGCGTGAGGCCCTGACCGGGTGCGGAACCGGGAGTAGTTGCCCTCTTTTCGTGCTGGCTGCCGCGCAAGAGATATTTTGAGAGAGTAACGAAACCCTTGACGTTGCGCTGGAACTCCCGCCGATCTTTCAGCGATTGCTTGAGCTTATAAAGCATATATGAGGGGTTGAGATAGAAGCTTCTCCGCGCACGGTCACAAAAACTTACCAGTTGTTCGTGCGTAATATTCGGCAAATTAACGACGCTATTGTGAAGTCCGTCCTTTGTAAGCCAACCACCCCAATCTTCAATTTGGATGTAGTTTCGATCCTTGGCTTCCTGATATGCGGTTGTCCCGGGGTAAACCATGATCGGAAAGAACTGGGCTGTATCGGGTTGCAATCTTTTGGCGAATTGCAGCGTTTTTTCCATACTAACCGGTGTTTCATTCAGATTTCCGACCATGAAACAACCGTGGACCATAATGCCAGATTCTTGGCAGCGACGTACGAACCGATGCGCCTCCTCATGGTACTTGGCATCACGGCGGTCGTCGTTGTTTTTCTTCATACCATGAATGACTTCGACGTCTCCGCTTTCAAATCCAACGCAAAAAAGACGGGCTCCGGCTTTGTGCAACGTTGAAAGCAATTCCGTTTCCGCTCCGATGTCAGCACGGCAATTAGCATCAAAGGGCAGCTTATTACCACGGCGAATCAGTTCCTTCGCTAATTCGAGAGTGCGCGGTTTGCTTATGATGAACGTGTCATCCTCGAGCATGACTGTCTTAATCTCGGGCATCTCGCGGGAGACGAAATCGAATTCATCGGCTACATTCGCTACCGAACGGTAACGCATTCTATGCCCGCTGAACGTCTGCGGATAAACACAAAACGAACAGTGATAGGGACACCCACGGCTCGTATCGAAGACAACCAAGGGCCACAACGAGTGACCATAAAAATAGTCTGGAGTGTGAAGGAAACGCTTATAGACCTCCGAAACAAAAGGCAACTCGTCGAGATTCTCAATGGCTGGACGTGGAGGATTGCTGACAATCTCTCCAGTAGGACGTCGCCATACTAGGCCATCGACTGCAGTAAGATCCGCGCCACAAGACTTTGCGGCTAGCCAGTCGCGAACAGTGTACTCGTACTCCCGAACAGCCACAGCCTCCAGGGCCGGTGACATTTCCAGTGTCTCTCTTGGTAAGGCCGACACGTGTCTTCCGACGAGTAGAATGTGTAGCGATGGTCTTGCAGCAACCAGGGACTCGATTACACTCACGTCGTTGAGAATGCTCGGCGTAGAGGTGTCGCAGACTACTGCTTCGATATTCCTTGCTGCAATCCGGTCGATCACGGCTTGCACCGAATAGCCCGCCGCAGGCGAATCCACTAAATCCACATCGTGCCCGTTCCGGATAGCAACTCCGGCGGCCGTGGCTAACCACTTGGGATAATAAAGTGTGCCACTTTTTGTGACTGCTGGGCTGCGTTGTTCGCGAGAGAACCGAGGATGAAACGGAGGATTCAGGAACAAAACACGCATCTTGTGGATCATATCACACCCCATCCCGAGCGCCAGAAAGACGCCGTTTGCATTCGAGTCACTCCCCAAACCAACGGCAGAGCGGTCGGAGCAACCAGACCAATTCCAAATAGAGCCCCAATAGCCGCACCCACGCTTGCCCTTGCGGGATAAAACCCTATCCCACCTAAGAAGTTCCGATTGAAGATTTTAAGGATACTACCATGTGGGGGATATAACGTATTCCCTTTTGTGGGGCACCACGCAGTGTCCCCCCTCAGACTCTAACGCTGGAACTCAATTCTGCCGTTGCGTGAAGATGGAGGTGTCCTAGCGCCGCACTAGAAGTTCGGGACGGATAAACGGCCCGTTCGCGATTTCACTATGGAGGGGGGTCCTAAGAATCGTAGCGGTGATCACGACAAAGCTGACCAAGCCGCTATGCGGGATCCGGTTTCTTCTTCCAATATGCCTTCATAGCATTCAACCTTTCGCGATTTTCGGGGAGGCTGAATGCGCGCTCCAATCCCCGTCGCACGATGACATAGAAAACAGCGACGAAAAAAGCCAAAACGGTGACGCCGATTACGATCAGAGTTCGGTGTGGAGAAGACTTCCTATCAGGGACGATCGCCGGGTCCACTACCTGTACGATTTCTCCCTCTCGAGCCTCATCGAGCTTGGCAATTTCCAGTTCCTTAGTCAGCAGCTCATAAACCGTCTCGTGATATTTCAGGTCACGATACTTGCGGAGATACTCTAAACCGGCTCCAGTCACGCGCCCTTTCGACATCACAATATCGGACCCGGTATCCTGCTGAGATCCGGCGATACGCTCTAATTGGGATTGAAGTGCAGCAAGTTGCTGTTTCGCCAATACCACTTCGGGATTGTCATCCGTAGCGAACGATCGCATACCTTGGATCTGCACCTCCTTAGCTACAACCTGAGCGCGTAATACTGCTGTAGACTCGATTAGAGCTCTCGCCTGACTGTCTATCTGCAGAACTCCCGTCGCTTGCTCCGTTTTGCGCATGGCTTCTTCTGCTGCGGTAAGCTGTTCTTTGGCCGGCTCCAATTGTTGCTCGAAAAACAAGCGACGGCGAGCGGCTTCGGTGATCGCTAAGGAGGCGGATAGCTTCTTGAACTCTTCCACGTAACCATTGGCCAAATCGGCGGCTCGTTTCGGATCATGGTCCTCAATCGTGATGCGGATCAGACCGTCTTTCTGCCCAGCCACGACCATGGCACGGGTCTCGAAGGCCTTTCGCGCATCCGATAGCCGCTTCACGCGGTATTCCGCCATCAAGCCAAACCGCTGAATGGTCGCATCCTCAACAGTGCGACTCTTCAAGAATGAGATGTACATATCCATGGGCGTTTTCATTCCAAAACCACCAGCAGCGGCAGACAGCGGACCCAGGGAACCCAAGCCCCCTAGTTGTCCCAGCAGCGCCGAAGCTACAGACGAATTCTGTGAAGCAGGAGGTAACAACACGACCTCTGCCTCGTAACTAACCGGGAGAATGAGAGCGACAAAGATCGCCAAAACAATAGCGCCAAGTACGAAGCGCAGAATGAAACGCTTCTTCCGGACCAACAAAACAAGAAGGTCGAGAAGAGAAACTTCGCGGACCGGATTTTGAGCATCTCTCCCGTTTTCTTCAAACAGGAGCGAATCGGGCTCAGCGGTAATTTCCGTCTGAATTGGTACCAAAGGATGTGCGCTCTCTCCAACTAGGGTTTCTAGATTTTACGATAAATCGAGTTGACGCGTCTGATCTATACAAGAACCCCTATTGTCTAATGCCGATAATACACGCACCGGATTTCGGCCAATGCGATTTTTGTGCTAGTTTGGATGATTCGGAATTCCCATCCAGGATGAGAAAGCTGCCTCGCGGGCCAATCTCGCATCGTTTTGTTGGAGGACTGCTTAAATCCTTCTCCATCAATACCACAAGTTGCCCCCGCATCGTTGTTAGCGTCGCCATTCGTGTGTCAAGCCGTGACCTCGCTCATATAAAACCCGTAGTCGTTTCGCTGTTGCTGACTTCGTTGCTTATGTTCTGCACTGCGGTCATGCATGCCCAAAGGCCTTCAGAAACACCGTCTCCAGGCAAGGAGCCTGCATCCCAAAACTCCCCTGTCCCTCTCCAGTTCGTCCCCCCCCCGGTCGATCTCAAGTCTCTTCCCAAGAATCTTTTTATGGACCAGAAACGCTTTTGGACGGCTCCTCTCCACATGAGTCAGACACAGTGGGAGTGGGCACCCGCAGCGCTTCTTGTGGGGGGATTGTTCATCAAGGCTGACCAAAGCATAGAGAACCACGTACCCACAAGTAAGAGTACGGTCTCACACGCGGTCACAGCGTCCAATGCAGGTGTTGGCGTGCTGGCAGCCACCGGTGCGGGACTCTTCCTGCTCGGCCACATGCACAACGATGATCAGAAACGCGAAACCGGAATCCTGGCCGGCGAGGCAGCGATCGGCGCAGTTGCCGACACCGAAATCTTTAAATATGCCGCCGGACGCGAGCGGCCCTTTACGGGCACGAGTCCGGGTCGGTTCTTCGTTGGCGGGGACTCCTTTCCCTCGATGCACTCGTCCGTCAGTTGGGCCATCGCCAGCGTCATCGCTCATGAATACCCCGGCCCTCTGACGCAATTGCTGGCTTACGGCACAGCAGGAGGGGTAAGCGCGGCCCGATGGGCTGGGCAAAAGCATTTCTTTTCAGATGTCGCCATTGGCGCCGCTCTCGGCTGGTATATGGGACGCCAAGTCTATCGCACCCACTCTCATTACAGCGACGCCGATATAGCACGTTACGGCACTTTCTACAAAGCCGAAGAGAACGAGCAAACGCAACCTCTTCAGAGAACTCGAATCATGGGATCCAGCTACCTTCCCCTCGACAGCTGGGTCTATCCTGCCTTGGAGCGCTTAGCTGCCTTCGGTTACATCCAGTCTGAGTCGCTCAGCATTCGGCCATGGACGCGGATGGAATGTTCGCGCCTTCTCACCGAAGCCTCCAATCACGGTGCGGACACGGATGCCCCCCCCGAAATTCAGCAACTCTACGCCTCATTGTCGAACGAGTTCGGATACGAATCTGAATTGATGAATGGTGAGAGCAATTCTAACGCGCAGCTCGAATCCGTTTACTCTCGCTTCCACGGGATATCAGGCACACCGCTAACCGACAATTATCATTTCGGTCAGACCCTGCTGAACGATTACGGTCGGCCCTACGAAAACGGCTTCAATGCGGTCGACGGCGCCTCCGGCTATGCGACTGCCGGCCCGTTCGTGCTTTACGTTCGCGGTGAGTATCAATCGGCACCATCGGCGCCTGCCCCTACCCAAGCCATGCTCGATTTTTTCAATCGCACGGACAACTGGTTGACAGGTCCGGCGATCCCCGTCGCGTCCATCAACCGCTTCCGTCTGCTCGACACTTATGTGGGATTCAATCTTGGGAACTGGCAGTTCTCATTCGGCAAGAATAGCCTCTGGTGGGGGCCTAGCGAGGGCGGAACCATGATTTTCACCAACAATGCGGCCCCGCTAAACAACATGTTCACGGTGGATCGCGTCAGCCCGTTTCGATTGCCTTGGATTTTTCGATATCTCGGGGACATCCGGATTGAAGGTTTTATCGGTCACATGACGGGATTGCAGTTTCAGACGACGGTCTATAGTGGCGCGACCGTCCCCACAACGCTTGGACAATACGGAAAGAACTTGCATCCCCAACCCTTCCTCAGCGGCGGAAAGATCAGCTTCAAGCTCACGCCGAATTTCGAATTTGGCATGTCGAAAACCACCGTGTATGGAGGGCCAGGAAATCCGCTGACCATAACCACCTTTTTGGACAGTACCTTCGGGAAGCACTATCACGGGGATGTCTTAGGCGATGGCCGCACGAGTGCCGACTTTTCCTATCGGATCCCGGGCCTTCGTAATTGGCTTTCTCTCTACGGCGAGACCTTCAGTGAAGACGAGCCATCACCGATCCCATATATGCGGAGGAACGCCTCGCAGGGAGGTCTGTACTTCACAAAATTCCCTGGCATCCCGAAGCTAGACTTGAGACTTGAGGGCGGATACACCAACCCGGTTGCCTTCTGTGGTATTTGCATCTACACGAACGCGCAATACAACAGCGGATACAACAATGATGGACGCCTGATCGGAACCTGGATCGGACGTGCGGCGCAGGGTGAAGAAATCCGCTCCAATTATTGGCTGAGCCCGCGGAAGAAAATCGGCCTTGAACTGAGGCACCGAACTCTCGACCCCGGCTATCTGCCGCAGGGTGGAAACCAGAACGATGTCGCGGTGAACGCCGACATCTTCGCGGGGGCAGGCTTTCGATTTACGGGGAGCGTTCAATACGAGCGCTGGCTGATCCCATTGTTGGCGACAACCCGGCAGACCGATGTCTCAGCTTCCTTCCAATTTAGCTTCTGGCCAACGCCCCACAAACATTGAGCTTCCTACAAACAATCATTGGCACCCACCCCGATGTGCCTGCACGTCATGCACGCAAATTCGCTTTTGATTTCGCTCGTGGCTTTGATATAAATCTCCATTTCTTTGAAAAGCGTATGGCCAAGCGTCCCATCATCCAGTTCTGGAAATTCCTGCTGGTATTTGCAGCACTCGGCGTTTGTTCGCCTGCCCAGTCTTTCCTCCGGCCACTTCACAGTGAGATTTCTGCCGACGCCCATTCTGGGTATGCATTGGAGAGTGCTGATTTGCTCCCTTTTGCTTGTAGCACCCGGACGGACGATCTCAACGCGCCGAGATGCGTCGGTTCCGGCGAGGCGCGTCCACCGGATTTACGCTCTACAGATTCGAGTCCTCACCCGCCAAATTTCAACGGCGGCTGCTATCCGAGAGTAATCGCTAATCCCGATAACAACATTGGCGTAGACCCAAAGTCTTCTTCGGATACTGTCATTCGTCCGCACGATCACACGGGATCGGATCGCAGCGTGTACTACCGGAATAAGTTGGAATTTGCCTTCGACGGTGGATGGCTTCCGATAGACATCCCTTTTGTGTTCGACGTCTTCTTAGGCGATGCGTACAACATGACGACCCTCAGGTATACCCTGGTACCGTTGGTCGCTTCCCTGCGTTGGCATCTTGATGACGTAGGAGGGCCGTGGATTTTTCGCGGTAATTGGGATATGACTTTCAGTGGATCGGCCACCTTCATTCCCAGGGGACCGGAAACTCATTATTTCTCCTATGATATGGGGATCCGCCGCAATTTTGTCCCCCGTCGTGGGAAAATTGCGCCTTATTTTGATGGACGGCTTGGCCTTGGGGAGATCAACGCCAAGGAACCACTAGGAGTGCAATTCGCTCAAGGCCAAAACTTCACATTCACCATTAACATGGGCAGCGGCGTTCGGTACAACTTCAGTCCACGATATTCGGCCTCGGTAGGACTCAATTGGATGCATATTTCGAATCTGTACTTGTCGCAGCCAGCATTCTCGAACTATGGCATCAACGTTTGGGGCCCGATATTTGGAATTGACGTTCGCTTGAGCAAACCTCGCCATTACTCCAAATAATGCCAGGTTCAAGGTGAAATTCGTGCTGAAATCCCGATCTAGCTTAGGTCGAGCATTCCATATTTTGCGGATTTGTGCGTTCTTGTCCGCCATCGCTGTTTTGCTGACCGCCGCCTGTGGCACTCCTGGGCACGCAACCATGAATCTCATTGCCCCGTCCGCAGCCACGAAAGACACTGCCTTCACTGTGACGGTTCATGTTGTGTATCAGGGAAAACCAGACTCAGTGATCAATGGGGTCATCCATTTCACCAGTTCCGATCCTGCTGCCGTCCTTCCGATCGATTATCAATTCACGCGCGCCGACGCTGGCTCCCACACTTGGACAAATGGATTCATATTGTCGACGCCAGGCAGTCAGACGATTACTGGCCAAATTCATGACGCCTCAGCAATCAACGCGAGCGCAGCCATCACAGTCTCACCGTAGGCGCAATAGAACCATTGGGTCTGCATTTCGACATTGCACGTGAACCATCAGTTTCCAGACAAACTCTTCGGTTCATGCCCCACCGGCAGCCATTGCCAGCATCCTTACGTGACTGCAATCACAAGTCATCTTTAGCCAGATAGTGCAATATGACTGGCCGATTACGATCGCCGGGGTTATTATTTTTGGTCGAACCCGAGTCATCTCCTTCCCTTCCGGGTTTTACTGTAGTCGGTGCACATCTCCGCCTGTGAGGTTCTCATGAACCGTGCCCCGTTCTGCGCTTTCGTTGGTCGCATCCTCTCAACAATAGGTCTCTTCTTACTTGTTAGCCTCGCCTCTAGCGCTCAAACTTACATTTTTGGTAGGGCTGATTTTCCCGTCGGCAACTCACCAAACGCAATCGTCACGGGCGACTTTAACGGCGACGGCATAATCGATGCAGCCGTAACCAACAGTTATGACAATACCGTCTCAATTCTCCTCGGACGACCCGACGCCACATTCGCCCCCCAAATCACTTATGCCACAGGACCGCTTCCAGTCGCGATCGTAGCTGGAGACTTTAATGGCGACGGCAATCTCGACCTGGCCGTTACAAACGGAGACTGCACTCCGCCCCACGAGTCCGAGCCCCCACAATGTAGCCCTTCCACAATGGGCATTCTTATGGGAAACGGAGACGGTACATTCCAGCCTCAGGTCACCTATCCCGTAGGAACGCTTCCTGCATCGATTGTCACTGCGGACCTTAACGGTGACGGAAAGCTTGACTTGGCCGTCGTCAACGTCTTCGACAACAACATTTCGATCTTGCTGGGGAATGGAAACGGATCCTTCCAGTCTCCAGTTAACTATCCGGTCGCCTTGCAGGCCAGCTACTTCGAGTTGCCCTCACTGGTTCTGGGTGATTTCAATGGCGACGGTAAGATGGATCTGGCTGTAGCTGGGGCCGACGCAGTGTTCGTTTTATTGGGCAACGGAGATGGTACGTTTCAAGCCGCACTCCAGTCCGCTTGTTCCTCTTGTGGCAGCGCAATGGCTGTGGGAGATTTCAACAGGGATGGCAAGTTGGATCTCGTAGTCGGAGGTCAAAACCAAGGTACATCTGTGTTACTTGGCCTAGGCGATGGAACGTTTTATCTGAACGCGACATATGCCCCCTCGGCCGGCGGGGAAGTTGCTGTTGCCGATTTGAACGGAGACGGCAAACTCGATCTGATCATCCCTCAGGGTGCTCAGTACCTAACCTATGTTGGAGGGAGCGTTGCCGTCCAGTTGGGCAATGGCGACGGTACATTTCAAAGCACGGTTCTCTATGGAACCGGTTTGGTTCCATGGGGTATAAATTTAGCCGATTTCAATGGCGATGGGAGACTGGATGTCGCGGTCACTAACTCAGTTTGTGGACTTCTTTGTACCCCCGCCCCCCCCAATGCCGGATCCGTATCCATTCTCTTTGGGTTTGGGGATGGCACTTTTGTAGGCACCAGCGACTATAGTCTCCCCCCCTCACCAAATTTGTCGAACGGCTCCATGTTGTCTGCCGACTTCGCCAATAATGGGAATCTCGACATCGCCGTCGCAGGAACCTCCCAATCAGCGATTGGCCTCCTACTGGGAAACGGTGACGGCACCTTCCAATATGCCACGACGGATTTTCCTACTGGGACAGGCACGGCCGCCATCGCGGCCGGCGATCTGAGGAATAATGGAGATCTGGACCTGGTCAGCGCGAACAACCCGTGCACGCCCACGAGTTGTCCGCCTGGCACTGTTTCTGTACTGCTGGGCAATGGCGACGGAACCTTCCAGACCCACGTGGACTACACCGCAGGTATTCAGCCATGGGGCGTGGCGTTGGGATCTTTTCGAAACAATGGCACGCTCGACATCGCCGCCGCCAATTATCAATCGAACAGCATTTCCATTCTGCTGGGAGTCGGTGACGGTACATTCCAAACCCAAGTCGCTTATCCTACCGGTGCGAATCCCCAGCAGATTGCCATCGGAGATTTCAATAAAGACGGCTACCCGGATCTCGCCGTTGCTACGGGCAGTGGCACGTCGGTCCTGCTTGGGAAGGGCAATGGCACATTTGACGGTCAGGTTAGCTACGGCCCAGCGGCTAGCGGACTCATCACCGCAGATTTCAACGGAGACGGGAATCTGGATTTGGTTCTCTCAACCGGTTTCATTCTTATCGGGAACGGTGACGGCACATTTCAGGCGCCTATCGCAATCCCGATCCAAGGAGCCTCTCTTGCGGCAGCCGATTTCAACGGCGATGGAAAATTAGATTTGGCCGCGGTTGCCGTGGAGGAACCGGCCGCACTTCTCGCGCTGGGCAACGGCGACGGTACGTTTCAACCACCCGTAGGCTACTGGGTTGAAACGGCATTCGCTTGGGCACTTACCGTTGGAGACTTCAACGGAGATGGCGTACCCGATTGGGCAGCAATCAACGGCACTGTCGGTACAATCGGTGTCATGTTGAGCACGCCGTTCAAGTCCATTTCACCTGGTTCTCTGAACTTCGGGTCCCAGGGCGTTGGCACCACCAGTTTGCCCAGAACCATCACCTTCAGTAATCCCAGCAATGTGAAATTCAACATCGCCAGCATCGCGGTGACCGGAAATTTTGCCGAGACCAACACTTGCGGCGCGAGTCTGACAGTTGGGGAAAATTGCACGATCGCGGTCATATTTTCGCCAACGGTAACGGGCCAGCAATCCGGTGCCGTCATTATTTCCGACAGCACCCGAATCAGCCCGGTGTCGGTTCCTCTCAGCGGCAATGGCGTGAGCGGCTCGTTCCTGACACCTTATCCAGGTCATCAGAACTTCTCGCCGCAGGTGGTTGGAACCAGGAGTGCATCGGCAGCCGTCCAACTCGTCAACACAGGAAATGCATCCCTGAGCATCACTGGCGTCAGCATTACCGGAACCAACAGCTCCGACTTCACTCAAACCAACAACTGCGGCTCATCCATCATGGCAGGTGGCAGTTGCACAGCAACTGTAACCTTTGCGCCGCAAGCGCCAGGCTCGCGCGCAGCCACGCTCTCGATTACCGATAGTGCGTCCGGCAGCCCGCAAAGCGCAATGCTTTCGGGAACGGGCCTCGGTGCAGCACCGGGCTTCAGTCTCGGTCCAGCGAGTGGATCATCCGCCTCACAGACCGTCGCTGCAGGACAGAGTGCAAAATTCAGCCTCGCCCTCGCACCCACGGGACCGTTTAGCGGGACTGTCAATCTCGCCTGCAGCATCGCACCAGTTGTGTCTCCAGCACCCACCTGTACCTTGTCCAGTTCTTCCGTGCAGATCACGGGCGGGACAAGTCAAAACGTCTCCGTGACAGTGGCCACAACAGCCCCGTCGACCTCGGCTGTGATGCCATTTAGCAGGAGTCCATCGCATCCCGATTTTCTGATCTATGCAGGCATTCTGCTGCTCTCGGCTTATCTGCTGCTGCATGGTAAGCAACGTCGGCGAATCTTGTCCGCACCAGTCGTGGTGCTGCTGCTTGTTGCCGGGTTGGGATGCGGCCACTCGTCGTCTCGCAGTACGACGAAAAAGTCCGGAACGCCGGCTGGATCGTACACCGCGACCGTTACCGCAGTCTCTGGCAGCAACACCAGCAATACAAAGTTGACCGTCATAGTCCAGTGATGGACGGCACAAAGGTGACGACGAGCAACTAATCGTCGTCGGGATCCGTATCGACGATAGGGTCGTTCATGAAATGCGAAGTGCTAAGCGGTGCGTCGATGGCGTGAAAGGTCAAGGGTCTTTGCTGGAAATTGAAACAGTCGGAGAGATCGTCGGCGTATGAATCCGCATAGCCAAGCGAAGGCAAGTTGAATGTCTCTTCTATGAGATGCAAGATGCTTCCAAAATCGTGGTTGACATGAGAAATGTAGCCGGCACGCGCGTATGGTGAAATCACGATAAGCGGCACCCGGAATCCGTAGACATATCCCGACCCCCAACTTTTGCCATCGTCCACGACCTTGAAGGGCGGAACGTGGTCGTACCAACCTCCCCAGTCGTCCCAAGTAACAATGATTGCTGTGTTTTCCCAGTATGAACTGTTGCCAATCGCATTCACGACTGCCGCGACCCACGATGGTCCCTCGTTCGTTCGTACATTGCCAGCATGATCAGAGGATGCCCCGGAAGGAATTACCCAACTGACTTGGGGCAGTTGACCGTTGGCGATGTCAGTGAGTACCGGCGCCGGATTCGTTGTACTACCCGCATAGATCACGACGTGATCTTTCCAATCTGCGCCAATACATGCCGTTGCATCGGGTGGCGCAGCGTTTGGTCCGCACATATGCTGGATTGCGTTCGGCGCCGTCCATAAGGTTCCAGCCGTAGGCGTGTAATAGCGCCAACTAATACCCCTGCCATTGAGCTCGTCCGTCAATGCGGGGTGCTCTGTGCAGGGATAAACGGGCGCTACTTCTTTGCCGAAGGCGTTAACAACATCTACGGTCTCATTAGGAGGAGATATGCAACCGGTCAACACTGGACCGGAGATTCCGTATCCGTTGTCAGCCACGAAGGAGGTGCTGTTGGCAGTCAGCGCGGAAGTCCCGGAAATGATAAATTGATGCGCCGGGAAACTCGGTCCTTGATTTGTTTGGAACATACGGTCCCCAAACGTATATTGCTCAGCCATTCGAAAATAGGGCTGGACATCCGCTGGATCGACGTAAGAAAACTGCGGGTTCCGAGGCGGACAGTTCTTCGCAGCGCACAACACTTTAACTTTATCAGCGCCGTCCATCTTGCCATTATCGAACATGCTGACAAATGCTTCGTGTTGGTGGTCGAGGTCGAAGTTCGTAGCCAACGGGAGGGGACTGAGGGGGATCTTTTGACGTTTCGAGTTTATACCGCTGTTGGCAATGTCCGCTCCTGCTCTGATCAGCGCTGGATCCTGAAACAAGTTATCGGGAGTTCGATTTTCCTGAAAGATGATTACGACGTGCTGGAATTTCCCCGCCAGTATATGATTGCCCTTCAATTCGCCTCCGCAGCCGTTCATGGTTGCGATCAGCGAAACGAGTGCGAGCAGAATGATGACGAATAACGACGTGGCAGCGAGACGCACCTACCCCCCCAACACCTCAGATAACCAACGTTGCATAAGATGCCGAAAATGCTCCGCCAGTTCACCGCGGAAATCGGAGTTGTCGAGGAATGCCGCGCTCAGAACTCTTCTCGCCTAGCTGGACCAGCGGTTTAGATACTTTCAAAACGCAAACGCTCGAAAGCCTCAGAGCATGAGTAAACTGTTCGATTACAAGTCGCGTCTTCGCAGCTTGAATCTCTGGACCTTCCCTGTTGCCGTCTTTGGCAGCTCCGGGAGGAACTCCACCCATCGCGGGCGCTTGTAAACTGGCAGGCGGCTCTTCACGAAATTTTGTAGTTCAATCCCCAACTCCGGACTTGAGAGCGCCCCGTCCCGCAGAACGACGAATGCGGCCGGTTTGGTGAGTTCGTCAGAATCCTGCCGGAAGACAACTGCGACTTCCTGCACCGCTACATGCTCCGACAACACACGCTCGATCTCGATCGGGCTCACCCAAACGCCGCTGACTTTCACCATGTCATCGGACCGTCCGGCATACCAGTAGAACTCGTCCTCGTCCCGATAGTACTTATCGCCCGTGCGGAGCCAGTGCCCGGCCAGGGTGTCCTTCGTTTTCTCGTGCTGATTCCAGTAGTAGGCACACGCGGAATCGGCCTTTACGATAAGATTGCCGATTTCTCCACGAGCAACGGCCTGATCGTTGTCGTCAACGATCTTCGCCTCGAACCCTGGAATTACCTTCCCGCTGGAGCCCGGGCGGATATCTCCGGGTGCGTTTGAAATCAGCATGTGCAGACCTTCCGTCGATCCGATGGCATCCAAAATTTCGACCCCAAAGCGCTCCTTGAAGCGATGGAACACTGAAGCCGGAAGGGCCTCGCCCGCAGAAACGGCATGGCGCACAGAAGAAAGATCGAATTCGCGCCCAGCCGGAGCCTCATGCGCCAGTAGCTTTACGTAGTTCGACGGCACGGAGAAAAACAACGTAGGCCGATGGCATTCAATCGTCTCGAACACAGATTGTGGCCGTGGTGGCCCGGGAAGCAAAATACTCGTCGCTCCCACCGTGAGGGAAAAGTACAGGCCATTTCCCAGCCCATAAGCGAAGAAGAGTTTGGCCACGCTAAAAAAGCGGTCTTCGGGCGTGATCTTCAGAATTGCCTTCGCATAGCGCTCAGCGCTGACCATCATATCGTGCTGAAGATGAACGCATGCCTTCGGCTGCCCTGTGCTGCCGGAGGAATACAGCCAGAACGCAGCATCGTCCTTTGTCGTGGGCGCCGGCTCCAGTTCACTAGAACCGCCACGGATCAGGTCCTCGAAAGCCGCGTCTCCCGCTAGCCCCGGGTTCCCTACGACAATGATGGTTTCTAGAAACCGCAGTTCGCTGCGAGGAATTGCTTCGATCAAAGGCAGAAGCGAGTCGCTGACGATCGCTACACGTGCCCGCGAATTGTTCAGCAGATACTTGTAATCGCCCGGCTTCAGCAGCGTGTTCACCGGAACCGGCACGGCTCCTATCTTGATGGCCCCGAAGAAGCTCATCGCGAACTCAGGCGTATCGAGCAAGAGCAATAAAACCCGCTCTTCCATCCGAACGCCCAGCCGCTTCAGAGCGTTGCCCACTTGATTGACGCGATGGAAAAGCTGCCCGTAGGTCAGGTGGACCTCACCGCATTCGATGGCGATCTTCTCGGCCCGCCCCTCTTGGATGTGGCGATCAATGAAATGAGTAGCGGCGTTGAACTCGTCCGGCAGCAGAATCGCAGGTGCCCAGGTCATCTGGTTTGTGTATTGTGGTGCCCGGAGCACCACGCGCAGCATCAAGGTACCAAACTTGGTTGGGCTGAAGAAATCCCCTTGTTCGTATTACTTTGCAGTTGGAAAGGGGGGTGGAACGCTTTCCTCGTTGCTATGCAGCCTTCCGCAAGCGCGCTGCTCCCTCCGCGAAGGTAACGACATCGACACGACCGGAATCCCGATATCCAGCCAACTCTTCCATCTGCGCCTCGAATTGCTCGACGGCGATAGGCTCCCATCCATCTCGTTCGCTTCCCACTGCGTGATACGCCAGTACGTGCCAGCATTCCGGACGTAACCATCCTGCGACATCTTCATTTCTGGTGATTTGACGACAGTCGACATTGAAGTGATCCAGCGAACTGGGATCCGAAAAAGAGTAGTACGAATTACCGGGTGCGCACTGTGGCGCTCCGCCGCCGCCCCGCGCCTGATTGTACCCCGCGCCCTTGACCGCATCAGCGAGATACGCATGGGACCAGTAAAACGGATAGCAAAACGATGAGACCTTCGTCTCAATCCGATCTTCAATCAGCCTCTTCGACTCGCGCGCCTCGAATTCCGACTGCTCGGGCATCTTCAATTTATCGGGATGATGAGTGACACTGTGACTGCCAATCTCGTGGCCATCGCGGATCACGTTCTTGAGCATTGTGATGTCATCGGCCCGCCAGTCAATCTTCCACCAATCATCGATGTGATTCGACCAAAGATCGTGGGTCGAGTCCGTGTTGGCGGTCAGGAAGAAAGTGGCAGGAATGCCGTACCGGTTGAGAATCGGAAGGGCTTTCTGAAACTGGCATCGAAGCCCATCGTCAAAGGTAAGCGACACGAGCGATGGCATATCTCTATTTTATGCCCGCAAGCATTCGGGTCACCGATTGATGATTTCTGGGCCCGATTCAGACCGGCGTTTCCAAAATGAATTCCCTTTCCGAGATCGATCGAGATGTTTTCCACACGCGAGCCTATCTGAGTTCTCACTGAGTTTTGCGCGAAGGCCTATCAGCACATGATCTTCCGCTTTGGAAAACGGGCAAGTCTAAAGGACGTAGCAGTCCTTCTCTGGTCGGTCGATTGCTCCCATGAAATCGAGGCGATATTGCCATCGTCCAGAGGCGTAATGAAATACCTCCTGCTCTTACTAGCAGTCCTAGTTCTTGCAGAAAACTTGATGGGACAAGGCACTGTCACACGGATCAACCGACAGATCGCATCATCCTTACCTGATGTGTCTTCCACAACCCGAAGCGTGACTCACCCGACCGTGGATGGGATCAAGACTTCCCCTGCTTTGAAAATCCATCCACCCGAATCAAAAGATCAAGTCCAATCAAAACCTGACGCCAATTCAGCATCTGACCTCGATCCCCTGGTCAACTCATTCTTGCCCCATCCATATTTGATGATCGGTCCTTCTCTAATGGGTGGAGGCCACGCCGTTTTGGCGTATCGGGTGGAAACGGGATTCGATGTTGAGAGTCGGCTGTGGGTCATGAAAGGAAGTGCCGCGTACGACGATGGACATCAGGTCAATGATGGCGATCAACCGAATCCCAAAGGACATGACCGCAGTCTGGAATCCGCTCTCTATTACCGGCCGCCTATCGAACCTCTCTCCGGTCGCTGGTTTGTTGGAGGAGGCTGGACTTGGAGTCAGCTTTCAACGACCAACTATGTCCATAGCGGTAGCAGACCACTGATCGGCGGTGGATACGACCTTGCACTTCGACCATGTCCGACCTGCCGTCGCGATTTCTCGATGCGGGTTGCAATGGATTGGCTCACGGGCGGAAGCGACTGGCAAAACGGTTCTCATGGACCCCAAATCACGTTTACTCTGCCTGGCTTGCGAGAGCAGCGCCATTGGTTTTGGCAGCAACGCCTTGGCGTCTATCGCTTTCACGACAGCGTTACTGACCGAACTAACGTCTCACTGACCCGAGAGCAGCAGTCCAAAAAGCACTTCGATGCATTCCTGGACCTCGGGATCATGTACCGTTTCTAAAACAGTCTCATCCTCAGGTCGATTCCAGGCAATCGCGCGGGAAACCTCGAACGATCGTTGGATGTTGAGGCTTTGGTTTGTGAGTCTTTCTTCCGCTAGAGCACCCAAAACCTTGTGTGGTAGCCTCTGTCTCTATCCTTTTTAGGAGAGTTCATGGTGACCAGGGTCATCCTTCGTTCGATCGCAATACTTGGCCTCAGCTGCTTTCTCGTTACATTTTCTTCCCTGCCGAATGCCTATGCCCAGACGGTTCCTCCGATCCCGAAAGTCATTTCTGTGACTCCTCTCGGAACGATCACTCAGAATCCGGTCATCTACGGGCGGGACGGCACCTTCAGCGCGCTCGTGGACGGCAAATCGGTTTGGACGTTCGGCGACACTCCGATGTCTGTGCCAGGAGTGCTTGGCAACTTTTGGGATGACAATTCCCTTTCATGGACGGACGATCTCGACGCTTCGCACGGCATCAACCTGAACCACGACTTATTGGATCGCACAGGTGCACCGGCGGAATTCCTTCCCTATCTTCCATGGGAACGGCAATACAACTACGAACATGACAACAACCACTGCACCGTCCAACCTTGCGGAGCGGAGTTTGCCATGTGGGATGGTCCGGTCGTCAACGATCCCGCTCGAAATCGCGTTCTCTTCTATTACTACGAATTGTATCGAGGGGTGAAAGGGATGACGGGGTGGGATACCGTCGGAACTGGCATCGCGGTTTACACGCCCGGGCAAGGCATCACTCGTCCCATCGAAAATCCCGGGAGCAAGACGCCAACCTTGATGTGGGGTCCGAAAGATCAGGCATACAACGCGGGTGCCCTCGTGGATGGTGACACCCTTTATTCCTATGGCTGCGTCGGGGCGTTCCTGGTCGACAATTGCATGGTCGCCAAAGTCCCGCTGGCCGATGCACTGGATATCGCCCAATGGACCTACTATGCGGGCAACAATACCTGGAGTACGAAACCAGGTGACGCCGTCACCATTTTCCAGGGCGGAGCGGCCGCCAACCAGGCTTTTTATAACCCCTATCTGGGCGAATATATGAATATCTACAACCCGGCGTTGAACAACGACATGTATTTCATAGTCTCGTCGACACCGTGGGGACCGTGGTCCGCGCCAACCCTGTTGTTCAAAGGAGAGAAACCCTACAGCGGTTCGGTCAACTACACCGGCCAGGCGCACGTCGAATTTGCGCAAGGTAACGGCCAGACGCAATATGTGACCTACGCACATCCCACTGGTTTCCTGCGCGAAGATTTGCCCCTCGTACAAGTCGTATTCGGCAAGTAGTCAAAAACGGCCCTCACCATAGGTGCTGCTTTCCTCGCAGCGGATCGCCAGCGGACTCCACTGCTCGAACGAGACGGCCAAGGACGGAGCCGAACCCGCCGACGCCAGCCTTTTCAGGTGCGATCCTTAAGCCTGACCGCGGAAGACTGAACAACACATACGCCTGCAATGAACTCTAAGAGGTACGGGCTTGTCCGAGGGAGGCCGCGCACTTTGTCATTAACGATTGAAGATTACGCGATGATAGGAGACTGCCACACTGCGGCCCTCGTGTCTAAGCAGGGATCGATCGACTGGCTTTGCATGCCCCATTTCGATTCCCCGGCCTGTTTTGCATCGTTACTGGGAAGTGACGAAAACGGCCATTGGTCCATTACGCCGGCGGAACCCGTCCGGTCCGTAAAGCGCCGTTACCGCGAAGGAACACTGATTCTTGAGACCGAATACGAAACCGACAGCGGAGTCGTAACACTCACCGACTTCATGACGCCTCGGCGGGAAATGCCGGAGCTTGGGCGTCTCATAGTGGGCACTCGTGGAGAGGTTCAGCTGAACCTCGAGCTTGTAATCCGGTTCGACTACGGTTCTGTGGTGCCTTGGGTTCGGCGCACAGAGACTGGGATTTCTGCAATAGCCGGGCCAGACATGCTCAGTCTGCGCACAGAAATACCGCTGCGTGGAAAAGACTTCAAAACTGTCGCGACCTTTCTGGTGAAAGAGGGACAGAAAGTCTGTTTTGACCTGACTTGGTACCCCTCCTATCAGAACGAACCCGTGCCGCTGGACGTTGAGAAAGCGCTTCAAGACACGGATGACTGGTGGCGTGAGTGGTCTGATCGCTGTTCATACAAGGGAGAGTGGCGGGATGCGGTATTGCGCTCGCTGATTACTTTGAAGGCGCTGACATTCCTGCCGACTGGTGGAATTGTGGCAGCACCTACCACTTCCCTCCCTGAGTCGCCCGGTGGCGTAAGGAATTGGGACTATCGTTTTTGTTGGGTGCGGGATGCTACCTTAACTCTCCACTCTTTGCTGAATGCCGGATACCACGACGAGGCCCGGCAGTGGCGTGAGTGGCTTTTGCGTGCCATTGCGGGCAGCCCCTCCGAATTGAACATCGTGTACGGCCTGCGTGGCGAGCGGAGGCTTACGGAACTTGAGTTGCCATGGCTACCAGGCTACGAAAAATCCGCACCAGTTCGAACCGGCAACGACGCCTACAAGCAATTTCAGTTGGATATTTTCGGAGAGCTGGCCAACACTCTTTTTCAGTGTCGACATTCGGGACTTGGTCGCCCGGAAGATGCGGGCGAGGACATCGCGGAAGCCCTGCTGGAGTTCCTTGAGACCGGGTGGAATCAGCCGGACGATGGTATTTGGGAAGTGCGTGGCCCCCGTCGTCATTTTGTTCATTCGAAGATGATGGCGTGGGTGGCCGTGGATCGCGCGATAAAATCCGCAGAGCAGGGTTGGTTCTCAGGAGATGTCGGCCGATGGAAAAGACTTCGAGATACGATCCACCACCAGGTCTGTGAGCAAGGCTTCGACACCGACCTAAATTCTTTCGTGCAGTATTACGGTTCCAAAAATCTCGATGCCAGCATTCTGATGATGCCTCTCGTCGGATTTCTTCCCGCAGACGATCCGCGTGTGGTCGGTACCGTGAAAGCAATCGAAAACCATCTCCTTGAGGATGGTTTCGTTGCGCGTTACACGCCGGATCCCAAGGTTGACGGTATGCCCCATGGGGAAGCCAAGTTCCTGGCTTGCTCATTCTGGCTGGCAGATAATTATTCTTTGCAGAATCGTCGAGAAGATGCGGTTCAGATGTTCAATCGCTTGTTGAGTATTCGCAACGACCTTGGACTGCTTTCTGAAGAATACGATCCAGCCGAGAAGCGGTTGTTGGGCAATTACCCGCAGGCATTCTCTCACGTCGGTTTGGTCAATACAGCCTTCAGGCTGAGCCATGGCAATCCGCAGCCTGCTGTTGCTTCAGAACGTACCGCAGAAACTCGTTAAACGACGCTGAACTCTCGACTCTCCGCATAGATGAAACCCTCTTGCGAATGATTGTCCGCTGGCAGATTGCCGCCTTCGCACATCGTCGCATTCGCGCCCGCCAGTTCTACAGCCATACCCTTATCGACTCCCCGGCGTCGGTTGAAGGATAAGGCGCAACCGGTCCCCCCAATCTTTCAACCCGAGGTAGGCGCGAGAGCGATTTACTGGGCTGCCCATCACCGCAGGCGCGAAATCTATTTGGGCTAGCCGACGGTGGTGGCAATTGTTGGCAATAAGCTTGTCCCTGGCCTTCTGGATCACTATCTGGGCCGCACGGGTTACGCATCCCAGCAAACCTCCCAGCCGGAGGATCCTAATCGGCCCGATAACCTATGGAAGCCGGTGGTAGGAGATCACGGTGCACGCGGGACCTTCGATAGCCGCGCTCAACGGAACTGTTACGAACTGTGGACAGATATCCATGGCTCATGGATCGGGTTGGGCCTGGCTATAGCGACCACCGCTGGCTTTTTGTTCGCGCGCTCGGGCAACAAACGGTCTGTCGGAAAACGGTTGGAGAACGCGAGGTCGCATCGGGCCGCTTAGCACTTGTGGCCGATAATAATGAGCCGGTCTCCGGCGGCGGTAGAGCTGGCCCCATTCAGCTAGCGCGATTCTTGGATTTCGCGAGCCGCGTCTCCGATGTAAGGTTCAGTGATGTAGGTCAACCCTGCCGATTCCACAAGGGTTCGAGCCAGACGTAACTCTTCTTCGGGGACCCAACAACCTTTCGGATTGTTTACACCGGCCGCGGACAGGCCGGATTGCGTCCATATGGTCTTCGCGCCGAGGCCCTTGGCCGTTGCAATAATGCCCGCCAGTTCGCTGGCGGGACGATGTGAGTAAATCAATTCAGCGTGCTCGGGTGGACGACCGATGTGTCGTGTGACAACTTTGCCGTTGTTCAGCTCATAAACTGAGTAATCCTCTGGCCCTGGACCCCCACGGACCACAACATGAAACCCCGCCAGCGCAAGACTCTGAGGAACATCGTTGGTTGGCCAATCTATCACCAGGACGGTATCAATGTTTTTCAAGGTCTCTTTGGGCTTCACTCAGCACTCCTGTTCGGTCACGACGTTGGAACCGGAAAATCGCAAAAACTTCCGAACACCTAGGCGACCAGCGGCCGACCAATCTCCCAATGATGTCCGAATGGATCCGCCACTCGGCCGAACCGCCAACCGTGTTCTTCTCGAACGGGGACAACCTCTGATGCGCCAGCCTTCACTGCCTGTGCGAAGACTGCATCTGGATCCCCAACCGTCAACACCATTCGAACCGAACCACCCCCGAGCGACTCGGGACTGAAGTTGCCGTGCTCGGGAGACTCATCGCCTAGCCAAAACTCGGCACAATCTACCGAGAGCCTGGCCACTACGCCTCCGCCGGCATCAAGGCGGAAAACTTCAGTTGCTCCGAATGCTGATTTGTAGAAGTCGACGGCTCGCGCACCATTCCGAACCGATAGCCATGGCGCAATGGTACACGGCAACGAAGCGCCTGTAGATCGACGTAATACCATCTATCTCTCCTTAGCGGGTGGTGAGATGAAACACAACGTGTGCAACCAGAATCACCGCGGACAATACCAGACCCACAGCCATCGGTCTTCTATTTCGCCAGAGCGCCACCGCAGCGATGAGGAAGATCGTTTCCGGTACCACAATCACGGCCAGCATTTCTGCCAATTCCACTCCCTTCATGGTCGACGCTGGGAAGAGAATCAGCAAAAGGCGCACTAGAGCGAACGCTGTGACCAGCACGCCAACTGCAATCCCTATTCCTGATAGCGTGCCCGATGCGTTCCTTCGAATGTGCTTTAACATCGGCCTCTCGCTCTGACTCGAGCGTTCGGCGATCCAGGCGCGCAACTGGCGGGGAACGGAGTATTGGAAAATCGTTCTCGTGCATCCCAGAGCCCAAAGCAACGCCGTCCAATCACTCTCGATAAAATCGAGTTCGCTAAGCATCGCCCTTGCCCACTTCTGGTTCTCGGACGACGAGCGTCGAACTGCCGCAACCAGCAGTTTCGAAGCTAATCTGCGGGTTACTAACATCTGCTGCTCACTGCGCCAAATGCCACGCGAGCCGGGCGCCGCGTGGCAGGTTGAAGCTGGTGCTCCTTAGCAAACCGCATACCCTCGAGCGTAAGCCGGTACATGTGCCTCGGAGGTTTTCCGACCTCCACCATTTCCCACGAAGTTTCGAGCAGCTCACGTTCGGCAAGTCGCATGAGGATTGGATACAGCGTGCCGGACTTCAGCCCCGTATTGCGGCTGATGTCATACCCGTATATCCAGTCTTTTGGGGCTTGGAGAAACGCGTCCAATTAGGACTGGAACCTTCAACTCCTGCGCGGCAGTAAACACAGCCTTTAACTGAACCGAATCAGAGATGTTGAAATGTCCGATTGCCACTCTGTTTTTCTGCGCCTGCTCCAAAACTTCTCGTAAGACGTACATGTGGAGGTCGTTCCTTAAGTCCTCGCAGCGGGGACATGATCGATCGTTGAGAACCAGCCCTCGAACGGCAGCGCTGCGCATTTTACGTCAAGCGATTCTGCGAGTACGCACATCGTCATGAGAGTGTGAGCCACTTTGCGACGGCGCTATGTCCACACGAGAACATCCCGGTAGACTCAACACAAAATCCATACCGAATCCCTGGAACGGAGTAACTAGGCCAAGTGGAGCAGACAGCGAAGTAATTCTGGACGAAATCTCCAGGGCGCTGTTCGCCGCGAAGTCGTAGGCATCTGGGGTAGTTAAACTTGCCTTGAAAGACTTTCCCGCAGAGCCAATCGCCTCCGCCCAAATCGTGGACCGGTGGCCGCTTCTTTCGGCTTGGTTGGGTCCTTCTGGAAAACGGCGGACGATTGCCGCTAGTCCTTTTTGTCCGATCCGGCTTCGAAGCAATGGACCAAACAGTTTCTATCAGGCGAACCGACACACCCCCATATTTCGCGAGATACAGGCTCTGGTGAACAAGACAATTGGCATCTTTAGCGTCTTGCGATCGGCATTGCATCCTTTTGCGAAGCGAGTCCTTGTGGCATTTGTTTACGGCTCCGTCGCACGCTAGGAAGAAACAGCACACAGTGATGTTGAGCTAATGGTTGTTGGGAAGGCCACACTTGACGAGATCCTTTTACGGCTTTCTACAGCGCCGAAAAACATCGGCCGCCCTATCAACCCGACGGTGTATTCCGTCGAGGAATTCAAGTCGAAACTTGCGAGCGGGAATCATTTTTGACCGCTGTGCTCAAAGGCGGGTACCGCTGCAAACTTGAGAAAGATCAGAAGGTTCGCCGACACCAAGAGGCGAATTGGGAGCAGTGCGAGTCGTTTACCCATAGAATCTTGTTTCCTTGACCGCCTCGAACCGGCCAATGCTTTGCGAATGGCAGTACTCATTCCTGCGTCATCATGAACTGACCTATGAGCGCCGCAATTTCATCTGCTGCCGTATCCAGCGCGAAATGACCACCATCGACGATGCGGACTTCAGCATTGGGCACGTCTCACCGGTAGGACTCCGGCTCCGAGGGGTCAAACGATGACTCATATTTGCCCCAAATCACCAGCAGCCGCGGCTGATTATCACGCAACCAAGCTTGCCACTTAGGATAGTTTTGGACGTTGGTGCGGTAGTCGTAGAAGAGATCGCTCTGAATCTCGACCTGGCCGGGCTGATTGAGAAATGCAAATTCGTCCGTCCACAGGTCATGGTCATAGCGTTCCATGTTGCTTTCATTGGCAGCGCGGTCGGCCCAAAACGCCCGTCGCGTCTTCCAGTTCGCCCCCAAGCCTTCGTTGTGCGCCACGGCGTCTTGCACGATCAGGGCCTCCATCCGGTCCGGATGGGCCAAGGCCATGCGAAAACCACGGGGCCTCCGTAATCCTGCATGCACAGCGTGAAGCGTGAGAGCCCGAGAGCTTCGCTGAAGTGATTCATGGTTTCGGCGATGTGATCGAACGTGTACTCGAATTTCTTTGGGTCCGGCCAGTCACTGTGTCCGAAGCCGGGGTAGTCCGGCGCGATAAGGTGATAGCGATCGGAAAGGCGAGAGAACAGTGGCTCGAACATCCGGGGAGAGGAAGGAAGGCCATGCAACAGCAAGAGCGTCGGCGCGTTTTTCGGCCCCGCCTCTCTGTAAAAGATGGACAGTCCATCTATCTGTATCGTGCGATACACAGTCGGGTATTTCACGGAACGTTCCTTTCTCTGGCCGTGGGCCGCCAGGTTGAAATATTGCGAGCATCACAGAAAGCACCACCACCACACGCGAAACCTGCAATAATCTTGAGAGCCTCTATCGGCGCGATGGGCATGGTGCCGGCGTTGTTGACGAGCACATCAATGCGACCGAAACCGTCAACGGCGCCCCGGATGAGCGCTTCGACCTCTGCGCGCTTCGTCACATCAGTGGCAAATCCTTTGGCCTTGCCGCCGGCGGCGGTGATCTCTTGAACCACTGCATCGATCCGGTCCAGACGCCGCGCTCCTAGTACAACTTTTGCCCCTTGTGCCGCGAGAAGCATCGCGGTGCTTTTCCCAATCCCACTGCTGGCTCCGGTTATTACTACAACTTTGTCGGTGATATTTGGCATTTCTATTTCTCCGTATTTAGAACTTTGGCTTTCTAAGAACTTGGTTTTTACGGCGGGCTGCGCTCCACTGAATGACGGGTCCCGCGATTTCAGAAACCTGCTCGGCCAACGAGGTCAAGAACGCCGATACTTCGGTGCAAGTGGAAAGATTGGCGCTTTGCCCGGCCCACATAGGCACCAGATCTGCCCGGCCCGCAGCCTCTGCTGCGATTGAAAGACTTCTGACGAGTTCTCGTTGTAGGGGATACGGCAAGATCTCGGTTCCGTCTCGGTTCAAGTTCTCCATCACGCGGTTGTGGATTCCCCGCGCGAGTCTTCCCGTGTACCCTTTTGTCAAGGCAGTATGTCCGGCATTGCGTCGTTGCAGAGTTTCGCGATGAAGGCGGCTGGCGCCAGATTCTTCGCACGCCAGGAACACCGTTCCCATTTGAACCGCGTCTGCGCCGAGAGCCAGGGCGGCGATTACACCGCGTGCATCTCCTATTCCCCCTGCGGCAATCACTGGCACATCAACGATGTCGGCGACCTGTGGGACTAACGACAGCGTGCCAGTAAGCGAATCCTCGGCTGGCCGCAGAAATGATCCGCGATGTCCCCCCGCTTCGAAGCCGGAAGCGGCAATCGCATTCACGCCGGCTTCTTGAAGTGCTGCAGCCTCGTCAGGCGTTGTCGCCGCGCCGATGGTGACGATGCCCTTCGCCCGGCACTCCTCCAAGATGTCGTTGGGGGGAATTCCGAAGATGAAGCTGAACACCGGTACGTTCGCATCGATCAATGCGCGAGCTTGATTGTCGAATCGCGTCGCCGGCGAATATGGTTTGTATGTGGGAAGAGGTGCTCCTAACTCGGTGAGATGACGGGTAATTCGAGCAAGGCTCCGCTTGAATGCGCTTTCTTCCGACCGTCGCGCACCTTCGTCTTCCTGCGATACCCACAGGTTCATCGCAAAAGGCTTCGAAGTTAGAGCGCGAATTTCGGCGATCACGTCTTTGATGGCTTCAGCTGAGAGAGTGAGCGCGCCAAACGATCCGAGCCCGCCAAAGTTCGACACTGCGGCCGTCAATCTTTGCGATGACAATCCGCCAAGCGGACCTTGAATGATGGGATACTCGATTCCGAGTTGCGCTGTGAGTCGATTGCGATTCCAGGCAGGCATCACGAGACCTCAAAGATCAATTCCAACTCGACTGGCGTCCCGAGTGGAAGAGTTGCCACGCCGTACACCAGTCGGCTCGGGTTTTTGCTTTTTCCGAAAACGTCTTGCAGCAACTCTGAAGCGCCGTCAGCCACTTTTGGTAGTTCGCGGGCATCGCCCGAAGTGGCTATTGCCACTCCGAGGCGGACGACCCGCGTGACTTTGTCGAGCGATCCCAAATGCTGCCGTGCGACCGCGAGGGCGTTGAGCGCCGCAAGGCGAGCCGCCGCACGCCCTGCTTCCACATCGAGTTCCGCGCCAACGCGCCCGATGACTTTCGCTTCGCGGACTACAGTGGGAAGCATTCCAGTAAGAAAAAGCAGGTTGCCCGTCTGCACCGCTTCCGCGTAGATGCCGAACGGCTCAGGCGGCACGGGGAGTTCAATGCCAAATTCCTTCAACCGCTGCTCAGCGCTGGCAAGCCGAGAGCTTTCTCGATTTACCATTTGCCTGCGTGCGCGCCGCCATCCACGTGCAGGATTTCACCGGAGGTGAACGTGGCATCGGTCAGAAACAAAGCTGCATCGACGATTTCTTTGACCTCGCCGATTCTGCTGGCCGGGCTTAGCCCTTTCAGAAAGTCAAGCGTTTCCGGTTTATGCATGGGAGTATTGATTACTCCCGGCGCAATGGTGTTCACGCGAATGCCTTCCCTGGCGTACTCAATGGCGAGCGCGCGTGTCACCGCATTCAATGCGCCCTTCAACATGATTTGAACGGCCGCCCCTACCCCTGCGATAGGTTGGTCAACCAAGGTGGTTGAGATGTTGATGATGCTGCCGGATTTCTGTTTCAACATTTGCTTCACGGCGAGCTGTGACACGTGGAGAAAGCCTGCGAGTGTGGTGGAAACTAACGTGTCGAAGTCTTCGGTCGTATATTCGGTGAAGGCCTTCGGAATGAAAACACCCGCATTGTTGACCAGCACGTCGATCCTGCCAAACTTGGATACGGCAGTGTCAACGATCTTCGCGGCCGTGCTTCGATCACCGATGTCTCCATCGACCAGCGCAAGATTCGCAGACGTAGCGAATGGATTCGTTGTAGTGATATTTCGCGAGTTTGCGACTACGCTGTAACCTCGTTTCAGGAACGCTTCGACGAGTCCCGCTCCGATCCCTCGTGACGCACCAGTAACAATTGCTATCTTCGCCGCATTTGCCATTTTTAAGATCCTTTTAACGTATAACGTACTGGTCCTCTGACTCCTAGCTTCTTGACGGAACCGACCTCGGCTCACAACTGTGAGTAAACAGCACATCGGAAACGGACTTGTGCAGATTTCTGCTGGGTTGGTCGGAATCCTGCTAAATTAAAGCTCTCTCGAGAGAGAACTCCAACGAGTTAAGCCTGAGTCTGGAGTTTGACTTGAGGGAAGGGATGTCGAAGCTGCAGGGCTCTGCAATGTTCGCGTCCGCATCAGCTGTGACGCGCGCAGCCTCCAATCTGTATTTCACAGTGATTGCTCCATTACCTACTATTCAATGTGACTGCGCCCTGCGTTCGTTCGAGGTCGCTGAGCTTTCTTTGCTGCTCGGGGCTGAGAATTTTGTAAATTTTGGATTGCATGCGGGCGTTCGCGACGATCAGCCTTGCCAGCAGACTTGCTTCTGTATCGGCGAGAGCCCTGACCTGCTTCTCATTTACGTGTTCCCTACCGATTGCAAGCAGCTTCTCTCGTGCAGTTCGAAGCGCCGTCATCAAAGGCTCGAGACTATGTTGTTCCCGCATCATTACTTGCTGGATAGCGTCAACTTGAGAGGACGTCAAACTGAGATATGTAATCAAAGAGGAATTGAGTTGGAAGGATGAGAACGGCAACGCCACCATTACGATTTCGCTTTGTTGCGTTGAATCCGGTTTTGCTTCAACATCAGGAATTCTCGCCGAGTCCTGTTCTTCGATTCCACGCCACAAGCTGAGCAGTTCAAACTGCATGTGGGTGAGTTGGTATTGCTCGGCACTCATTTCTCTCGCCTGCTCGCTGCTTAAGTCGCCTCGTTTGGCAGCCTCTGCGATCGTCGCGAGCGTGGCAGAGAACCTCTGCGTGAGAGAAATCATCAATGAGTTATAGTCCTGCAGCACTTGCTTCGGGTCGTTCGGCACCACGGCGGGACTTGTTGGCACATCATTGACTGCTTGGTCGTCAACAGGCGTGACCAGCACTGAATTTCTTCTACTGTGAGCCTTCGTATCGTCTTCATCGCCAGCCGCAAGTGCACCGGGCACCACAGTAGCCAGGAGAAGAAGCGATAAAAACATCTTTGTTTTCATTTTCAAACTGCCTTTCTCTTATTGTTGCCAGCCGCCTCCGAGCGCCTGGTAAAGCTGCACGAGTGCTAATCGCTCGTTGAGTTGCGCTTGCACCAGATTTAATTCTGCTGAGAAGTAATTCGTCTCGCTGGTCAGCACCTGGAGGTAACTCGCACCGCCGTTTTTATAGAGAACCTCTGATAGTTGGTCGGTCTGCTGGGCTGCTTGTGTGAGCAATTCCTGTTGCTCCCGAAACTCACGGTCTTTTTGAGAGGCAACCACTGAATTGGAAACTTGTTCAAGGGCGTTCTGGACGGTTTGCTGGTAAGAGAGCACCGTTTCTTGCCAGTTGGCGCGCGCGAGCCTGAGTTGAGAGCGAAGCGCTCCACCCTGGAAGACGGGCTGACTTACATTGAAGGCCGCGTACCAAGTCTCCGAGGGCGCTGTAATGAACTGGTGCAAGGCGTTGCTCTCCAACCCTCCTAGTCCCGTGAGGGACAGGTTGGGAAAGAACGCAGCCTTTGCGACGCCGATTTTTGCGTTGGCGGCGACTACGTTTTCTTCTGCCTGGCGGACGTCCGCTCGGCGCTCCAGCAATTCCGAGGGAAGACCGGCCGGAACGGTCTGGGGGACGGGCTGTTCGGTCAGAGCACGTCCGCGGGGAATGGACTGGGGATTCTCGCCGATAAGAACGCTGAGCATGTTTTCCTGCTGCTGAATCTGCCGCTCAAGATCGGGAATTGTTTCCGAGGCGGTGTAGACGAGTTGTTCGGCTTGACTTACGTCGAGTGCGGAATTCGAACCGTGGCCTTCAAGGAACTGCGTTAGCTTTAGGGACTCTTGCCGAGATGCCAGGGTGTGCTTCGAGATTTCGAGTTCGCTGTCGAGCGCCCTTAGCTGGAAATAGGCCGTCGCCACATTGGCCACCAGCGAAGACAGCACCGCTCGCTGCCCCCACTCAGTTGCGAGTAATTGGGCACGAGCCGCCTCGGTTTGACGGCGATATTTTCCCCAGAAATCCAGATTCCAAATCACTGACAGGTTGAGTTCGCCGCCATTGACCTCGTAAGCGGGAAAGAGGCTCGTAACTTTGGCGTTTTGTTGGCTGAAAATGTCGGCTCCGACGTTTGCGGAGGGGAGCTGATTGGCGCGGGTAATGCCGACCTGCGCCTGGGCTTCAAGTACGCGGGCAGCGGCGATGCGCACATCATAATTTTTGGCAATAGCGGTGTGGATCAGTTGCGTGAGCACTCGATCCTGATAGACCTGCCACCATTGCTCGTTGCCCAGCGACGAGGCTTGGGCAGCCTGTTCTGGAGCGGGTGCACGGTATTCCTGCGGGACGTCCACAGTCGGCCGCTTGTATTTCGGCCCCATCATGCAGCCGGCTTCCAGAACCAGCACGGCTAGAATTCCTAAGAGTGTAGTGTTCTTCATAATTCAGTCTCCCTGACTGGGCGCCTCGGCGGGCGTGAGTGACAATGCTCTCCGTCGCTCGGCGCCTGACAATTTCTCGACTACATAGAAAATCGCTGGCACAAAGAATCTGCCGATGAAGGTTTCCGCCACCATGCCGCCAATTACCGCCGTGCCCATGATCTGGCGCGCGACAGAGCCTGCTCCGGACGCCGTCCAGAGCGGTACGCAGCCGAGAATAAAGGCGAGCGCGGTCATCATGAGAGGCCGGAAGCGAAGCCTCGCCGCGGAAAGTGCGGCATCCACCAGCGACATGCCGCGTTTTTCATAGTCATCCTTTGCAAATGCAACGATCAGAATCGAGTTTTTCGCAGCCAGGCCGATGAGCATCACCAGGCCGATCTGTGCGTAGACATCGTTCTCGATTTGAACCATGTACTGCGGCAGGTAAAGACCGACTACGACGCGACGCAGCCAGAGCGCAGCGAGGGCGCCGAACACTGCAACTGGCGTGCTAAGCAGCACGCTGAAAGGTACTGTCCAGCTTTCATAAAGAGCTGCCAGAATCAGGAAAACGAACAGCAGCGAGAATCCGAAGATGACGGACGGAGCCACTCCCTCCCGTGCTTTCTGTTCCTGGTAAGACATACCCAGGTAATCGAAACCCATCTCACGCGGCATGGTGTGTTTGAAAACATCTTCCAGGGCCGCTGATGCCTGATCCGAGCTATAGCCTGGCGCCGCGCTAGCGTTGATCTGCGCAGACCGGTACTCGTTGTAGCGCATCGTGAACTCAGGGCCGGAACGCGTTTCGAATCTTGCCAGCGCAGTAAGCGGTACCGTCTGCCCTTGTCCGTTGCGGACGTAGAATTGGCCAAGATCGTTGGTCGTCGCACGATAAGGCGCTTCCGCTTCCACATATACCTGCCAGGTGCGCCCGAAATCGTTGTAGTAGTTGACGAACAATCCGCCCATGTACGCCTGAATGGTGTTGTAGACATCCGTCAAATTCACGCCTTGCTTCAAAACCTTGTC